>Ga0302319_10011787_pt1 | contig 16556 bp, 9 predicted proteins | sample Bog_T0_2_FD_203319 | JGI IMG/M metagenome (GOLD analysis project Ga0302319, IMG submission 203319) | Peat permafrost microbial communities from Stordalen Mire near Abisko, Sweden - Bog_T0_2 | ecosystem: Environmental > Terrestrial > Soil > Wetlands > Peat | place: Sweden: Abisko, Stordalen Mire...
CTTCTGGAGTGCGTCTTGGTTCGATCTGCCCCATTGCCCTAGCGCTCGCGTTGCTCGCAGCGTCAGCCCAGGGCGACGACTTCGATCCCCACGGCCGGCATCGTCCCCGCCCGCCAGCGCCCGCACACCCTCGCCAACCGGCCCACACGGCGTCCTCGCCTCCCGCGACGGCACCGGCCATGACGCCCGCGCTGATCGAGCGGTACACGCGGATCGTGTTGTCGCAGCCAGGCGCGGCGTTTCCTCTGCAGCGGCTCGCCCAGCTCTATCGAGAGCGCGACGGCAACCTGAAGAACCTCGCGAAGGACCTCGCGGGGCGGGAGGCCAAGACGGAGGCCGAGCAGTACGGGGTGATGCTCGCGCTCGCGGGCGTCGCGAAGCTCGACGGCCGCCCCGATGACGCCATCGAGACCTACCAGCGTGCACTCGCGCTCGTCCCGAGCGATCCGGCGGCGGCGCTCTCGCTGGCGCACGCCTACGAAGATCGAGGCGACCCCGGCGCCGCTCGCGTGCGCTACGAGCAGGCGCTCTCGCTGCAAACGATCGCCGCCGAGAGGGAGCAGACGACGCGCACGCTCATGAAGCTCGCGCTCGACGCCAAGGACTGGACGGCCGCCAAGAAGTGGCACGCCGCGCTCGTCAAGGCGCAGCCCGCGAGCCTCTTCGTACGTGGCGAGCTGGCCCATGAGCTGATGACGCGGGGAGAATACTCGCTCGCCGAGACGGAGCTGCTCGATCTCGTGAACGCTTCGCAGGGTGACAACCGCGCGCTTGCGCCGGCACTCAAGGATCTCGGCAAGGCGGAAGCGATGCAGCACAAGAACGCGGAAGCGCTCTCGCAGCTGCGGCGAGCGCTGACGGTGGCGGGCGCGGAAGCCGGTGTGCGCGGCGAGATCTACCAGGCCATCACGGAGGTCTACCGATCCGACCAGCGCCTGTCCGACTGGGTGAAGATCCTGGAAGGCGAACACCCCGGCGACTTCCTCCGACTCGCGCTCCTCGGCTCGCTCTACGAGGAGACGGGGGATCAGCAGAAGGCCCTGGAGACGTACAAGCGCGCGCTTGCGATCAACCCGCGCCAGATCGATCTGCGCCTCAAGATGATTCGACTCCTGCAGTCGCAGGGCGAGCTCGATCAAGCGATCGCCGAGTACGACGGGCTGATTCGCGCGGCACCGAACAACCCGCAGTTCGTCTTCGAGGAATGCGAGGCGCTGCTTCAGCGTGGCGACCGGGCGCGCGCACTGAAACTGCTCAACGCGCTCGAAGCGCGCGCCGGCACCGATGACGACGTGCTCTCGCGGGTGGCGGACTTCTACCAGCGTATCGGCGAAGGCGAGCGCTCGCTGAAGGTGCTCACGCGCCTCGCCGCGGGTGACGCGAGCGACCCGTCGCACCTCGTCGATCTCGGGGACCGCTACTACCAGGACGGCAACACACAGCTCGCGCTGGCGACATGGAAGAAGATCCTGGTCGTGGTGCAACCGCGCGCCCACGCACTTTCGCTCCTCGGAGACGTCTACCTCGAACACGACATGACCGCCGAAGCGCTCGCAACGCTGCGCGAAGCCTTGCAGCTCGATCGTGACGACGCGGGGTTGAAGAAGCAGCTCGCGAGCGCGCTCGAGCGGGCGCGGAGCTACCGCGAGGCCGGAGAGACCTGGGCGGAGCTCGCGGCGAAGGGGAAGGCGTCCGGCGACAAGGCGCTGGCGCGCGAAGCGCGCTCGCACATCGTCACGCTTTGGGGTCTGGAGCGCGTGCTCGAAGGGCACGTCGCGCCGCTCTCGGCGGCGTTCACCGGCCCGCCGCCCGACGAGGATGCCGGCCGCACGCTCGCCGAAGTCCAGCTCCACCTCCGGCGGTACGCCGATGCCGAGACCACGCTTCGTCGCGTGATCGAAGCGGCCCCCGGCGACGCGGACAGCTATCTCGCGCTGGAACGAGTGCTGGTCTCGGAGAGCAAGCTCGACCAGGCAATCGCCACGCTCGAGAAGCTCGTCGCGGTGGAACCCAAGCGCGCGAGAGAGACGTACCAACGGATGGCGCAATACGCGCAGCAGATCTACAAAGACAAGGACGCCGTTCGCTATGCGCAGCTCGCCGTCGCGCAAAACCCCGACGATGCCGACGGTCACTACCGACTCGGCAAGATGTACGGGCAGGATACCGAGAGCGCGATTCGCGAGTTCCGCGCAGCGATCCAGAAGAACGATCGCCTCTATGCGGCGTACTTCGATCTGACCGACCTGCTGCTCTCGCGTGGCGAGACGGATGAAGCCGATCGCCTGTTTCGGCGCATCGTCCGTGGGGCGCCCGACGAAGAGCTGATCGCGCGCGCGGCGCGGCTGTCGATCCAGATCAACCTCGAGAAGGGGACGCTCGAATCACTGGAGCAAGAGCTACTACCTCTGGCGATCGGCAATCCTCAGCGGCCCATGTACCGAAGGTTGCTCGTCGAGGTCTACGGCGACCTGACCTTCGGGCTCGTGCAGAGAGTGCGGCGCGAGGGAGGGAAGGACGCCGATGAGGCGCGTGCGGCCCTCGCGCGAATCGGCGCGCGCGCCGTGAAGCCGCTTCTCGACGCGCTCGCGGACGCGGACACGTCTCAGCAGAGAATCGCCATCGACGTGCTGGGCTTCGTGCGGAACCGGAACGCGGGGCCCGCCCTGTTCGCGTTCGCTACCGGAAACGCGGACACGGCATTGCGCGTGCGCGCGATGGTTGCGTGCGGCGCGCTCCGCGACGGAGCGCTGCTACCGAAGTACGAGTCCCTGCTTGGACGCGAGGACGACGCGCCGAGCGACGGTGTCGCCCTCGCCGCCGTCTGGGGGTTGGCGCGGATGGACGACAAGCGGGCGCTCCCCTTGCTCCGAGCAATCGCGCGACGCGGCTCGCCCGAGGCCAGAGCCGTCGCCGTACTCGGGTTGGGCGCGCAGCACGACCGAGCGGGCGCACAAGCCGTGGCCGACTTGGCCAAAGAGAGCGGGGGGGGAAACGCGGCGCGCGCAGCGGCCGCTTATGTGCTCGGCGAGATCGGTGGAGAAGGGGATAGGGCGACCTTGCTCGCGCTCGCGGAGGGGACCGATGCGCTCTCGCGCGAGATGGCGCTATTGGCGCTTGCCCGAATGCCGCCTGGTCGCGACAAAGCGACTCAGCGCGCGACGATCTCCGCGATGGCGGACGCCGTGTTTGCGGGCGGCGATGCGGAGAGCCCGCGCGCGCAGGCCGCGGCGGAGGCGATCAGGCGGGCCGGGTGTGCGGCGCTCGTCATGATGAACAAGCGGCCGGCGATCGCGGTTGATCCGCTCACTTCGGTGGAAGACGCGGTCGACGTCGAGGCGTTGCTCGCGCGACTCGTACCGTCCTCTCTCGCCGCGGACGATCGAGCGGCGGCGCTCGAGGCGTTCGGCGGGCCGATCGAGCACGCGGCGGGCGTCGCCCTTACGACCTCGAGCGATCGTGCACGCGCCGTATTCGACGCGATCGAGGTCGACGGGACGCTCCTGCCGTTCGTCGCCAGCGACGCCAGTCCGGCCGCGCATGAGAGCGCTCGGCGCATCGCGAACGCGCTGGAGCCCAAGCTCATCGCCTTCGCGAGCGATCAGACGAACCCGGCCGTGCGCGCGCGCGTCACTATGCTTTTGGCGCGTTCCGGGACCCCCGCGGCGACGGCAGCGGTCGTTCGGAACCTCGGCGATCCGGACGAAGCGGTGCAACGGACGGCGCTGAGCGCGATTGAACAGCCCGATCCGAGCGCTGTCGCAGCAGTCGCGCACATCCTCGCAACGCACAAAGTCTGGGCGATGCGAGAGCTCGCCGTTCAAGCCCTGGGGCGCCTGGGCGCCGCGGGTGCGCGAGCGGACGCGGCGGCCTCACTTCGCACGGCTGCGACGAGTGACTCGTACGCGCTCGTCCGCGAAGCCGCCCTCGTCGCGCTGGCGTCCTTCGACGGAAACGCAGCGCGCGCACTGGCGCGGAAGATCGCCGCGACCGATGCCGAGCCACGTGTCGTCGAGACAGCCCGCAGGATCTCGGCGCCATGAGCGCCTTCCGGGGCGCGAGCGTCGTCGCAATCGTGCTGTCTCTCGGGGGGTGCCACGACGTGGGCCGCTTCTCGAACGACGGAGATCACTACGGTGGGAGCATCGTGAGCGGCGACTTCGTTCGTGCGGGCTTCGACGCAACCACCCAGCTGTGTCTGGTCCTCGATGCGAATCACCTTCAGGCCTCACCGGGGACCATCTCGTCGAGCGACGGTCGATTCGCTGCGACTCCGCTGCGCACGATCCCGCAGATCTGGCACGACCCGCTCTCGACGCTAGCCTTCGGCGAGGGGCGCCTACAGAACCTCGTCTACGTCGCGACGCCGGTCGCGGACGTCGACACCGGGGGCGATGTGTTCGCCGTCGTGTCGCTGATGCAGTCGGGAGGCGTCGAGGTACGCATCCTACGCGGCGCGCCCGTGAGCGACGGGGGCACCTCGACAGCCAACGTCTTCGGCATCTTCTCGCTCGCGAGATCCGGAGGGGCGTGCTCGTTCTAGGGATCGAGTCGTCGTGCGACGAGACGGGCGCTGCGATCGTCTCCGACGACGGTCGGGTCGCAAGTGACGTCGTGCAGAGTCAGGTGCGACTGCATGCCGAGTACGGCGGCGTGGTGCCCGAGCTCGCGTCACGCGACCACGTGAAGAACGTCACGCATGTGGTCCGCGAAGCGATGGCGCAGGCAAATGTGACGTGGGACACGGTGGATGCGGTCGCTGTGACGAATCGACCGGGACTCGTCGGGGCACTGCTGGTCGGGGTGCAGGCGGCGAAGGGGATCGCGTGGGGAGCGGGAAAGCCTCTCGTGGGCGTCGATCACCTGGTCGGACACCTCCTCGCGGTGTTCCTGCGTCGAGACGGCGTGCCGAGCCCCACACCGCAGTATCCGTTCGTCGCGCTGCTCGCCTCGGGCGGTCACACGGCGCTCTACCGCGTCGATGCTCCACACGCCGGTGCGATACGCGAGCTCGGCGCGACTCGCGACGATGCCGCCGGCGAAGCTTTCGACAAGGTCGCAAAACTGCTGGGCCTTGGCTATCCGGGAGGTCCCGTCATCGATCGGCTCGCGCCGAGGGGGGACCCCGACCGGATTCCGCTCATCGCACCGATGGCGCACACCTCATCGCTCGAGTTCAGTTTCTCCGGGATCAAGACCCAGGTTGCCCAGTGGGTCGCAAAGAATGGCGTGCCGAGGGATGAGCAGACCACGGCGGACCTTTGCGCATCCTTCCAGCGCGCGGTGACCAACGTGCTCGCGTCGAAGCTCGTCGCGGCGGCAGCGCGCGAGGGGGTGAGGGACGTGGTGATCGGCGGCGGCGTCGCGGCGAACAGCGCCTTGCGCGCGCGCGTCGTGGCGCTCGCAACGCAACGCGAGATGACCGCTTTCGTGCCTTCGCTCGCAAGCTGTACCGACAACGCGGCGATGATCGCGTACGCGGGAGCCATGCGAATGGCGCGCGGCGAGCGGGACGCATGGGATCTCATCGCGACGAGCCAAACGGCCCTCCCGCGGGCTACGCGAAAGGGCCGTGGAGAGCGCTGAGCCCAGCTTCGGGCTGTGATGACGCGAGCGACGGCGTCGCGCGGGTCAGTGCTTCTTCTTGTGGTGCCGGGTCGCGGGAGCGGCGTGCGGCTTGGTGGCTTCCGCGAGTGAGCCGGCGGGCGCGAGGACGATCTCGAGCGTGTCGCTCTTGGCGCGGACGAGGTAGTTGGGCACTCCGTCCTTGAACGCCACGGTGAGCTCCGCTCCGGGGCCGTCGTTGGTCACGCGGATCGACGCGATACGCGAATCGCGAGCGGCCAGCGGTGCCGCAGGTTCGAGCGATCGGCGCCCGGGGATGACGACCGTGAAGCCCGTAGGCTGCGCGTCGCCTTCGATCTTCTCGATCGCGCCGTCCATCTTGATCCGGAGGACGTTGCCATGCGCGACGGCACCGTTGCTGAATGGCGCGACGTGCGAGGTCTTGTGCGAGCGCTCGGAGGCCTCGTCGAGCACATCGTTCGACGAGACTTCGGTCGCTCCTGCGGTGGTCGCCGCGGGAACGATCTGCGTCGCGCCCGTGGTCGTCACCGGTGCGAGGACGGATGGCGGCGCACCGAGTGGGGAGTCCGTGGTCGTCGGAGCGGAGGGGAGCTGCCCAGCGGCACCAGGCGCGATCGGGGAGCTCGGGTCGCTTCCGTTGGCCACGGTCGCGGCGCTCGGCTTGTGAAGCGCAAAGAACGCGAGAGCGATCACTCCCACGGCGCCCGCAGCGATGGCGATGCGCTTGGTTGGAATCTTCTTCGGCGACTCCTCGAGAGTCTCCTTCGCACCGCTGAGCGAATCTCGGACCACCTTGCGCCCGCTCGCGTGCAGTCCGCCCTGAGGCGGGGGGGACGTGCGCCGGCGAAGCGGTATCGCGACGTCGTCTCCCGATCCGCCGCGTCGCTTCGCGGCCAGGACGGCCACGGTCGTCTTCGCGCGCTCGAACATCTGCTGGAGCGCCGGCGTCACCTTCGAAGCGCTTCGGGCGACGAATCCCTTCATCGCGTCGGACTCGCGCGCGAGCGCGGCATCCTCGTCGTTTGGCGTTCCGCTCTTCGCGCTCGCTTCGATCGCGGGCTCGTCGTGCGTCACCATCGGCTCCGGCGTGTCTTCCTTCGCCGTCCCCTCCGGGTCGGTCCGCTCCTGGTCTTCGTACTGGAACGACATGACGAGCTGCGGCACGCGCGACTCGGGGTCGATCTCGCATTCGACGCGAACGACCTTCGCCGGACGCTTCGCCCCCGTGGTCGCGTCCTCGAGCTCGAGGTGCTTGCCCACCTGAAGGAAACCGAGGCCGCTGAACGCCGTCAGCTTGCCGCTCGAAGACTCCTTCACGTGCGCGCGCATCGGGGACCCTAGCCCTTCGATGTGGAGTCGAACCCGATTCCCCTTGGCGGGAATGACAGGCGCGATTCCGACGCCCATCATCCTTTGGAGCGAATCGGCGCTCTGCGCGTCCAGGTCGGTGAAGCGGATTCCGAACTCGCCCCCCTTGCCGGCCTCTTCCTTCCAGATGACCTCGCCGGAGGCGATCACCGTACCGTTCGATCCTGCGTCGAACCTGCACGAGAGCGGCTGTCCGATTTCGGGGAGGTACGCCGTTCGCAGATGCATCCCCTCCTCGGAGACGTCGATCGCCTGCGCCTCGAACGACGGCCCCAGGGCGCCGCCGACCTCCACCAAAGCCTCGAAAGGAATCCGCGTCGCACCCGGCGCGCGGCGATCATCCGTGCTCATGACGTCCTCCAGGGACCGCGCTGTCGCCATCGCGTGTGAGAGCGAGGAGCGCGTGATCCCGCGATAAAGCCACTCGACGATCAGGGCCAAGTTTTCACGCGCGCACTTGCTACATTGCGAGCACGCAAATGACCGCTCACCTCGTGCTCGACATCGAGACGATTCCCGATCCCGAGCTCCCTCGGCTCGACGATTCGGACAAGGTTCCTGCCCCGCCGTTCAACCAGATCGTCACGATGGGCTGCCTTCTGCTCGAAGACTACGTGCCGAGGAAGCTGGGCGTCGTCGGCGAAGGGAAGAGCGAGCGCGAGATCCTCGCCGACTTCGCGACCTGGCTCGACCGGTCACGCCCGTGCATCGTCACGTGGAACGGCCGAGGCTTCGACATGCCGGTCATCACGAGCCGCGCGTTGCGACACGGAGTCTCCATGCCGTGGTGGTACAGCGATCGCAGCACCCGCTATCGCTACTCCACCGAAGGTCACCTCGACCTCATGGACTTCCTCGCCGACTACGGCGCGGCGAAGAACTCGCGCCTCGACGTCTACGCGAAGCTCGTCGGGTTCCCCGGCAAGGTGGGGGTCGATGGTTCCCAGGTTGCGCCGATGGTCCACGCCGGGAAGCTCGACGAGGTGAACGCTTACTGCCTGTGCGACGTGGCGCAGACCGCGGCCATCTTCCTGCGTGTGCAGCTACTCCGCGGCGTGCTCGATCGCGCCCGGTTCGGCGAGCTCTCGCGCACGATGCTCGCGTTCTTCGACGCTGACGCGCGGCTGGCGCCGGTCATGGGGAGCGTGGATCGAGCGCGGTATGCGCTCGATCCTTGAATAGGGCTGGCGCCGACGAAGTCAGTTCGCCGGCGGCTGCGTGCAGTCGATCGTGGTGCCGCCCACTCCGCCGTCCTCGGTAAGGTTCTCGTCGGTGAGCGCGCACGCCGCGGGCGCGGCTTCGCCGAGAAGCTGCGAGCCGAACCAGGAAGCGACGTGGTCCGCGTGCGCGCGCAGAGTGCCTCCGTGGCCGTAGATGGGATCGAGGCAGAACGAATAGGGGACGTGGTCTTCGCCCTTCAGACGACCGATCACGCACTCCATGAGGCCGGGGCCGAGCGTCGTGTCCTGGGCCCCGTACTCGATGAGCAGCGGCGGCGGGTTCGAGAGGTGGGGACGGTCGTTGGCGTAACGAGCGACCCACTTCACGCAGACCGGATCGAGGCCGCCGTCGTCGAGGACGGCGCACCTGTTGGTCTGTCCCGGCTGCGACAAGGCCGCGGAGGCCGCGACCGACGCGACGAACGCCGGATCGAAGAAGTCGGCGGGGTATGTCCCGACGGCCTGTAGCTCGGGATACGCCCCCGAGAGGTACGGACCACCGTCAGGGTTCACGCCGCCGTCGTAGCCCGTGTCCCAGCAGTCGTTGTTCATGAAGTGCAACACGGCGGCCTGCGTCGCGGACGCGTCGAGGAATGGGTCGAGCCCATGCCCGGGTCCGTCGAGCAGCTCGGCCTCCGTGTAGTGGTACCAAATGGGGATCGCCGTGTAGTCCGGGCCGTAGGCGGTCGGATACTGGATGGTCTCGCCGTGGTAGAGCAGCGCTCCGTAACCGGCGTCCGAGACCCAGAGCGGCGCGAACACGGCCACCGCGACGAGGTTGATGTCCGGCGCGTAGCTCGGCTGCAGCGCGGTCGCCGCCAGCGCGCTGTTCCCGCCTTGCGAGTGCCCGAGGATGGCGACCTTCCCATTGAAGGCGTTGGGGAACATCTTCGCGAGCGCATGCGCACCGTCGAGCGTCGACTTACCGACGTCCTGGTACTGCGCGTAGGTGCTGATCGGATTCCCGGCCGCACCGAAGTTCGCGTACCCCGCGAGGTCGGGCACGATGATCGGAAAGCCCAGGCCGACCATCGGGTACGACAGCGCCTCGTAGTCGGGGTTCACCCAAACGGCGGCGGGGTTCTCTTGCGACGCCGTACAGATCCCCGCTTGCCCGCGGCTTCCGCGCGCGCCGACGATCATCGGAAGCTTCCCGCTCGCGCGCGGCGTGTCGGGGATGAAGACCTTGGCGCTCGAGTAGCCGGGCGAGTTCGCGGAATCGCCGCGCTCGGTGCGGTAGAGGATGCGGTACGTGTGTGCGCCGCTCGTGAACGGAGCGCCGGAGTACCCGGTGTTCGCCGCGGGGGGAGCGTCGCCCGACATGTTCGCCTTCGCGCTCGCGTACAGGTCGGCCATCCCGATGTCCGAGTCGACCGCGCATTTGATGATGTCCCCTTTGTCCGCGGGGAGCGTGCCGGGATCGCCGTAGATGTCGCTGATGGCGTCGGTGCACGGAACGCCGAGCGTGAAGATTCCGTTCCCCGGTCCCGAGTCGGCGGTGGGTCCGCCGTCCGTCGTCGTGTTGGACGAGGGCGAGGAGCTATTCGAGCACGCAACCCAGACGATCATGGACGCGAGCGCGAGGCCCGCGGAAGAAAGAGCAACGAGTCTCATGTGAATCCTCCCGAACGAAGCAGCGTAGCAGCCCTGCCACGCTGATCCTCATTTGTGGGGGAAGGTGCGGCGCGTCATGACGACACTCCGCCGCACGACTCACAGCGGGATGTTCGTGTGCTTCTTCGGCGGATTCGTATCGCGCTTGTCCTTGAGAAGCTCGAGCGCGCTGTGCAGCCGCGAACGGAGCGTGCGCGGATAGATCACTTCGTCGATGAACCCGAGCTCGGCCGCCTTGTACGGATTGGCGAACTTCTCTTTGTAGTCAGCGACGAACTCGGCGCGCGTCTTGGCAGGGTCCGCTGCCGTCGCGATCTCGCTCTTGCGAACGATGTTGACGGCCCCCTCGGGACCCATGACCGCGATCTCGGCCGTGGGGAACGCGAGGTTGATGTCCGCGCGGATGTGCTTCGACGCCATGACGTCGTAAGCGCCGCCGTAGGCCTTCCGAAGAATCACGGTCACCTTCGGGACGGTCGCTTCGGCGAACGCAAAGAGGAGCTTGGCCCCGTGCTTGATGATCCCGCCGTACTCTTGATCGGTTCCCGGCAGGAAGCCGGGCACATCGACGAACGTGACGAGCGGCACGTTGAAGCAGTCGCAGAAGCGCACGAAGCGAGCGGCCTTCATCGAGGCATCGATGTCGAGCACCCCGGCGAGCACCTGCGGCTGGTTCGCGACGACGCCGACCGCGCGACCGCCGATGCGCGCGAAGCCGATGACGATGTTCATCGCGTACTGCTCCGCGATCTCGAACAGGTGTCCGTCGTCGACCACGGCCCGAATGACGTCTTTCACGTCGTAGGGACGGTTCGACTCGATGGGGACCATCGTGTCGAGCTCGGGGACCTCGCGCGTCGCCGGGTCGCTCGTGGGCTTGAACGGGGGATCCTCCTGGTTGTTCGACGGGAGGTACGAGAGAAGCTCGCGGACCTGCGCGATGCACGTCTTGTCGTCGGGGCTCGTGAGGTGGCACACGCCGCTCTTCGAAGCGTGCGTCGTCGCGCCGCCGAGGTCTTCCTTGGTGACCTCCTCGTGCGTGACCGCCTTGATCACGTCGGGGCCGGTGATGAACATGTAGCTCGTCCCCTCGACCATCAGGATGAAGTCCGTGATGGCCGGCGAGTAGACGGCGCCACCGGCGCAGGGGCCCATGATCGCGCTGATCTGCGGGATGACTCCGCTCGCGAGCGTGTTGCGCAGAAAGATGTCGGCGTAGCCGGCGAGCGACTCCACGCCTTCCTGGATGCGCGCTCCGCCCGAATCGTTGAGCCCGATGACCGGCGCGCCGACTTTCATCGCCAGATCCATGACCTTGACGATCTTTTGCGCATAGGCGCCGCTGAGGGAGCCGCCGAACACAGTGAAGTCCTGGGCGAAGACGAACGTCTTTCGACCATCGACCATGCCGTACCCCGTGACGACCCCGTCCCCGAGCACCTTCTGCGCGTCCATGCCGAAATCGGTGCAACGGTGGGTGACGAAGCGGTCGAACTCGATGAACGAGCCGGGGTCGAGCAGGAGGTCGACGCGCTCGCGAGCGGTCAGCTTGCCCCCCTCGTGCTGCTTCTTGATGCGCTCGGCACCGCCGCCGAGAAGAGCCTTGGCGTTTAGCTCGTCGAGACGTTGCATGTGGGGAGCCGGGATTCGGGAGGGGGCGTTGCGTCCGTCAGACATTGACGCGGCTATAACAGCGCTCCGGCTCGCGCGGAAGCGGTGGCAGATGCGGTGCGCCGAAGACGCCTCTCCCGCGTCGCGATCCGCTCACGGGACAGGCCGGATGGCGTTCTCGCGCGTATTCTGCGAACCTGGGACAGTCAGCGTGACTGTCACGCGGGGCACGCCATGAATTCCAGCTCGTCACCGTACCCGTCGCAAGGCGACGTCATCGACGGGAAGTACCAGATCGACAAGATGCTGGGCGAAGGGGGCATGGGCGCCGTCGCCAAAGCGATGCACCTGCTGCGTCGCGCCCCGGTCGCGCTCAAGTTCATGAGCCCGAACGTGATGGCGATCCCGCAGGCCGTCGAGCGCTTCTTGAACGAGGGGGTCGCGGCGTCACAGATCGACAGCGATCACGTCGTGCACATCTTCGACGTCGGGAAGCTCCCGAGCGGCTCGCCCTACCTCGTCATGGAGTTCATGGAGGGGAAGGACCTGTCCGAGGTCCTCGCCCGCGATGGAAAGCCGGGGATCGAGACCCAGCGCGCGATCTACTTCATCGTCCAGGCGCTGCGCGGGCTGCAGGTCGCGCACGACGCCGGGATCATCCACCGCGACATGAAGCCGTCGAACTGCTTCGTGATCAACAAGGAGGGTGAGCCCGATTTCGTGAAGCTGCTCGACTTCGGAATCAGCAAAGTCGGCCAGGGGAAGAGCGCCAGCCTCACGCAGACGAACAGCGCGCTCGGTACGCCGCTCTACATGTCCCCCGAGCAGGCGAAGTCGCCGCGGGACGTGGATCTGCGCAGCGATCTCTACTCCGTGGGGGTCATTCTCTACGAGCTTCTCACGGGAGTGACGCCGTTCACGTCGGAGAGCGGCGAGTTCACCGAGATCCTCTTCAAGCTCTTCACGACCGATCCGCCGCCCATTCGCTCGCTGCGGCCCGATCTGCCGCCCGAGCTCGCGGCCGCGGTGCACAAGGCGCTCGTGCGCGACCCGAACCAGCGGTACTCGACGGCGGCGGACTTTGCGATGGCGCTCGAGCCGTGGGCCGACGCGCGCGCCGTGCGCGTCATTCAGCGGCTCCGGGCCCACCAGCCGGGACGAGGCTCGCAGCTGCCGTCCGAGTCGAACCTACAGGCGGGTTCGTCGGTCGCGGCGTTCTCGCGCCTGGGGACGGGGACCGGAACGTCGCCCGCGCGCACGAACGAGATGAGCCCTTCGGGGGTCAACGTTCCGGGGCAAGCGACGCCGGCGCGTCACTCGGCGTTCCCGGAGGCGCCCGGCTCGCGTGTCGCGAGCGCGGAAGACGCGGTCGCCGCGACGCAGTTCGGCGGCCCGCCCACCCAAGGAACGCAGACGGCCGCGATCCCCGGGAAGCAGACCGATCTCGGGGCCGCGCGAGACACCTCGGTCACCCAGCTTCAGACGCCGGAAGAGAAGAAGGCGTCGCCGACGGGGTTCATCATCGCCACGGTCGTGGTGCTCGTGCTGGGAGGTGCGGGGCTCTGGAAGATGACCGCGCACCCCGACACGACGAATGCCGGCACGGCGCTGGTCCCGGACACACCGCCGCCGCCCCCGCCCGTGGTGCCGAGCGCCGCTCCGAGCGCCTCGGCGGTCGTCGTCGTCCCCGTGCCGAGCGCGCAGCCGTCGGCGAGCGCCGCCCCCTCCGCCGCGAAGCGTGGCGCGGCCCCTCCCCCGCCCGCCGCCCCCCACGACCGCGTGCACCTAAAGGATCTGAAGCCTATCGAGTAGCACTCGGCTAGTATCGTTGGCTTGAGCTGTACCCATTGCGTGAAGGGGGTTCGATGCTCCGCCGATATCGATCGTCGATCGCGATTGCACTGACCGTCGTACTGGCCGCGCCGGCGAGCTTCGCAGCTCCGAAGGCGAAGCCGAAGACGATCCGTGAAGAGCTGCCTGATGCGGCCAGGAAAGACTGGGACGCCGCGCGCGATTTGCTCGACGCGAACGACTTCGCCGGAGCGCTCGTGGAGTACATGCGCGCGTACGAGCAGTCGAAGAACCCGCGCGTGCTCTACAACGTCGCCGTCTGCGAGAAGAACCTGCGCCACTACGCGCGCGCCGAAGGGCGGTTCAAGCAGGAGCTCGCGGAGGGGACCGGGAAGCTCTCGCCGCAAGAAGAGCAGAGCGTGAAGGAGGCCATCACGGCCCTCGATCCGTTCGTGTCGACGGTCACCGTGACCGCGAACGAGGCCGGCGCGACGCTCTTCATCGACGACCAGGAAGCGGGCCCCACGCCGTTCACGTCGCCGGTACCGATCGACGTCGGTCCGCACGAGCTTCGCCTGCACAAGGACGGCTTCACCGATGTGAAGCAGACCGTGACCGTGTCGGGTGGAACGCCCGCGAAGGCGACGTTCGACATCCAGCCGACGGTGAAGAAGGCCGACGTCACCGTGCAGGTGACGGGAGCGCCCGGGGCCAACGTCGTCATCGACGGGATCGACATGGGTCAGGCGCCGTTCAAGGGTGAGCTCGTCGCGGGGCGCCACACTTTCGAGGCGCGCGCCCCGGGCTTCGTGACGGCGCGGCAGACGAGCGACGTCGTCTACAAGGAGCCGTTGAACGTCGCGCTCGACCTCTCCGCGGAGCGCCACGAGGGGCACGTCCACATCGAAGCCATGCCGGCGACGGCGTCGATCGAGCTGGACGGAAAGCTCGTCGGCTCTGGCACGTTCGACGGCCCGCTTCCCACGGGGGGGCACCAGCTGATCGTGAAGAAGCCGGGGTACGTCACGTACACGACGGAGATCTCGCTCAACGACGATCAGTCGCGCGACGTGAAGGCCACTCTCCTCGAAGAGAAGGGGGGCACGAACTGGCTCGCGTGGACGATCGGCACCGTGCTCGTCGTCGGCGGCGGCTCGGTCGCGGGGTACTTCCTGTTCAAGCCGACGGATCAGCCGGACATTCTCGGCACGTTAGGCAACACGCATACGACGATCGGTCGGCTTGGGCATCGCTGAGCGCGGGCTCGCTTCATCGACTAGTGCAGGGGAGAATGAAACGATGGGCTTGAATCGTCGCGTGCTTGTCAGGAGGGGGTCGGTCGCGGGCGCGCTTCTGATCACCGGAACCGTGTGGTCCGGCTGCGCTGGGAAGACGGCGACGGAGTTCGTGGCCGGTATCTCGACGCAGGTGCAGGTGCCGCGGGATCTGGCAGCGATCTCGATCTCGGTCAGCGCCGAGGACAACGTCGCCTACAACCAGTACTTCCCCGTCTACAACGGGACCGTCGAGCTCCCTCGAACCCTCGGTGTCGTGAATAGCTCGACACCCCAGGGAGTCCCCATCGCGATTACGATTGTCGGCTTCGACAACAGCCCGGGCGGACAGGCGGCGTACCAGAACGCCACCACGTTCCAGGCGCAGATTCCAACGGTCGGGCAAGCCGAGGCGCAGTACGGGCCACCGGGCGGTCGAGTGCTGCGCTCGTTCCGCCAGCAGTACACGCCGGGACAGATCCTCTACGTCCCGATGCCGCTCCACTACTCTTGCTACGACGTGGACTGCGGTCCGAACGCGGCGAACATCAGCGGCTGCACGACGGCCGCGGACCCGACGCCGCCGGACCAGTACAACCCGTGCACCTGCAAGGGGGGCGTCTGCGTCGACGCGCTCAACACGAACCCCCTCCCCGTCTACAACGACGCGATGGCCTACGGCACGACCAACACGTGCTTCCGGCCGTTCACGACCACGGACTCCGGCGGCACCAAGGAGCCGGGGTGCATGGACTACGGCATTCCGCCGCAAGTCATCGACGCTACGAACTGCATCTACGCGCTCCCCGGCACGGCCAGCGTTCCGGCAGGTACGCCTCCGTACAACCCTGACGTTCCGAGCGTCGTGATCCAAGCAGCCGACTCCGGCGGCGGGCTCAATGTCCGGGCGGTGTTCGACAACTACGTCTCCGAGGTCCTCGACTACGAGGGAACGTGCCCGGGCGCAGGAGCGCCCCCCACGGCCCAAGCACCGGTGGAGGGCTACTGCACGTTCGCCGGCGCGCCGCAGCGTTTCCAGCTCGCGGCCGGCCTCTGCTCGCCGAAGGCGCTCCACCAGATCACGCTCCTCGAGGCGAGCGCCCAGTGCCCGTCGAAGACGGAGTTCCAGCCGATCTGCGCCGACTCGAACGGCCCCCCGTGGCAGCCGACGCTCATCGACGGTGGCACGTCGAGCGACGGCGGTTGCAACATCGCGAAGGTGCTCACGCCGGCACCGAGCCAGCTCTACATCCTGTTCGACAACTCGAGCGGCATGCGCGACTTCTTCGGCCCGAAGGGACTCCAGGAGGTCGTCGGGCTGGGGTTGACCAACCCGGTCTTCAGCCAGACGCAGGTTGGGTTCTCGTTCACGCCGGCGACGCAGGCCGATTGCACGGCGAGCGCGAGCGACGACGCGGCGGGCCCGAACTCTTTCCTGAGCCCCCTCCTACACTTCCAGCCCTCTGGAGCCGCGCAGGCCGCGATCGGCAACTTGTTGCTGGTCGACGGTGAGGACGGCGGGCCCCCTCACCAGCCCGGAACCGATCCGTGGTACCTCTCGGCGGCGCTCGAGGGTGCGTACGGCGCGCTCCTCGGCAATCACCCAGCGAACGGGGGGGCATTCAATCGCAGCGCGGTGATGCTCTTCTTCGACCGCGACTTCAACGGCGCGCTCGACTGCGGAAACGGACACCTCTCCGCTCTGCAGGAGGCCCAGAAAGCGCTCGGCGAAGGAATCGAGACCTACGTGGTCTTCCTGGGAAACAAGGACGACGCCGAAGATGGCGGCAACGGCTTCCCGGGTCAACAGGCGCTGACCGACGCTCAGCAGCTCGGTCTCGGGCTCAACAGCACGTACCTCTCGTATTTCTTCAACGCGAGCACGCTGTCCACGATCGCGACGGCATCGGTCAACGCGCTCGGCTCCGTCGTTTCGGATCTCGGCGGCTGCGTCTACCAGGTTCCGCCCGGAGTCGGGCCCGAAGCGATCCTCCAGTTCCCGGACGCGGTTTCGGCGTCGATCATCAGTGTGTCGAACGCCGGTTCGTGCGCCAATGACGACCCGGTCAAGAGCCCGACGTGGGTGTTCGAC
>Ga0302319_10011788_pt1 | contig 16554 bp, 18 predicted proteins | sample Bog_T0_2_FD_203319 | JGI IMG/M metagenome (GOLD analysis project Ga0302319, IMG submission 203319) | Peat permafrost microbial communities from Stordalen Mire near Abisko, Sweden - Bog_T0_2 | ecosystem: Environmental > Terrestrial > Soil > Wetlands > Peat | place: Sweden: Abisko, Stordalen Mire...
GTAGGGGGCACGTCGTGCGCGGCGCCGACTCTGGCAGGAATCATGACGCTGTTGAATCAGTATCTGGTCGCCAACGGTTTGCAGAAAACCGCCGGTCTGGGGAACATTAATCCGCGGCTCTATGCGATGGCCCAGTCCGCCCCCGCCGCTTTCCACGACATCACGGTTGGCAGCAACATCGTGAATGGCTGCATCGGAACGCGCAACTGCAATGTGGGCAATGTGGGCTATAACGCCGGAGTCGGCTACGACCAGGCAACGGGACTGGGCTCGGTCGATGCCTTCAACCTGATCACCTCATGGGCGGTGACCACGACTGCGCCCGCTAAGGCTGCGGCTTCGATGACGCTGACTTCAAGCGCTTCCTCCGTGCAGAACTCAGCCAGTGTGACCCTAACCGCGACGGTCTCCGGTACAGGCGGCATCGCTCCCACCGGCACCGTGACGTTCCTCTCCGGGGCCGCGTCGGTCGGTACCGCGACGCTTTCCTCGTCGGTCGCGTCCCTGACAGTCGCCGCTTCAAAGCTCGCGGTTGGCTTCGATTCCGTCAGCGCTGAATACAGCGGAGACTCGAACTACGCCACTGCCGGCGCCACTGTGAGCCTGGCGATAGTGTCGCCCACGATTATGTCGATTCAGGGAATCGGCAACGCGGGTTCCGGCAATCAGGCGTTCTCGCCGGGCGAGATTATCTCGATTTACGGCACGCTGCTTTCGAGCGGGACGGTGGTCGGTTCGACAGTGCCTCTGGCGACTGCGCTCGGCTCGGCCTCGGTGACGATCAACGGCATCGCCGCGCCCCTGTATTTCGTCTCTCCGGGACAGATTAACGCACAGATTCCCTACGAGGTGTTGCCGGGTATCGCGGCCCCCCTAACCGTCACCTACAACGGTCAAACCGTTACCAGCACGATTCCAATGTCGAGCTACTCACCGGGAATCTTTATCGATTACACGACCGGTGGTCCGGCCGGATATCCGACTGCGAAGCGCGGGACGAGCATTGCGCTTTACATTACCGGTCAGGGCGCGGTCAGCCCTCAGCCCGCGACCGGCGCACTGCCCGCTGCCGGTACGACGCCGAAACCGCAAAACACGATTTACATCACGGTGGGCGGAGTCCAGGCTTCGACGAATTACGCCTACATCGGGATGCCGGCGTGGGCGATCGGGTTAACCCAGATCAACTTCACGATCCCCTCGACCGCGCCTTTGGGTGCACAGCCGATACAGGTGACAATCGGCGGGGCTACCAGCGCCGCCGCGACCATCACGATAACGAACTGAAGCTTTCCGGCAGCGAATTGGCCGACCAGATGGCGGCCGAGTACTCGACGCTGAGCTCTTGTTTCGCTTCGATCCAGCGATAGCAAGGCGTGCCGAATAATGTGCCGCGGTCGATCATGGCCCGGCGCGTTTCGGGAATCGGCGAGACCCCGAACTCCATTCCCTGGGTGACGGTGCGCCCGTTCCATGGCGCGTGAGTGCGGCCACGGTTCTCTTTCCAGATGCCGAGCCAGGGGAAATCGGCGCGGTTCCATCGATAGCCGATCGCCAGTCGATGAACAGGCGACCACGCGACGAACCAGGCGGGGTCTTTCATCAGGTATGCGGCGTAAGCTTCGTTGAGTTCTTCGGAATCCGTGTAAGGCCAGCGAAATTGCGTGACGCCATGTTCCATGAACGGTGGCCCGAAAGTGACGTGCTGCGTCCAGGCGATGGGGCGGTCGAAGATGGAGAGGTTCTCGACCGTTTCGGCGATCCGGACATTGCGCCCATCGAGCGTTATGGTGCGCTCGAATGCGAGCTGAGAGTGCGGCAGCAGGCATTGCGATACGAGGCCGCCGGGGATTTCCCTGAGATTGTGCGCCGCGACGCCGGCTTCTCCATGCACGATCATGCCGGCCTTTGCCTCGGCTTCCGAAGGCGGGCCGAAGAGATCGAGGCAGAGGTTATGGCCTCTGATTCCGGCCAGCAGTTTGCTCTCGGCATTGTTGCCGAAATCCGCATGGGGTTCTGAAGCCCACGGCGGAGTCCAGAGCGGATTGACGCCGGTAGCGAGGTCCTGAATTTCGGCGATGTGACCACCGATTTCAGAGATGGTCACGCGAATGAAATCGTTCTCTATAAACATCTTTGACAATGGAGGGATTGTAGTATAACGTTTCAATCGCAGATATGAGCACAACTCACAAAAAGCCCGCACTGCACAACGCAATGTGGCCGGGGCTGGTCGGAAAAGGGCCGGATTCCGAGCCGCCGATCGACTTCGACACTATGCTGAATCTGACCGCGGCGGCGGAGGTGAACGGTGTCCGTTTCGATGGCGTGGATCTGTTCCTCACGGCTCCTCACACGGACATCGATTCGAGCGACGACGATCTGAAGGCGCTGGCCGACAAGGTAGGTTCGAAGGGCCTGGCGATCGGGTCTTTGGTGGCTCCCGTGTGGCCGCCGACGGGTGGCGGCTCCGCGATGGGCAGTGAAGAAGAGCGAGGCAGGTTCCTGACGCAGGTTCGGAAGGCCTGCGCCATCGGAAGGAAGCTGACGGATCTGGGCATCAGGAAGAGCGGTGTGGTCCGGATCGATTCGGCTATCGGTGTGGATGAGTGGTCGAAGGATCCTGCGGGCAATACGACGAAGATCGCCCATACATTTCGCGAAGCGGGTCATATCGCCGAGGGCTTCGGAGAACGGCTGGCGGCGGAAGGCGAGATTTGCTGGGGCGCGATGCACAGCTGGCGGCGCAACGTGCAGTTGCTGGAGCAGGTCGGCATGCCGAAGACGGTGGGCTTTCAGGCGGACATGGCGCATACGATGCTGTTCACGATGGGCTACAACGCGCCGGAAGATCGGCTGCTGCCTCCGGATTTCGAGTGGTCACAGGGAGATCGCCTGGCGGCGGCTTATCGGGAGATGGCGCGTGCGCTGCGGCCCTGGACGTTCGATTTTCATGTGGCGCAAAACGATGGCACGGTGAAGGGCGAAGGGTCGCACGACAAGACCGGGAAGCACTGCCAGGCGACGGACCCGAATGGCAAACTTGATGTGGTTCGCGACGCGGGCGCCTGGATGCGCGATGACAACGGCAATCCGACGCACTCCTTCGCCCATATTTGCTGGGACGGCTGCATGTTCGCCAACGCGGTGATGCTGGACCCGAAGACCTGGAACGATGTCTTGCGCACGATGATCGCGGTGCGCGATGCCCATGGCTGGGATTGATCTCGAATGAAAAAACTGAATATAGGAGTGATCGGGTACGGCTTCATGGGCCGCACTCATTCGAATGCTTTCCGGCAGGCTCCTCGCTTTTTCGATCTGCCGTTTGAGCCGGTGTTGAAGACCGTTTGCGCACGCAATGCGGAGCGAGGTGAGGCGTTCGCGGCGAAGTGGGGTTATGAGTCTTCCGAGACGGACTGGCACCGGCTGGTGAATTCGAAAGACATCGATCTGATCGACATCGCGAGCCCGAACGACACGCACGCCGAGATCGCGATCGCGGCGGCGAAGGCGGGCAAGATGGTGATGTGCGAGAAGCCGCTGGGCCGCAATCCCGCCGAGTCGGAAGCGATGGTGAAGGCGGTGGAAGACGCGGGCGTGGCGAACATGGTCTGGTACAACTACCGGCGCGTTCCTGCTGTAACGCTGGCGAAGCAGTTGATCGATGAAGGCCGGCTGGGGCGCATTTTTCATTACCGCACGGTTTTCCTGCAGGACTGGACGATCTCGGCGGATCTGCCGCAGGGCGGGGAAGGTCTGTGGCGGCTGGATGCAAGCGTATCCGGCAGCGGGGTGACCGGCGATCTGCTGGCGCATAACATTGATACCGCGATGTGGCTCAACGGACAGATCGGCGAAGTGACGGCGATGACCGAGACGTTCATTAAAACCCGCAAGCATAATTTGACGGGCGAGGAATCTCCCGTGACTATCGACGATGCGAGTTTGTTTCTGGCGAAGTTCGAGAACGGGTCTTTGGCGACGTTCGAAGCCACGCGGTATGCCCGCGGGCACAAGGCGCTGTACACGTTCGAGATCAATGGCGAGAAGGCTTCGATCAAGTGGGATCTGCACGATCTGCATCGTCTGGAATACTTCGACCATCGCGATGAAAGCAGGCTGCGCGGCTGGAAAGACATTCACATCACCGATGGCGACCATCCTTATATGAAGAACTGGTGGGTGCCTGGTTTGCAGATCGGGTATGAGCATACGTTCACGCATCAGGTGGCCGATTTTCTGATTGCGCTGGGCGCGGGCGGCAGCGCTTCGCCCACGTTCCGCGATGCTTTGAAGACGGACTATGTGACAGATGCCGTGTTGCGCTCGGCAAAATCGCGGCAGTGGGAGACGCCGAAAAAGGTATGAAGATGAAACTGATTTTCGCGATTGCGTTATGCGCGATCGAGGCGTTGGCGCAAGCGCCTGCTCCTCCTGCGGGCGGGCGCGGTCCGGGGCGCGGCGGCGGAGGGTTTCGCCAGCCCGATCCGATCGACTTCAACGATCATGCAGGGTGGATTCAGATGTTCGATGGGTCAACCCTGAATGGCTGGGACGGCGATTTCAATTTGTGGAAGGTGGTGAACGGGGCGATCTTCGCGGAGTCGACGTGCGAGCACCCGACTGGTACGGTTTATCTGATCTGGAAGGGCGGCGAGGCGGCCGACTTCGAGATGAAACTGGAGATGAAGGGCGAAGGCGCTCAGATCAACAGCGGTGTGCAGTATCGGGGTGCGATTCTGCCGCCTCGTCCGCCTGCTCCTCCTGCCGGTCCGGCTCGGGGCCCTCAGGGGCCTTGTCCGAGCGGGCAGCCGCGCGGGACACCGCCTTCGCGGGAATCGCAGACGAAGTGGGACATGCTCGGCGCACAGTTCGATTTCGACGGGACGAATCGATATACCGGCCAGTTTTATGAGCAGGCCACCGGTCGCGGAATCATTGCGTGGCGCGGCCAGGTGGTTCATACGGAAGAGGGGAAGAGCCCGCGCTTGATCGCGACCCTGGGCGATAAGGACGAACTGGGCGGGTACGTCAAAATCGAGGACTGGAACCAGCTGCATATTATTGCGCGGGGCAACACGATGACGCACATTGTGAACGGGCATGTGATGTCGGTGCTGATCGACGACGATGCCACTAAGTTTCGCAAGGATGGGCTGATTGGGTTTGAAATTGAAGGGTTCGGGAAGATTAATATTCGGAATATCTGGCTGAAAAAGTTATGAGGTTAGTCGTTATCGCGATGTTTGCGGGGATGGTCGCGCAGGCGCAGCCGAAGCCCTTGCCCGAGTCGGGCTTTCGGCGCATCTTCGACGGCAAAACTCTGGATGGATGGGATTGCGATCCGGGATTCTGGAAAGTGGCCAACGGCGCGATCACGGGCGAGACCACGAAGGCCCACCAGCCTCCGCAGAATACCTTCTGCATCTGGAAAGGCGGGTCGCCCGGCGATTTTGAATTGAGGCTTCAATATAAGCTCACGGGCGCGCACGGCAACAGCGGCGTGCAGTATCGCAGCGTGGAAATGCCCGAGGTCGCGAAGTGGGTGATGAAGGGTTATCAGGCTGACATCGATGGCCAGCAGGATTACACGGGTCAGGTGTATGAGGAACGCAATCGCGGGTTTCTCGCGCTGCGCGGGCAGATTTCGTATGTGCCTGAGGGCGGGACGGTCGGGTCCATCGGGACCACAGGCGATGCAGCGCAGTTGAAGTCTTTCATCAAAGACACGGACTGGAACGATCTCACGATCATCGCCCGCGGCAATACGCTGATCCAGATGATTAACGGCCATGTGATGAGTGTGGTGATCGACGACGATCAGGCGAATCGCCGGATGGACGGAGAGATCGGCATTCAGCTGCATAAGCTCGACGAGGGCATGAAGATCGAAGCGCGCAACATCCGGATCAAGGTCTTTGCCAACCATTAAGGAAGTCGCGGAACTGGCGGGTGTTTCGGTGGGAACGGTTTCCCATGTGATTACGGGGTCGGCGCCGGTAAGCCACGAACTGAAGGACAAGGTTCAGGCCGCGATCCAGACGCTCGACTATCATCCGAACCACGTGGCGCGCAGCCTGAAGACGAGCCGGACGCGCACGCTCGGGATCATTGTTCCCGACATGACGATTTCGTTTTATCCGCAGGTGATTCATGGCGCCGAAACGGCCGCTCGGGAACGCGGGTACTCGCTGATCGCGGTGAATTCGCTCGAGAGCGCGGAGCGGCAGAAGGAACTGATATCGCTGATGCGGTCGCAACAGGTGGAAGGAATTCTGCTGGTGATCGCGTCGGCGCCCACCCCCATGGGCCATATGGCACGCCTTATTGAAGCGGGGATTCCGGTGGTTTGTCTTGATCGAGTGCCGGACGATAATCCGGTCGACTCGGTTTCAGTGGACGACGAGTCCGCAGCGAAAATGGGCACCGATCATTTGCGGGAACGCGGCTATTCGAGGATCGCGATTGTGACGGGCCCGCTGCATCTGCGAAACGAACAGAGGCGTCTGGAGGGATACCGGCAGAGCCTGCGAGGCGACGGGGTCGTATGGGAGGAGTCGAGGTGCCGGGAACGATTGCGCGATGCTGCGACGAGGCCCGACGCGTTGTTGTGCACAAATGGCCCGACGGCTTTATCTGCGCTGCGCGCCATGCGGGATCGCGGTCTGAAGACCCCGGACGATATTGGATTCGTGACCTTCGACGAGCTTGCCGTGGAGGATCTGTTCACCCCCGCGATCACGACGATTGTGCAGCCGGCCTATGAAATCGGCTCGCGGGCCGCAGCGATTCTGCTGGATCGCGTCGCGGAATCGCCGCGCGCGGAGGGAATCCGGACGGTACGGCTTCCGGCGACGCTGAGGATTCGGGAATCTTCTCGTTCGGTTTGACGAACCGGGCCTCAGGAACTAAAATCCGTGGAGATGGAAATCGAAGAGAGCCTGATCCGGGTGCAGACGGCGTATCCGCGGATTTATCTCGCCTGCCATTCGCGGCACCAGAACACGAGGACCAATGAGATCTCGCAGCGCGATGGCGCGCTTCTGGCGCACCTGGACGGAAGCCGTCCGACGGCGCAAAGCGAACTCGCGCGCCACATGGGGGTGGCGAAGTCTACGTTATCCGAGGCGCTCAGCAGTCTGGAAGAGCGTGGATTTGTGGCGCGCGACGAGGCCGGGATCCTGCGAACCGCCAAAGGAACCGAGGCCATGAGCAACGGCTCGGTGCTGGAGCCGGAATTGCTCCGCCGTTTACTCGGGTTGCTCTCAGAACAAGAAAGGCGGCGCGCGGTCGACGGTCTGGAACTGCTTGCGCGCGCGGCGGAAAGGTAGCAACGAATGTCAACGGAAGCGATGGCGTCGGCATACGCGACGAATAACCGGATCAACGAATATCTGATTCAGAACCTGCCGGATGAAGCGTGGCGCGCGGTGCCACCTGGGGGCAAGGGGCGCGATATCGCCTCGATCTTCGCCCACATCCACAATGTCAGGCTGATGTGGCTGAAAAGCGCGGGGAAGACGACGGTGCTGCCGGCGAAGCTGGAGGGTGAGTTTTCAAAGGATGAGGCGATCCGGGCGCTCAATGAGAGCTGGAAGGCCACCGATGTTGTGCTGCGCGAAGCAATGAACGGCGATGGGCGGATCAAGGGTTTCAAACCCGATGTCTACGCGTTCCTTGGTTACCTTTTTGCGCACGAAGGGCATCACAGGGGACAGGTCGCAATGCTGGCGCGGCAGACCGGGCACCCTTTGAGCAAGAGCGCGGGTTTTGGAATGTGGGAGTGGGGAACGCGTTAACGCGTGGATTTGCAGGCCGGAATTCCGAGCCGCTGCTGCGCGGTTTTAGCTGTTTGTTCGGCAGGCATGTTCGGCTTCACGATGCGCATTTTGTATTCCACTGAGGTGTTGGCCGGCAGCGCATTCAGCAGGGGGATCGCGCAGGTTTTGGGCTCCGCCGTCGCAAGCGCCATCGTTTTCAGCCGTTCCGCCGCCGCCTTCATTTTGTTGACATCGAGCGAGGTGGTTTGCGGCGCTGCTTCCAGACAAAGAGCGGCGGCGCAGAAAGCGAGCGAGAGTGCGACAAGCTTCATGCCTGAAATTTTATCGCTTTTTCAAGGCAATGTAATTCCGGGTTTCGAGAGATCCGAGAGCTTTGTGGTGTCTTCGATATTCCCGAAGTCCTGGGTATGCTGACGGTCGTGAGTGAGTTGCTTAACGTCGCTATAGACGAAATCGATCAACTCGCCTGCGGTGACGTAGCCATCGTGATCCGTGTCGGCGGCGCCCGAGAGTCCGCGCAGCACGGACCATGTGAAGGCTCCGTGGCCTCCGCCGTATTCGGGGCCTTCGTTTGAAAGCTCTTTCGGCCTCGCGGCCATCAGACCCAGCATCTGGCCAGGAGCCTCTCCGAGATCTTTAACCGCTCCGCCCAGCGATTCGGTTTTCTGTCCCGCAATGGTAGCGGCGCGGCAGACGTCAGCCAGAAGGATAACGCGTCCGGCGCGGTTCAGTTCGTCTTCCACAACGGAATGAAGTTCGGCCATCGGCATGGCGGTGCCTGCGAGATTGTTGAGATCGCTGTCAGAGGTCAGAATGTAAGCGCCTGTAGAATCGACGGTGCCGTGACCGGCGATAAGGACGTAGACCGTGTCGTTATGGCCAGGTTTGTCTTTGAGGAAGGTTTTGAAAGCGTCGCGGATCGCGCTGGTAGTGGCCTGCTGGTTGGTGAGGAGCCGGATCTGGTCCGGAGGGACGGAACCTCCGCGCGGGCTTGCGAGAAACTGCGTGAACTGCCTGGCATCGGCATCGGGATACTGCAGCCAGAGGTCGTGAGGGAGTTTTTGGTATTGCGAGATGCCGATCGCGAGCGCGAAGGTTTTGCCAGGGGCGTCGGCGCCGCATAAGCAATGTGCGGCGAGGAGCGGGATCAGCAGGAGCCGGCGCATCCATTAACGATACCCTAAACGGGGTAAGATGATGTTCGAGAAACCGGAGGCGAAGACGATGGACAAGATTCGAAAAGGCGACCACCTTTCCATTAAAGATGCGACGGAGCCCATGGTGGCGTCGCGCGACGAATACAGAAATCGTGTGTGGGTGATGACGGAGCGGGATTACAGGACGCATAGCGAACCCAATTCTCCGCGCGGCCAGGAAGAGCCCTATCTGATCCTCCCGGACAGGACTCTGGTGCGGGATTTCCAGCACGGACTGCCCGATTTTAAAGGGTAAGTAACAGTAAAGAATCCCCCGAATGCGTGCGATAATGCACATATGTCCACCACCTCGTGGCGCGCTCTGCATGTTCTGGCGCTTGTCATAGCGTCCGCGGGCGGGCTGAGCGCCACAACGATTCCGCGCCTGAGTTTTGAGCAATTGATCGATCAGTCCGAAGTGATCGCCTCTGGCCGCGTGACGGATTCCTGGGCTGCCTGGGATCCCGAACGTAAGTACATCTGGACCCACTACCGCCTGAGCGTTACCGAGGTTGTCAGGGGAACGGGTGTTTCAACCCTTGAGTTTGCGGAACCTGGCGGAGCAATTGGGGATGCGTCCATGATTGTCGGGGGTGCCATCGGATATAAGACAGGCGAGAGCGTGGTCATTTTCCTCTCCCGGATGCCCAACGGTTATTTGCGGACGGCGGGCTGGTCGCAGGGCAAGTACAACCTCGATTCCAACGGACGCCTGCATGGTGCGGCCCTGACAGGCGCGGAGTTAGTCGATGCCGGGGCGGGGCGGGCGGGATCTTCGCTGAGCACGCTCGATGGCATGAGCACCGGCGAACTGAAGCAACGAGTAGCGGCCAGAGTGCGGGCGACTGCCGGGAGGGTGCAATGAAGCGCGGGCGGACCGCGGCGGCGATGGCCGGATTTCTGCTCCTGACGCCGGCGTCGTGGGGATACATCCGGATTTTCTTCACCTATGGAGATGGATCGACGGCCTTCCTGAAACGGTCGGACGTGACCGGGGCGGGGCTTCAGTTTTATATCAACAATTTGATTGCGCCGGGGCTGCAGAGCAACGCCACCGGAACGGCGACGACAGTTATTTCCTCCGGCAGCAATCCGGTCCTTGCGATCCAGAACGCCATCGGCGCATGGAACGGTATGCCCGGCACGGCCCTGAAGTTTCTCCCCACCCAGAGCACGACAAAAGTCAACAATTCCGCGGACGGCCAGAATACGATCGCCGTCGGAAGCACGGCCGCCGACCTGAGCGTGCTGGGCTACGTCTCCAGTGCCTCAAAAGGCGTGCTGGCGCTGACGATCAGCAGTCCCACCGGCTTCTTCGTGGGAAGCAGCCCGACCGGGGATGTGACGGATACCGACATTATCCTCAACCCGGCCATCGCCTTCTCGACCGACGGATCCACCAGCACCGATCTGCAAACCGTGATGACCCACGAACTGGGCCATGCGCTGGGTCTGAGCCACAGCGGTCTGCGGAGCGCCACTATGTTTGCGTATTCGCTGACGCCGAATCAGCGCTATCTGAGCCCCGACGAAATTGCCTTTGCGACCGCGATCTATCCGGCAAAGGGAACCGCAATCGGCTCGATCGCCGGCAAGGTGGCGGCGTCCGACGGCTCGCCCGTGCAGACCGCACTGGTGGCGTTGGTCGATACCGCGAACGGAAACAGCCTCAGCGCACTTACGTTGGCCGACGGCACATTTACGACCGCGGCGCCGGCGGGTTCTTACGTGATCTACGCGGAGCCGCTGAACGGCAACAGCGTCGTCTACCCCGGCAATTTTTATCTGCCCGCCACGACTCCGGTAACGACGAACTTCGAGGCTACGGTTCTGGGGGGACTGGCCAATCCGACTAAGGTGACTGTCGCGGCCGGCGCGGCCGTTACGGCGCCGAATCTGGTGGTGAGTTCGGGCGCGAACGCGCTTACGCCTCCCCGTTCGGGAATCGGTAAGGCAGGCGGCTCGGGTGACATCAGCCCCCTCACCACGATCGCCTGGGCCGTGGCTTCCGGTCAGTCGGTGGATATCGGCGTGACGGGCGGAGGGGTCGACAATACCTCCTCGCTACAGGTGTATGGGCAGGGGATTTCCATTCATGCCGGCACCATTCACTTCGATCCGGCTTCCTCGACGCCGATGGTACGCGCGACGCTCGACATTGCCCCGCACCAGTCGCCGTCGATAGCGAGCGTGATCGTGACCCAGGGCGCTTCGAATACGATCGCTCTCTCGGGACTGCTCGTGATTATTCCGCCGCCTCCGTCGTTTACTGCGAACGGGGTGGTGAGCGGGGCCAGTTACAAGGGGCCCGGGGGAAGCGGCGGGGTGTCGCCGGGCGGAATTTATTCGATCTACGACACGGTGAACAACACCCTGGGGCCGACCGCTTTCGCGCAGCCCGCGGGCTACAACCTTCAGGGCAATCTGGCGACCACGCTGGGCGGCGTCACGGTGACGTTCGATGGTGTACCGGCTCCTATGTTTCTCGCTTATTCGGCGCAGTTGAATCTGCAGGCTCCGTTAGAAATTGCAGGGAAGACGACGACGCAGGTCGTGGTTAATTTCTATGGCAGCCAGAGCGCGCCGGTTGCCGTGCCCGTGGTGGCGACGCAACCCGCGTTCTTTACGGTCACGCCTCTCGGGACCGATGCGGTGATTCAGAACTTCCCCGACTACTCGCTGAATTCGGCGAGCAATCCGATCGCGCGAGGCGGTGTGGTTCTGCTGTACGGCACGGGCCTGGGGAACCTCGGGTATTCGCTGGCGACGGGACAGCCGGGGATTGTGCCGCCTTCGAGCTATGCGAGCAAGTATTCGTGCTCGTTCGGAGGGGTTTCGACGAGCGCTTACGCCTACTGGAATTATGGGTTCGTGGGCGAAGCGACGTGGACGGTAACGGTGCCTTCGAACGCCCCCGCCGGTGCTGTGTCTCTGACATGCACCGACTCGGTGAGCGGAGGCACGACGCAGCAGGGCACGATTTACTTAAAATAGCGGTTTGGTGAAATCCTTAGCGCTGTTGACGCTGATGTCCGCGGGCCTGTTCGCGCAGGACATCAGCGTCTATTCCGAATTCGAACGCTTCGATCCTTTCGGGCGGCCCGTCTCACAGGACCGCGATATGCAGCCGCGCGAGTTGTTGTCTCCCGCTGTTCCGCGCAACGGGCATTTGTCGGTGCATGTGGTGGTGACGGCGCCGGCGGGCACGAATTATTTCCTGTATGCGGGGGAGAATCCTATCGGCGTGGTCCGGGTGAAGATCTATCGAGAGCACTTCGTGCGCTGCGGTGACGATTACTGCCCGGACTGGTTGACGGAGCAGCGGTCGCCCACGTTTGGCGCAATGCCGGAATCTGCGCGCGACATGCCGGATCAGACCACGCGCTGCTATCTGTTCGATATCTATGTCCCGCCGGATGTGCCGCCTCGGCGCGTTCGGATCGAGGCTTTGCTGAAGGTGGGGTATTGGCTGGTGGCGCCGCTGGAGATTCGCGTTATCGAGCCGACTTTGCCCGATACCGGCTTGTTGCCAGTGAGGGAAGACATCGCGCCGCTTGAGGCTTCATCAAGCGCCACAGCGCAGCGGCAATTACTGCGGTTCCTGAATGGTCTGCCGCCGGAGATGCCGCCTGGCATCCTGCGGGTGCGCGATGTAATTCAGCGGAACGCGGCGGAGGATATGTTCCTTGCCGGGTCCCTGCGTATGCGCACTCCGGACCTGAACGTGATGGCCTGGTGGCCGTACGTGCTGCCGGATCTGGGCGCGGAATGGTATTTGAGAGCTCGCGATCTGATCTACCGATACAATCGACTTTAGTGTCTGCTACTCCTGACGAACAACTGACGTACCTGAAAAAAGGCCTTGCCGAACTGATTCGCGAACAGGATCTTAAGGAGCGCATCATCCTGCGCGAGAAACAGGGCCGTCCCCTGCGGGTGAAGGCGGGGTTCGATCCTACCGCGCCCGATCTGCACGTGGGCCATACAGTGCTTCTGCGCAAGATGAAGCACTTCCAGGATCTGGGGCATCGGGTGATTTTTCTGATCGGCGATTCGACTGCCATGATTGGCGATCCTACGGGCCGCAATGCGACCCGGCCTCCATTGACGCGAGAGGAAATCGAAGCCAATACCGAGACTTATAAGACGCAGGTGTATAAGATTCTCGATCCGGATAAGACGGAGGTTCGCTACAACAGCGAATGGCTGGGAAAGCTGGGCTATGAGCAGATCGTGCGGCTGTGCGCCCACGTCACTGTGGCGAGCATGCTGGAGCGCGACTATTTTGCAAAGCGTTACGAGGCCGGCCAGCCGATTTCTTTGCACGAGTTCCTGTATCCGCTGGCGCAGGGATACGATTCCGTAGCGCTCGAATGCGACGTGGAGATGGGCGGTACGGATCAGAAGTTCAATCTGCTGGTAGGGCGCGAACTCCAGAAGGATTATGGGCAGCCCGGACAGATTGTCGCGATGACGCCGCTGCTTGAAGGCCTCGATGGCGAGAAGAAGATGTCGAAGTCGCTGGGCAATTACATCGGGATTACCGAAGCGGCCGAGGTGATGTTTCGCAAGATCATGCAGATTGGCGACAGCCTGATGTTCCGGTATTACGAGTTGCTGACAGATGTGAGCATAGTGGAAATCGCGGCCATGCAGGAGCGCATAGCGCGCGGGGAACTGCATCCCATGGAAGCCAAGATTGAATTGGGTAAGCTGATCGTGGCGGATTTTCATTCGCCGTCGGACGCGGCACAGGCGGCGGAGCGATTCAATCGCGAGGTGCGCCAGAAGGAGGTGCCGGCGGACATCCCCGAAGTTGCGCTGCCGGAGGGCGTGGCAGGTCCGGCCGGACTGAATGTGGATAAGCTGGTCGCACGCGTGGGTTTGATGGAATCGGTCACCGAAGCGGGACGGAAGCGCAAAGCAGGCGCGGTGGAGATCAATGGCGTCCGGGTTACTGAGTTGGCATTTTCCACGGCAGGCCTGTCGGAAATTCTGCTGCATGTGGGAAAGAACTGGCGGAGGGTGAAGCTTTGATTCGCCGCGTTATCGGTTTGATTGCGGTATGCGGCGCGCTGGGCGCGCAGATGCGCTCAGTAAGCAATACGGCCGAGCACGTACTGAAGCCCGCCAACGTGAGCCCGGCCACCTTCGGCAAGCTCTATAGCTATTACGTGGATGGGGCGGTGTATGCGCAGCCGCTGCATGTGACCGTGGACGGCCGCAATATGCTGTTCGTCGCGACGATGAATGACAAGGTCTACGGGTTCAACGCGGACTATCCGAGTCCGCCGGTCTGGATGCGCGACCTGACCAACGAGCTGGCGGGCATAACACCTGTGCCCGTCACCGATATCACGAACAACAACGATCTGAATCTGGTGGGCAATATCGGGATTGAGGGGACGCCGGTGATTGCCGGGAGCGCGATGTTTCTGGTGGCGCGCACCAAGGAATTCGGCAGGTATGTGCAGCGGCTGCATAAGCTCGACGTGCGTACCGGCAGGGATTTGACGGCGCCGGTTTCGATCGAAGTCACGGTCGCGGGAACGGCCGCGGAGAGCGTAAACGGAAATTTGTTCTTCGATCCGAGGGCCGGGAACCAGCGGCCGGCTTTGGCTATCGCTAACGGATTCGTGATTATCGCCTGGGCTTCGCACGAAGACATCAGACCGTATCACGGCTGGGTGATGGCTTACGATCTGGTGACGCTGCGCCAGCAGGCAGCGTTCTGCGTTACACCGGACGGGACTGAGGGCGGCATCTGGCAATCGGGGCGCGGCCCGGTGGTGGATGAGACGGGCGCGATTTACTTCGAAACCGGCAATGGCACCTGGGATGGGTCCCGGAATTTCGGGAATTCCCTTTTGAAGCTGCGGGTCAACGGGGACACATTCATGGTGGAGGACTATTTCACGCCTTCTAACTACGACGATCTGAATCGGCGTGACGCGGATTTCGGATCTACGGGACCGATTTATGTGCCGGGTCCGAATGTGCTGGTCGCGGGCAGTAAGAACGGTGTGTTGTTTTTGTTCGATCCGAAAAAGCTGGGGCACATGACGCCGGAGGGCGACGGTCTGCTGCAGACTTTGCCTGTGAACGGTGGGCGTATTCTTGCCGGGCCAACTTTTTGGGAAGGCCCCGCGGGGACCGTCCTTTACCTTTGGTGCGAAGCGGATGTGATCAAAGGTTTCCGATTCGATGGGAGAACGCTGGAGACCACGCCGTCAATCAAGGGAACGATTCCGAATAAAGGCTCGCCGGGTGGGATGTTGACGCTGTCTTCGGATGGGAGGGTGGCCGGAAGCGGGATCGTCTGGGCCACGAATACCAACAACAAAAGCGCCGATCACGGCAACGCACCCGGGATGCTGCACGCCTACGATGCGGCGACGCTAACGGAACTCTGGAACAGCGAGCAAATGCCTAAGCGCGACCGGTTAGGCACGCTGGTGAAATTCGTGCCTCCGGTTGTGGCCAACGGCAAGGTCTACGTTCCGAATTACGACAATGCGGTAGTTGTATACGGGCTGCGCCAGTAGCGCCTAAGGATTGTGAGCTTTCAGCGCCGATTCCAGCAAGTTCGCTTCGTCGGAGGACATTGCGGGAGCGGCCTTGTGAAGCATCGTCATAAACCAGTCGATCTCCCAGGGTTTGTCCGGGAAGCCTATGTTGCCGGCTTTGGATTTATCGGCATCGGGCCGAATCGAGTTGACGATCGCGGCGCCTTTTTCATCGACGAACGCAAAGAAGGGCAGACCGGCTTTTCCCCCTGCCAGCTTTTCCATCAATTCATCGCCGCCGGGATTCTGCAGGGACTCCTGGGCCCCGTGCTCCTGAACATCCAGACGGGCCTCCACAAAATACCTGTCGAAAACAGCCTTGTTCCCAGGAACCGCCATGAACGCGTCAAGCCGTTTACACCAGCCGCACCAGGACGCATGAAAATTCAGGAAGATCGCTTTATGTTGAGCCGTCGCTTCCGCCTGAGCGGTTGCCATGACGGTCGAGGCCGAAGGGGGCTGAGCGATGAGCAATGAAGAGGCCGCGAGGCCCAGAATCAGACTGCGCATGTCTGAGGCTACCATGAATTTCGACCGGTCGAAATGCTCTTCCAGGCCCCTAACTGGTGTGGTCCACGACGATCTTCCAGCCGGCCGCCGTTTTGCTGAAGACCAGAGTGAAGATGCCACTGGCTTCCCCGCCCGCATCTTTGGCGCGGTCGAGATGGAACCGGCCGATGACGGAGGCATGGTCGGTCCCGAGCATACGCACTTCCACGTCGGAAAACTTCAGAGTTCCCATCTGTGCCTTCGAAGAGTATTTCTTCTGGTACCGTGCCAGCACGGCCGCATAGCCTTTGGAAACGTCGGTTCCCACGAAGGTAGTGTCGGGCGAGTTGTCGTAACCGGTCATGAAGGCGGGGATGTCGCCGCGGTTCCACGCGATGGCCTGATCGTCCAGCACCTTGCGAATGTCGGCTTCGGGCGTGGCGGCGGTCAGGCGGAACGCCAGTGCAAGCAGCAGGAGTACGCGAGGCATAGCAGCCAGTTTACTTCGGATTGAACCGG
>Ga0302319_10011789_pt1 | contig 16554 bp, 12 predicted proteins | sample Bog_T0_2_FD_203319 | JGI IMG/M metagenome (GOLD analysis project Ga0302319, IMG submission 203319) | Peat permafrost microbial communities from Stordalen Mire near Abisko, Sweden - Bog_T0_2 | ecosystem: Environmental > Terrestrial > Soil > Wetlands > Peat | place: Sweden: Abisko, Stordalen Mire...
CGACGCTGATGTACGTGCCCGCTAGGGTCCGCTTTAGTAGGCTCCAAAAGTTCTCCATCCCGTTGGTGTGAATCCGGCCATTCACGTACGCTTCTAGGTGGTTCACAACCGCATGGACAAACTCTGGCTTGAGGTCCATGTAGGCGTTGAAGTCGTCGGTGTACAGTTTTGCGCCAGGAGCCACGTTCTCTTTGAGGTTGCCATGCACCTCTTTCTTGTTTCGGTTCGGCGCAACCTTGGCGCGCACTTCGCCCTTCTCTCGATTGAGCAAGCCGAGCACAACACTCTTACCCCAATTGCCGTCGTTCACCGCGCTTTTGTGGCGGCGTGACTTCTTGTGCATGTTCTTAACCTTGCCGCCAATAAACGTTTCGTCCGCCTCCGTCTCACCCTCAAACTTCTCGAATGAGAGCAAGCGCATCGCATGGCGTACGCGGTGCAGCATGAACCACGCCGTACGTTGGGCCACTTTCAGATCGCGCGAAAGCTCGTAGCTGCTGATGCCGTTTTTACAGTTTGTGACCAACCATACAGCCGGGAGCCACTTATCCAAGCCGATAGGCGAGTCTTCAAAGATCGTTCCAACCTTCACAGAGAACTGCTGTTTCGGATGAACGTTCTTGCACTTCCAGCGGCGTTGGGTCGAGATGTAATAAACCTGCTTTGACCCACAGCTAGGGCATTCGACGCCGTTCGGCCAGCGGATGTCGCGCAAAAATTCGATAGCGACATCCTGATCGGAAAAGAAAACAACAGCTTCTTGCAGGCTTTTCGGTAGCACAGTCGGTCCCATAAATCAATAGTACCCGAAATTTTCCGGTTAGTCAAGTGATTTATCGCCACTATTTTTGGTTTATTTTCAATATCTTACCGGCCTTCATCCTCATCCGCCGTACGCCCGTCGTTTTATCTTGGTCGCGCAGAGGCGATTTATGACCATTCTCACTTCGAACGAAATCAGCCGCGCCGTCGGCCAAAACTTCAATCTCCCGACCCGGGCGTTCGCACCCTCCGTGTCCCCTCAAAAATCTAGAGTCATTCCCGGTTCCCAGCACTATATTTTTAATAGGCGGGAACGACTAGCCAAAAATCGCCAATTTTTACCGCAATTTTCACTCCCCTTGCTTACCGAGGGAAGCCCGTGTTATTCTACCCTTGGTAACCGATATGAGCAAGCCCTCCGACCTCGTGCAGGGCACTCTCAACCTGCTGATTCTCAAAATCCTCGCCCTCGAGCCGCAGCACGGTTGGGCCATCAGCCAGCGCCTCCGCCAGATTTCGAGCGAAGTCTTGCAAGTCAGCGACGGCTCGCTGTACCCCGCTTTGCACAAGCTCGAACAGGAAAGCCTGATCAAAGCCGATTGGCAGACCACCGAAAACAATCGCCGCGCCAAATTCTACTCGCTCACTCCCACCGGCAAGCGCGCGCTCGCACGCGAAAGCCAAAGCTGGGAGCGCCTCTCTGGCGCCATCAGCCAAATCGTCCGCCTCACCGAGATCTAGTCATGTTCCAGAAACTCTCTCTCCGCCTGCGCAGCCTTTTTCGCTCGCCCGCTGTCGACCGCGAACTCGACCAGGAACTAGACAATGAAATCCGCTACCACCTCGACATGCAAACGCAGGATTTCGTCCGCCGCGGCATCCCCGAAAAACAGGCCGCCATCCTGGCGCGCCGCCAATTCGGCAACGCCACGCTGCACAAGGAAGAGTGCCGCGACGCGCGCCATCTCGCCTGGCTCGAAAACCTCGTCCAGGATTTCCGCCACGGCGTTCGCACCCTGCGCCGCGACCCCGGTTTCACCATCGTTTCCGTTCTCACCCTCGCGCTCGGCATCGGTGCAACCAGCGCCTTGTTCAGCGTTCTCGACGCCGCGCTGCTCCATCCGCTCAGCGTCCATGAATCTGCCCGTCTCGTCTGGCTGCAGGAATTTTCGCCGGGCCACAACGAATCGGGCAGTAATCCCGCCCGCCTGGCCGATTGGCAAACCGCGCGCTCCTTCAGCGCCGCCGCCGGCTTTTATTCCGAAGGTCTCATCTGGTTAAGCCCGCACGGTCCCCTGCAATTGCAGTTGCTGCGCACCGTCGGCGACATGAACGCTGTGCTGCAGGCCAAAATTCAATTGGGCCGCTCGTTCACCGCCGCCGAAATTCGCGGCGAAGGCCAGCCCGTCACGCTCCTCACCCATTCCGCCTTCAGCCGCCGCTTTCAGTCGAACCCCGCCATTCTGAATCAAATTTTGCGTTTGGATCGCACCGCCTATCAGGTCGTCGGCGTTTTGTCTTCCGATCTCGACTACCCCGAAGACATCGATCTTTGGTCGCCCTCCCCGCGCGAAATTCAGCAAACCTCGCGCGCCGCCGGCTTTCTCGGCATCGTCGCCCGCCTTGCGCCAGGCGTTATGCTCTCTCAGGCGCAAGCCGAACTCGACGTTTTGTCCGCCCGCCTTGCCAACCAATTCCCGGCCACCGACCGCGACCGTTCCGCCGCGCTCACACCCCTCACCACTCACGTCTCCGAAGGCGTCCGCAAACCATTGCTACTCTTATTCGCTGCCGTGGCCGGCGTTCTGCTCGTTGGTTGCCTCAACATCGCCGGTCTGCTGCTGGCGCGTGGCTTAGCGCGCCGCCGCGAAGCCGCCATTCGCGTTTCTGTCGGCGCCGGCCATGCGCGCCTCGTCAGGCTCTTCTTCGCCGAGAGTTTGTCGCTCGCCGCCGCCGGTTGCCTTCTCGGCTTGCTTTTGGCGGTTGCAGGCGTGGCCTTTCTCAAAGCCGTCCTCCCATCCGAAGTTCCCCATCTCGCCGCCATTTCCCTGAATCTCCGCGTTGTCCTTTGCGGCATCGGCTTGTCGCTTCTCGCCGCCATCGTCTTCGGCGCCCTCCCCGCTTGGCAATTTGCCGCTGGCGCGCAAAATCCTGCCCTCAAACGCACCCGCCAGAGCCGCTTGCGCAGCAGTTTGGTCATTTCCGAAGTCGCCGGATCCGTCGTGCTCTTAGTCGTCGCCGCGCTGCTCGCCGCCAGTTTTCTCAAGCTGCGCTCCCAACCCGCCGGCTTCAATTCCGCCAATGCCTACACCTTCGCCCTGGAACTTCCTTGGGACACCGATGCCGGCATCTTGGATTCCGCCGCGCAGGACACGCTCTCCCGCCTGAACGCATTTCCCGGCGTCATCTCCGCCGGCGTAGTCGATCGTTTGCCCTTGCATGGTGGCAGTCAGTCGAATGTCTTCGTCGTGCGCGGCATGACATTGCCCTCGTCCATCGCGCAACAGGAATTCGGTTTGCGCACCGCCAGCCCGGGCTTCTTCGCTGCCGCCGGCATTCCGCTCACTGCCGGCTCGCTTTATCGCGACTGGCAAGGCAGCCAAGGGCCGCGCGAAGCGCTCATCTCGCAGCACCTCGCAACGATCTTGTTTCCCAACGAAGACCCCGTCGGCCGCGAAATCGCGCCCGCAGGCAAAAAGGAGCCGCACTGGTTTCGCATCGTGGGTGTCGTCGGCTCTGTTGCTTCCCATCCCACCGATTCCGAACCCGCCGCCGAAATCTACATCCCCTGGGGCGCAACCTACTGGCCCTTGCTGAACTTCGTCGTCCGCACCACCCGCCCATTAGCCGACGTTTCGCGCTTCGTGCATGAACAAATTCAACAGAACAATACGAGCCAGATTTATTCGCCCGTCGCCACGCTTTCCGAGCGAATTGCCGAAACGCGCTCCACCCCGCGCACCGCCGCCCTGTTGGTAAGTGGCTTTGCGCTGGTGGCTTTAGCGCTCGCCGCCCTCGGCATCTTCGGGCTGATGGCTCACGAAACAGCACGCCGCACCCAGGAAATCGGTGTGCGTTTGGCGCTCGGCGCCGAACCCGAAAGCATCGCCTTCGATGCCGTCTGGCGCGCTGTCAAACTCGTGGCTGTTGGCTTGGTCCTCGGCTTGGCTGCCGCTTGGTACGCAAGCGTTCTACTCCAAAGCCTGCTATTTGAAGTCGCCCCGCACGATGCCTATTCCTACGCCGCCGCGGCCGCCGTATTGCTGTTGGCAGCCGTCATTGCGTCGTTAGTGCCCGCTTTGCGCGCCGCGCGCATTAATCCAATTCAGGCGCTACGCCATGAATAAAACTTTACGCTGGAATCGTCCCGCTCTTGATGATCTTTTCCATCACGTTGGCAAACGTGTCGATCTCTTCGAGCGTCGTATAAACGTTCGGCGTTATGCGCAACCCCTGATATTCGCCCGGTGTGACAATCGCCACCGTCCAGATGCGATGCTTCGACCAGAGATAAGCCGAGAGCTTCGGCGCGTCGAACCCATCGATGCTGATAAAGCCGATCGCGCACGACTGCTCCGGATCTTCGCTGTTCAAAATCTTCACGCCCGGCAAATCGCGCAGCCGGTTCGACCACATCTTGCGCAGATAGCGGAAGCGTTCCGCTTTGCGCTCGCCGCCGATGCTGTCGTGGAAATCCAGTGCTTCCGTGATCGCGTTGCGCTGCGAAGCCGGATGCGTGCCTATCTCTTCAAACTTGCGTATGTTGCCGTTCATCTCCGGCGGCGCGGCCATCATCGGCCAGATTTTTTCGATCTTCGATTTCTTCACATACAACATGCCGGTGCCGATCGGCGCCAGCACCCATTTGTGCAGCGATGTGCCGTAGTAATCGCAGTCGAGATCCGCCTGCTTAAACGGAAATTGCGCAAACGCATGCGCGCCATCCACCGTCACTTCAATGCCGCGTTCGCGCGCCATCTGGCAAATCGCTTTCACTGGAAAAATCTGTCCCGTGCGGTTCGTGATGTGGCAAATCGAAATCACCTTGGTTTTGGGCGTAATCGCCTCTTCAAACATCTTGGTCAGGTAAGCCAAGCTGGGCGGTGGCACCGGAAACTTGAGCTGCTTCAACACAATGCCATCGCGCCGTTCGCGCTGCTGCCAGGTTGTGATCATGCGCGGATAGTCTTGATTCGTCGTGATCACTTCATCGCCCGGATTGAGCTTCATGCCCAACTGCACAATCTCATTCGCTTCGCTCGCGTTGCGGGTGATCGCGATCTCTTCGGTATCGCAGCCGAACATCTGCGCCAGCCGCCGCCGCACCGTCTCAACGCCCGGGTCGAGCACATTCCACATGTAATACGACGGATTCATGTTCTCAACTTCCAAATACCGGATCTCGGTATCCATCACCGTCTTCGGCGCCGGCGACACGCCGCCGTTGTTGAGATTGATCATGTTGCGATCGACCGTGAACGCATGCCGGACATTAAACCAGAAGTCTTCATCGCGCGCCACGGTATCGGCCGGCCGGCCGGCTACGGTATCGACAGCCGCTTCGGCTTTCAATAAGGAACCGCTCTTGAGCGTAGCGAGAAGACCGGCGGAGGTACCAAAGAAACGTCTACGGTGCATGACGTTAACAATAGTCCTAAAAGGGTTGAAACGTCAAGTTTTGGCCAAAATCAGATCGTTTGCTTCGACCGCCGGCGTTTCGTTCTTCGGTAAATCCGCTAAGGCTTGCAGCAATAATTTCGGGCGAATGGGCTTCGTCAAATATCCGTCCATGCCCGCCGCCAGACAACGTTCTTTATATCCGGTCAACGCATGGGCGGTCATGGCAAGGATAGGTATGTGCGCGCCGGTTTGCTTTTCCATCTCGCGCACCGCCGCGGTCGCCTGGAAACCATCCATGCCGGGCATTTGAATGTCCATAAGGATAACGTCAAACGTCTTGGCAGCCAGCTTCGGCTGCACCTCGCTGCCGTCTTGCGCCACTTCAACGCTGTGGCCCGCCTTGCGCAAGATTCCGCAAGCTACCAGTTGGTTAACCGGGTTGTCTTCGGCGAGCAGAATTCGCAGGCACCGCGGTGCATCGCCGCTTGCTAAAACCGGCTGCGGCGGTTTAGCGATGGGCGCAGCTTTAGGCGGCCTGGCGAGATATTTGCCCTGCGATAAAGAAGCTGTGATCGCCGCGCGCAACTCGGCACGCCGCACTGGTTTGGTTAGATACGCCGCGATTCCCATCTCGCGCGCGCGCGCCAAATCGCCCTTGTGCTTGCCGGACGTAACCATGAGAACCACCGCATGTTGCGCTTCATCGGATCCAGCGCGCATCTGTTCCACCAGCCCGAAGCCATCGGTGTCTGGCATGTGCAAATCAGTCAACACGACTTGATACGGCTTGCCCTCGTCGGCTCGCGAGCGCATCATTGCCATCGCCTCGTTGGCACTTTCAGCCACTTCAGGGTGCATCCCCCAATGGCGCAGCAGCCCGTCGAGGATCAACAGGTTGGTTGGATTGTCATCCACAACCAATGCGGAAAGTCCTTCCAGCGTCTGTTCGCCCATCGCCGGCTCCGCTAGCACGCGGCTCACGCATTCAACCGCCAGCGTGAAATGGAACGCGCTGCCCTGGCCTATTTGACTTTCCACCCAGATGCTTCCGCCCATCGCTTTGATCAGACGCTTGGAAATGGCGAGGCCGAGCCCGGTGCCGCCGAACTTTCGTGTGGTGGACGTGTCCGCTTGGGCGAACGCTTCAAAAATCAGCCCGCGTTTTTCCTCGGCGATTCCGATGCCCGTATCCCGGACCACAAAGTGGAGATTCAAATGATCGTCTTCCAGATCCTCCGCCTTGACCTCGAGCGCCACTTCGCCCGTTTCGGTGAACTTAATGGCATTACCAAGCAGGTTCACTAGAATCTGCCGCAGCCGCGTCGCATCGGCGACGATTACCTCTGGTACCTCCGGTTGGACTCCGGCCAGCAGCTCAAGGCCTTTTTCGTGGGCTCTGGCAGCTAGCACCTTGACGCTATCCTCCACCAGATCCCGCAGGTTGAAACGGATTGGATCCAGTTCCAACCGCCCCGCCTCGATTTTCGAGAAATCGAGAATATCGTTGATAACCGCCAGCATCAATTCAGCCGACATTTTTACGGTATTCAAATACTCGCGCTGTTGCGGATTCAGATCGGTGTCGAGCGCCAGATCCGTCATGCCCATCACGCCGTTCATCGGCGTGCGGATTTCATGGCTCATATTGGCAAGAAATTCGCTCTTGGCGCGGCTGGCCGCTTCAGCCTTGTCGCGCGCACCCATCAAGCTTAAATTCGACTGAACCAGTTCCGCCGTGCGCGCATCAACCTGTTGTTCTAAGCTTTGCTGATAGCGCAGCAAATCGCCGTCCCGGCGCTCAATCTCGGCGAGCATATCGTTGAAGACATCGGTCAGCTGGCCAAGATCGTCGTCGGCGACTTTGACGGCGCGCGTCGAGTATTTCTTTTCGGTCGAAACGATTTTAGCGGCGCGTCCCAGATTACCGATAGGGTCGAGAATGATTCCCTGCAGCCGCGACGCGATGCCCAAAGCCAGCAACCAAGTCACCAGCAAAATGCCCACGATGATCCCCGCGAAGCGTTGTAGCCGGCTATCGAGTTCCTGAAGATCGGACTCGAGATACACCGTGCCGATCTTTCCCCCGCTCAACATGACGCTCTTGAATACCACCAAACGGCCCGCTTCGAACCAGGCGCCATCACTGCGCAAGGCCGGGACAGCTGTCGCGGGACCTGAGCCGCGATGATAACTCGCAAGCGGCTGGCCCGTCGCACCGAAGATATAGGCTGCCATGATCGGGCGTTTCGCGCTCAACGTGGATAGCAACTCCGAACCGACTTTTGCATCGTCAAAGCTGAGCGCCGCGGTGCTATTGGCGCTCATCATCTCCGCCAGAACCTGCAGGTCATTGCGCATGGAATTGCGCGCCGCCAGCCGGTCATAGCCGAGCACAGCGGCGCAGGCGCAAAGCAGCGCCACCGTCACAGTGACCATGATGATCAGACGCAGCTTCTGCTTGACGGGCAGGTTGCGGTACCGCGTTTTCATTACTTTTTCCCTGCCTGCGCCAAACTCAGCAGCTTGGCGCTGATGCGAAGTTTGGCGCGATCCGCCGCTTCTGTATTAATTTCGATACGTACCTTATCGCCATCCACCTTGAAACCAACGACGCCGCCGTTGGAGATAAAATTATCCGATTCGCCTACCGTCAGCACGCTCGCACCTTGCACCGCTTGCAGTAGGCTGCGCGTCAGTTTCCGCTCCGATGCGGTTACGAAGGCAATCTGGCACTGGCCTGCCTGCTGGCCGTCGGAGATCTGGCGCACGGTCACGGGCCGGTTCGCCACAACAGTGGCTTGCGCCGCTTTCTCAAGCCCGGGACCAAAGGGATTCGGCCCTACTACGCAAATCACAATCGGGTCGCCCGGCGCCTTAAACGTTTGTTCCGGCCATTCAACGAACTTGGCGAAATTAAGCAAATAGGCTCCCTTCACGTGATATTCCTCGGCTGTGGGTTCGGCGGCCACTGCGCCGATCAACCAGCCGCCAAGGAGAACAAGCGTGAGCTTCGGGAACATACTTTGTCACGATTTGCAGCTCTCACTCTGCTTTCAGCCAGACTTCGATACCGAAAAACAACGTTCTGCCTCTGTTAACAGGTATGGTGTTTGGCAAACCGCTGCCCCATTGAGGCAGCCAAACCGGCGTGTTCGTTAAATTGTCGGCATAAGCAAATGCCGCCATCCCGCGCTTGTCGCTTTTGAGCCAGCGCTTCGACAAATCCCAACGCAGATGCGCGCTCACCGAATGAAACGCATCCGGCCGCGGGTTCAGCGCCGTGGCATATCCCGGAATGTGCCCCTGATAGGCGTCAAATATGCTCAGGTTCCCGCCATTGGCGGATTCATAACTGAGACCGGCCTTTACCGAAAGCGCCGGGATGGGTGTTAAGAGCTTGACCGCAGCATCGTGGTTGACCTGATAGAGAGCTCCGCCAATCAGGAACCAGCCTTTATTTAAGTAATGTTTTCCCTCCGAGTCGACGCCTTGGAACGTCGCCGGGGTATTCAGGTTTTTGTAAAGGGCGGGAAAGACGCTCCCGTCTTCAAAAATTACATGGTTCTGGTGGCTGTGAAAATAGGCGATACTGGCTTGCGAATGATTATTCTGATAAGTCGCCTGGATGTCGAGCGTGCCGACCGTTTCGGGCACGAGATTCGGATTCCCCTTCAGCCCAGGGTTGTTCACCAACGTTTCATCCAGACTGGGCGCGCGGAAAGCGCCGCCGTAAAGGGCTTTCAAAGTGAAATGCGCGTCCGGACTCCATAGAATGCCCGCGCGTGGCACCACGCTCAGCGCAATATCGCCGATCTTATTGGCTTGAAACCCACCAATCAGTTTGAGATCGTCGGTGAGCTTGTGTTCCTCCTGCGCGTAAAAACCACCCTGCGGCCGGCTTCCCTGAGCGTCGATGACGGGACCTTTAGCCTGATATTCCTCCGTACCGTCGATACGCTCGAACAGAGTGCCAAAAGTAACGCGGTCTTTCTCCGAGAAGGTGTAAAAGTTAGTCCATTCGAACAGCGCCTCATAGGAGTCGCGATGGACAAATGGGAAGTACGGGGTGTCCAGCGTATTTCGCGTATAGGTGACATCGAACGTCATGTCCCATTTGCTGGTTGCCTTGAGGTCGTACCCGAAGTCGCTAAATCCCCTCTTCCAACGGGTATCTCCTATAACCCCTCTGACAAACGAAGCTTCCTCTACGCCTGTATACGAGGACATAAAGCGGAAGCCCTTATAATTCATGCCCAAGTAAGCCCCTTCGCCATCGTCCCGTAAGGAGGCGTTTTGGATTGACTCAGGATTTGTGGGACCTTTCAAGAAACCCATCTTGGTATCCCAGATGGGCATCTGGTGGTACTGGCCAGCGGCAACAATATTCAGGCCGCCGCGATCATATAAAATCTCGCCGGAACCGGCCGCGGCGCCCGATGGTCCGCCGGAACCGCTGAAATCCACACTGCTGCCCACCGCTTTCTTGGTGATCAGGTTAATAACTCCCGAAAACGCGTCGGAGCCATATAGAACAGATCCCGGACCTTTGATTACCTCGATTCGTTCGAGAATCCTGACCGGAAAAGACTCCAACAGATCGCTGCTTACTCCGCCTTCCATAATTTCCCGCACCGGCCGTCCATTGATCAGGAACAAAACGTGGCCATTATCGACGCGCGTCTGATCGCCCTCCACGGCGATGGTGCTGCGGTCCTGAAAGAAGCCGCTACTGCCGTTCAGACCGGCGACGCGATTCAGAATCTCAGCCAGCGTCATGCCGGCAAATCTCTTGAGCTCATCCTGCGACACGACGGTCATAACGCTTGGCGCGTCGGAGAGCTTTTCAGCGAATTTCGATGCCGTGGTTACCTTGGTATTCGACAATGACTCAAGGTCCATTGCAAACGGATCGGCAGAATTATCGTCTTGCTGTACAGCTTGCTTCTTCGGGTCATCCGGGTTTGGCGTGGGTGCCGGCTGTTGTGAGAATCCCACCTTCACGCTCAAACCCAATAGAACTAGGGTGACGTGTAGGACTCCGATAGACTTCCTCAAGTATTTTTCCTCAAATTGCTTATCGGAGGAGGGGTTCGGGTACGTGAACCCGGATAAGCCCGATATCATCTTGTTCCGATAACTAATGGAGTACGAGGGCGCGCCTTTCGGTCTTGAACGCCTGAACCCCTTAAACCGGAAGGCCACCTGTGGTCTAAAGGTATCTGCGTATGAACATTTGGAACTGGAAGGCTGCCGTGATGAGCGCCGTCTACCGCGCGCCCATCTTTCTTGTCACCAGCTTGCGCGCCGGCTGGCGGCTCGCTATTTCGGCCATGTTTGCGGAGACAGCCTTCCGGGTTGTCACTTCCGGCTTCTATGGCGCGGTAACGGAAGCGATTCGCAAACTGAAACCGGCATGGCTGGCGATCTTGATTGTTTTGGTCTTGGCCCCGGCAGCGGTGCAGTTGCTTGAACTAGGGGTTCATGTTGTGAGCCACACGCCAAACTTAAAAACAGGTGTGTGGGTTTCAACCATCATGACGGCGGTCGCCTCGCTCTTTAATTGGTATGCGATGCGCCAGGGAATCATGTTGACGGGGAGTGAGGCGAAACCGTTCCTTTCCGACCTGAAACGGTTTCCTCTGCTGGTTTACGGATTTATAACGGCTATTCCTAAAATGCTGGCGGAGCGGCTCTCTCGCCGTCCATTGACCGATGACTGACCATCGTCTCCAGCCAACTTAGAGAACCCATCGTTCGCTACCACTCTTCCATTGACAGCTTGGCCGGTCTGTCTCAGTGACTCCAGGAGTGAGTTCCTTGATACGCGCCGCACAATCGGGTCGATAAAAAACCGCAGAGACGCCGGCACATCGCGGCTCAAAGCCAGAACCTCCAATTCGACATAAACACCGCCATCGAGTTCTTCAAAACGCGTGATGCTAGCCATGCGCCACAAATAGCCGCCGCCTTCGCCCACAGGCAGGCGATGCTCGTTGGAACGGCCATAATCTTCGATTTCTTGTATGCGGGTGGATTTCGTCTCGGCATACCAGCGTTTGTCATTGACTTGCGTGTAGACCGACTGGCATTCGGTTTCAATCGCCGTTCTAACCAGCAACGCCTGATTCACGGCTAAAAATGAGAATTGATCTTGGGAGGGAGTCTGAAGAATTGTCTTCGAACTGACCACTGTGGGCCGGTAATACTCTTTGTAATCCGAGTAATCCCGTACGACCGACATAACGTCGCCAATCTTTGCGCCCTCGATGAAAGCTGCGCCGGTCCAATCGTGGATCAAGGCTGAAGGCGCCTTCTTGCTTACGCCCGAGTAAGTTTCGGCGACGACAATCTCGCCTTCGCGGACACGCCTCTTGCGTTCGGGAGATTCATCCACCCACAAGAAAGTTGCATTTTCTTGCACTTTCTTAGCGAGTTTGCCTTCGGCGGCAGTAACGTAACGATCCCAAGCCTGCACGCTTTCCGGTTTCAAAGTGGCGGCGTACGTTGCCGGTGTCAATAGTAATGCCAGTGTAATCCAAGTTCGCAACGCTTACCTCCCAACTACCCTCCATTGATGCAATAGGCGTGCTCGAAGTCACAGCGCAAGTGTGTCTCCGGTATTTTGTTCGGTTGAAAAGCAGATTTAGCCCGTTATGGCCGCTGCAACGAGAATTTGGTTCTCGTAATTCAATTCCGGCGGCGGCCATAACAAGCGGGGATATCAAGGGCAGCCAGCCCCTTGCTTAGTTAGATGTCGCCCATAAGCGCGCGCACGTGGGCTTCCGCCGCGAGTGCCAGTCCTTCGAGGTTATAGCCTCCTTCGAGAACGGAGACCAGTCGGCCGTGGCATGATTCTTCCGCGAACTCGAGAAGCAGCGCCGTGAGTTCGCGAAAATCGGGATCGGTCAGTAAGAAGTGTCCCAAGGGATCGTTGATGCGTGAATCGAAACCTGCCGATATCAAAACCAAGTCGGGTTGGAACGCTTGCGCGGCGGGCAGCAATTGATCGCCAAAGGCGCCGGCAATTTCGCTATGGCCGGAGCCGGCCGGCAATGGGCAATTGATGATTCTACCCGCGCCCGCTCCTGCGCCTGTTTCGTCGCGCGCGCCGGTTCCCGGATACCAGGGCGATTGATGCGTGCTGAAGAAGAGGACATTCCCATCGCGGTAAAAAATGTCTTGCGTGCCGTTGCCGTGATGTACGTCCCAATCGACAATCAGCACGCGTTCAGCGCCATGTTTGTGACGGGCATAACGGGCCGCTACTGCAACGTTATTAAACAAACAGAACCCCATGCCCGTGGCGGCGCTGGCGTGGTGACCCGGCGGGCGAACCAGACAAAACGCATTCTGCACTTCGCAGGCGAACACGGCATCTACCGCCGAAAGCACGCAGCCCGCTGCCAGCCGCGCGGCCTCGGCGCTAGCAGGGCAGATGTCGGTGTCGCCGGTACTTAAATGATGCCTGTGTGCCGCCACTTCTGCTTCCACCAAAGCAATGTAGGCGCGCTCGTGAGCCAAGGCCAATTCGTCGTCGCTGGCAACGCGCGAGGGAAGACGTATCAGGTCATGCGCCAGGCCGGTCCATTCCAGACGATTGAGAACGGCGTTGAAACGCGCCGCTTGCTCCGGATGACCAGAACCGGTGTCATGTTTTTTTACCCGCGAGTCAGCAACTAAACCGGTATGAGGCATTACCGGCAATTAATCAATGCGCGCTCTTGATGTGCACGAGCCGCTCGGTAGGAATTGGCTCAACGGACAGAGTCTGTTCGCCGCGGAAAAAATCGAAATAAGAAATTTGATGCACGCACGAGATGGTGCACATCGGCGCGCAGGATTTTTGCGTGATATATTCGCGGCGAATATCGGCCACGGTGTACTCTTCCAAAGGCTTGGCCGGAAAGCCGCGCTGCTGCGAACAATAATGCACCAGGCCGTCTTCGCAGATATACAAGTAGCGCGAACCCGCGCGGCAGCGCCAATCGCTTGGCTGGCCTTTGGCGATCGCTTCCTGGAAATAATTGAGGCGCGAAAAATGCTTCTTCTCGAACTTCTTCATTTCGAGGAAAACTTCGCGTTCACGATCCGCCAAGGGGCGCAATTGGCCGTCCCCATCGTGAATGATGCCGACGGTGGAGGTAAAGCCCAATTCCATGGCGCGCTTGCCGACAATGAGGGCATCTTCGGGCGTGCTGATGCCGCCGCCCAGCACGGAATTGATGTTGATGTGGAATTCGGCGTGTTCGGCCAACAGTTGCAGTTTCTTATCGAGCACCTTGAGGCTCTTCTTTGAAACCTCGTCCGGCATGACATTATCGATGCTGATTTGCAGATAATCGAGCCCGGCGTCGTTCAGCCGGCGAATGCGGTCGGCGGTGAGCAAATAGCCATTGGTGATCAAACCTGCCAGCGTCGCGTTGCGGCGAATTCCTCTAATGATCTCGTCGAGTTCCGGGTGCAACAGCGGCTCGCCGCCACTGAGGGTTATTACGCCGGTTTTGAGCTTGCCGAGCAGCTCGATGCGATGCAGCATCGTGTCCACCGGCACGGGCTTCGAGAAATCGTCGTATTCGTTGCAGTATGTGCAAGACAGGTTGCAGCGCCGGACCGGGATGATATGCGCCATGATCGGGTGGCTAGTATCGGCCGTGCCCTTGGCCACGAGCATAACCTCGCGCAACGTGCGGCTAAACTTCCGGCTAAGCCGTTCCCTGTTCAGGCGTGATTCCGACATGCTTAAGAAGGTTGATTCCACTCTAATTTAAGCACAGGGACGCTGCTTCCACGATCAGCTGTAAGCGAAGTGCCGCAATTGGGGGTTGAAGGCTCGAAAATCCTAATTCAGCGGCGCGGCCAAAGTGGATAGCGACAGCGGCGTGAAATGCAAAATAAACGACTGCATGGCGCGTTCTAAACTGCTCATACCGTAGTCTTTAGCTTCCGCGAGCGCGCGCCGGCTATCCCAACCGTCATGTTGTATGCGGTAGCAGGCGATGACGGTGCCGGTGCGGTCTTTTCCGCGCAAGCAATGGATGTAGATCTTCGCGTTGGGGTCGCGAAGAAGCAGGGAAAGTGCCTGCTCTATGTCTGCCGGCCTGGGTGCGGACATCACCCGCATGGGGATGTGTTCGTAGCGAATGCCGAGCTGCTCGACTTTGCGTTTTTCCTCCAAGCGCCCGCTGCCGTCTTCGCGCAGATCCAGAACCATTTTCACGCCCAAAGCCTTCAACTCGACCAGCGCTTCGTCCGTTGGCGCGCCCCCGCGAAACAGGTTTTCATTGACCGTGCCGAAATTGCGGACGTGAGAGGGCTGGGCGTCGGCGGCGATGGCCAGCCGCACAACCAGCAGCAGGCTAGCAAGTACAAATTTGTTCATTCGTTCTTTAGTTCTGTGGTTTCGTAGGCGGCGGAGTGGTGGCGGGCGCATCTTCCACCTTGCCGTAGGTGATGCTGGAATTAGTCTTGAATTCCCACTTCTTATAATGATCGTACTTTACGGTTTGTCTGATCCGATAAGATTCGCCGTTCTTGAAGTTTAGCGTGTCATCCGCATACGTATAGGTGGGAAACCAGTATTTGCCGTCAATCTGTTCGCGGTAGGTTTCAAACTTTGGGAACTGCTGATCTTCGCCGCGGTTCAAGTGGCCGGTGGCGCGGCCGAAAGTCTTCACGATTTGCAGGTCTTGGTCGTCCACCCAGATGTCGCCATCGAAGTAACGCTTGCGGTCTTTGGTGAGTTCTTTGGGTGTGACGGTGAAAACATAGCAGGAAATCTCGTCCACCTGTTCGCGGCCTTTGTACGTGATGTTGTATTGGTCGCGCGTGTCGGTAGTCATCACGAACGGCATGACGTTGCGCAGATCCTGTTCGTCTTCGGGCGTCATGATGATGTGTTCGAGCGATTGCACCGGCGCATGAGTCACGTGCGATATGCGGCGGTTGCGGTCGTCAAAGCTGACTTCTTCGACAATTTCATAGCTGCCGCCGGGCGGCGCAGTCTCAACCAGCTTAGCTGTTTGACGGTAGGTGTAGTTCTCACGGGCCTTGGCGAACTCGGTTTCCTTTTCGGTGAACTTGCGGATGATGTCCTGAATTTGATCGGGCGTGGGATCGGGTTTCTTGTCAATCCGGGCGAATAGCAAGGTTGAGCATAAGAGAGTTGCCGCAAGAAGAGAGGAGCGTCGTCGTGCCATTACTCCTATTGTGACGGATTTTGATCAAGGTGAGTTACGTCACTTGCCATCCAGCAGGGCTTTGGCGATAGTGGCGCGCTGCATATTGCTGGTTCCTTCGTAAATTCGCCCGATTTTCGCGTCCCGATACAGCTTTTCGACTGGATAATCTTTGGTAAAACCGACCCCGCCGAGCACTTCGATCGCCTTGGAAGCGGCGTCTTCGGCCATAACGGAGCAGAAATATTTGGCCATGGCCGCTTCTGTCACAAATGGCTGGCCGGCATCGCGCAGGCGGGCGGCGTTGTAGACCAGCAGACGTCCAGCCTCGATTTGCGTGGCCATTTCGGCCAGCTCGAATTGTACGCCTTGAAAATCACCGATGCGTTTGCCGAACTGTTTGCGTTCACGGGCATGCTTCAAGGCGTGTTCCAAAGCGCCTTCCGCCAAGCCCAGCATTTGCGCGGCAACGCCGATGCGGCCTTCATTCAAGGTTTCAATGGCGATTTTGTAGCCTTTGCCGATTTCGCCCATGACTTGGCTGTGAGGAATGGCTACTTCATCCAGGATGAGCTCGCAGGTAGACGACGCACGGATGCCGAGCTTGTCTTCCTTCTTGCCCACGGTGAAGCCCTTGGTGCCGCGTTCGAGCAAGAAGCAGGTAATGCCTTTATAACCGGCGCTGGGATCTACCGTGGCAAAGAGCAGGAAGATATCGGCTTCGCCGGCGTTGGTGATCCAGAGCTTGCGGCCCGAAATGACGAAGCCCTCTGCAGTGGCGGTTGCTTTAGTGGTGAGCGCGAAGGCATCGGAGCCGGACCCGGCCTCCGATAAGGCGTAAGAGCCTACCCATTGGGTTGCAAGCCGCGAGAGATACATTTTTTTTTGCTGAGCGTTACCCCAACGCTCGATGGCGTTGGTAACCAGAGTATTCTGCACGTCGACAATGACGGAGGCGGAAGGGTCGACCTTAGCGAGTTCTTCAATCGCCAGTACC
>Ga0302319_10011790_pt1 | contig 16554 bp, 14 predicted proteins | sample Bog_T0_2_FD_203319 | JGI IMG/M metagenome (GOLD analysis project Ga0302319, IMG submission 203319) | Peat permafrost microbial communities from Stordalen Mire near Abisko, Sweden - Bog_T0_2 | ecosystem: Environmental > Terrestrial > Soil > Wetlands > Peat | place: Sweden: Abisko, Stordalen Mire...
CTCAACGAGAGCTATTGGCGTCGGTCCACGATTATAGGGATGACCACTCTCCAGCCACCCTATGGCACGCAATGGAACGTGCCAACTATCGGAATCCAGCGGACCACTGTGGTAGCGGCATAGTTCTAGATCCTCGTAATGCATCAGGCTTCTCGAAGCTGCTCCTGGCGGATTGTTAGGTGGTCAATGTCAACGGCGGTGGCGCGTACGGCGCCGTGAAACTGGTTCCGCAAGAGCGACAGCGACCTGCAGGATTGAGGGCCTCGCCGAGCGCATTCACCGGCAAAGGCCGCCTACAGGCAACGCACAGGAATTCCTTAACAGGATCGCGATTGCCTGCTGGCACGTAGCGCACGCCCATTTCGTCAAATTCAACTACCCACCATCTTCTGTCTCGATCGTATTGCGCTGTGCCGTGACCTTCGAGATCCTCGTTCTCATCGGACCAGTCCACGGCAATGAGCGGCAATCCTTCGCTTAGTATCAAACCAGCATTGCAGAGGTCGCGAAGTGACCCGAAGGTATCGAGAACAACTGCGGTTCTGCCAGAATTGCGCGGGCTTTTTACAAGTCCGTTGAAGTCAGCGTATATGCGGGTCGGAGGCACGATGTGGCGACCACCTAGTACGTAAGGAGACCCCCCGGCTCTGCCGGGGAGGCAGTAGAAGTTTGACGAATCCGGGGGTCCATCCGTGAAGCTCGACAACGTGAGCCGCCAAGCACACGCAGAGGGGTTTCAGGACGGACCGAAGTGAAACATAAGCTATCGAACGATCGCGATGCAATCGCGACTCCACGTACATTTGAAGTGGCCGTGGCGCGAGGCGACTTGCGTAGTGTGGTGCGCGCGACGAGTCAATCATGCCGCAGGTCTCGTTCGGTGCGGCCCGATAGGGTCGGGGGCGCGTTAGCGACCCCGCATAGCCGCTTTGAGCGGCTCACATTTTCGAAAGCCCCCGGCTCTGCCGGGGAGATGGTTACTCATTAAGAGCGCGGTGAATTCGTCGGATAGGCGGGTCGGACTCGTACATGGGCACTTTGTGTGTTCCCTGCAATCCCTATGCGTTTCCAAAGTCAAACCACTTCAGTAGATGATTTTTTTCGAGGTCGACCACCCTTGCGACCGTTGGCTCGCGAGCTTTTGCGCTTCGCGCGTGAGGTCGCCTGGCCGCCGCGGCTGGCAAAGATAGCTGCAACGGATCTCGAGGGCAGCATCGCGGGCAGGATCGCTGTCAGGAGCCCATGCACACTAATCTGAATGTCTCTGTCGTCGAGTTCAATCGCCGATCCGTCCGGCCACACCTCGAGTTTGCCCAACTCGCCGGTTGGCACGTCCTGCAGTGCACCTATCCACTGTCGTGGAATCAAGAAGCCGGCATTGCGGCTCGTGACGATCTCGATGGCATCCCGCTCGGGAACGTAGCGGACAGCTTGCGCCCGAATCTCGGTCTCGGCCTCAATTCGGCCGGCGGCAAGCGCCGCGGCATACTCGGCATCACTTATCTGCTGTACATTCGTCGTCATAGTTTCACCTGTCCTCTTGTGCCATCCCGAAAAATCAGGCGAACCTGTTCGTTCGCGGGCTCGTATTCCGCCTTGGCAATCTGCTTCGCGCTCGGAACGGGTTTCGAGAGAAGCTCGATGTTTCCCGCTTTGCTCACCATGGCCCACTGGTTAGCCAAACAAGTCGTTCCTCGCGTCAACCACCAACTGCGCCGACAATCTGGCAGGCGCGCTCGAACGTCGCTCAAGAGGCGATTCACCACGCGCTGGAGAGGAACGTTTTTGACCGGAGCGATGCTGATGAGCTCAGCCGCACTGTCGAGGTATGAGAATCTCACTCGCGCGATCCAACCGTCGCCGCGGTGTCGAGCGTGGACGTGCGCAGGGCAATGATCATCCGAGAAGACATAGATCCCGGCTCCCGTGCCTTCGGAAATGAACACACGACTCATGGATTAGGATAACCTATCAGCTTAGGTTATTCAACTATCCCCTGTGCTATTGAACGAACCCGGAACTAAGGGATTCAGAGCCTTATCGATGGATAAGTCGTGAAATCGTCGCACAGTTATCCGGACATAAGTTATTGTTTTTACTATTATAAATGCTCGTCAACGTCTGCGTCTCTTAATCAATTGGTCGTAGGTTCGATCCCTACACGGCCCACCATCTATCGAAAACCGCACAAAAATCCCCTATAAATCAATGAGTGTAGGGACGGAGCGTGGCGAGGGCGCGAATCGAACTTACGGCGCGTCCGTTATTTGCCCGCTTAAGTCGGCCGTCGCCCTGCGCGATACAATGAATGATGGATCACGATTCTCTGGACCGCCTCCGCCAAGCCCACCCCGCATGGCGGATCCTAGTCGCGGACCACGCACCCTTGGTCCTAAGTTTCCTGACCCTCGCTTTCATACAGCCCAATCGTCGCGCGATACCCGCTCCGGAAATCGCTGCACACCTTGACGCCTACCTCGACCATCTGCGTGAGACGTACCCTGAACGCTACCCGCGTTCCGCACGCGACTATCTCGAAGACTGGGCTGCGCCGAATCGCGCATATCTTCGCAAGTACTATCCCAAGTCCGGGCCCGACGCCGAGTTCGACCTGACCCCCGCCACCGAGAAAGCAATCGAGTGGCTACAAACGCTGGCACCACAACAATTCATCGGAACTGAATCACGTCTCTTGACGCTCTTTCAATTGCTGCGCGATCTGGCGGCGGGCGCCCAGGATGATCCAAGCGCCCGAATCCGCGACCTTACGCGAAGGCGAGACGACATCGCGCGTGAAATCGAGCGCGTGCGTGAAGGCCGCGCCGGCCCACTCGACGCCACTCAAGTTAAGGAACGCTACGCGCAGGTCGCCGACACCGCGCGCCGCTTGCTCGCCGACTTTCGGCAGGTCGAAGAGAACTTCCGCGTACTTGACTCACAGACACGGGAGCGCATAGCGACCAGCACGCAGCCCAAGGGTGCGCTCCTGGAAGAAATCTTCGGCGAGACTGACCACATTCATCGCTCAGACCAGGGCAAGAGCTTCGATGCGTTCTGGGAATTTCTGATGTCCCCGGCACGACAGGACGAACTGCGGGAGTGGTTACGCGCCGTGCACGCACTCGAAGCGATCCGCGACCTGCCACGCGAGGACTTTGTCCGTAACATCCCGCCGATGCTTCTCGACGCAGGCGATAAAGTCCACGGCACAGTCGCACAACTGGTGGATCAATTGCGCCGTTTCGTCGATGACCAGGCCCACCTTGAGAACCGGCGGATTCTGGACCTGATCCACGAAATCGAGAGTCACGCCATTGCACTCAAAGCGACCACTCCCGCGACAGCAGAATTCGCACGGCTCGATGGTTTCGCACCGGAGATGAACCTTGCGATGTGCCGCGCATTATACAAACCGCCGCGCAGGCCGGTGCTGGACCTGACGACAATCGAGAGGGGCGAGGCGGAACTCGACCTCGGCGCGCTGTTCAGGCAGACCTCGGTCGATGAGAAGCTGTTGCGCTCTCATGTCAACGAGCTGCTGAAGTTCCGCCCCCAAGTCACACTCGCGGAAGTGGCCAACACCTTCCCACCCCAGCAGGGCCTTGCCGAAATCGTGACCTACCTCAGAATCGCCTCTCATGAGGGAGCCGCGGTGGACGAGACCATTAAGGACACCATCGTCATTCCGGGCGCAAACCCGGCCTCGCCGTTGATCCGTGACGGCCGGCTAGACAAGCACGTTCGCGTACCGCGAGTGATCTTCACGCGATAGACGCGATGGAAAACACTGCACGCAACGAGCTCTCCGACGTCCTGGTCGCCCTCCTGAAGGGCGTCGTCTACAGCGACATCTCTGCAGAGCTCTGGCGGGATCTGCTCAACCTTCAGGGGGGTGTCCGCGACCACGTGCGCCTCCTCGGTCTTGACCTCATCATCGACGAAGCGGAAGGCTATGGTTACCTTCGCCAGTCCGAGGTCGCGGGGGAGGAGACGTCCGATTCCCCCCGACGTCTCATCCCCCGCCGCCCGCTGAGCTACCCGGTCAGCCTGCTGCTGGTGCTACTGCGAAAGCGCCTCGCCCAACACGACGCGCATGGCGGCGAGACCAAGCTCGTGCTCACGCGCGAACAACTGGGCGAAATGCTGCGCGTATTCCTGGTAGCCGGACCGAATGAAGCCAAGCTCGACGACCAGATCGACCGCCACATCGAGCGCGTTGCCGAACTCGGATTCTTGCGCGACATAAAGGAAGAAAACGCTTCACTCTTCGAAGTGCGTCGAATTCTGCGAGCGTTCGTCAATGCAGACTGGCTCTCCGACCTCGAGTCGACGTACCGCGACCATGCGCAACGGCTCGGATAACTCGCTCCCCCATCTGGAGCGACCGGGATTTCGCCTGTCCCGCTTCGAAGTGCTTAACTGGGGCACCTTCCACGCGCGCATCTGGACGATTGATCCGGCCGGTGAAAACGCGCTCCTGACCGGCGACATTGGGTCCGGCAAGTCAACCCTCGTGGATGCCATGACCACGCTGTTAGTTCCGCCGCGCAAGATCACCTACAACCGCGCGGCCGGAGCCGAGGCACGTGAGCGATCGCCATACTCCTATGTACGCGGCGAGTATCGTAGCGTCTCGAACGAGATTACGGGCAGTTCGCAGGCGCAATCCCTGCGCGACGAGAACAGCTATAGCGTCATTTTGGGCGTGTTCGTGGACACCGCCGCCCGTCGAGAGGTCACCTTGGCCATCGTCCTTTGGACAAAGCCGGGTGAGCGCAGCCCCGACCGGTTCTACATCGTTGCGCCAACCGCACTCTGCATCGCGGACGACTTCACCGGTTTCGGCGCCGATATTCACGCACTAAAGAAACGCCTGCGCTCCGAAAAGCGCGCGAAGCCACCCTATGACAGCTTCGACGAGTACGCGATACAGCTGCGCCGTGAGCTGGGCATCCCACATGCTCAGGCCCTGGAGCTGTTCTACCAGACTGTGTCAATGAAATCCGTCGGAAACCTGACCGAGTTTGTGCGCCACCACATGCTCGAGCCCGACGACACCGACGATCGAATCCGCGCGCTCATCGGCAACTTCGAAAACCTCAATCGCGCCCACGACGCTGTCGTCCGCGCCCGCAGCCAGATCGATGCGCTGGACCCCTTAGTGGTGGATGGCGACAGACTCCAGACGCTGGAATCGGATGCCAGCATCAAGCGCCGCGCGCGCGATGTGCTCGCAGCCTGGTTCGCCACCCATCGTATTCGCCTCATCGATGAGCGCATCAACGAGCTCAATTTTGAGCAGAACAAAGCCCAACAGCAGCTCGAGGCTCACAAAACCCGCGTTGACGCACTCGCCCGAGACCGCGCCGAGGTTCAGGTCGCCATTGAGCGGCAGGGCGGGGGACGCATTCGGGAGCTGGAGCGGGATATTGATGCCAAAGGAACAGAACGGGACCGCCAACGCGGCGAGGACGAGCAGTATCGGCGATTGTGTAATGACCTGGACATTCGACCTGGCACCACCCTCGAAACATTTCTCGGGTGTCTGAGATCGGCCGATTCGCGCCGCGCGCAGATTGATACGGACAAACAACGCTTGGACCGTGCAGCTATCGACAAAGGCGTCGAGTTCATCACCAGCAGCGAGCGCGACAAACAACTTACGGACGAAATCCGCTCGCTCGAGGGCCGCGCCAACAACCTGCCGATCGACAGCATCCGCATCCGGGAAAACCTGGCCACGACTCTGGGTGTGGATCCCGAGGAGCTGCCTTTTGCCGGCGAGCAACTGCAGGTCCGAAAAGAGGAGGGCGGCTGGGAAGGATCCATCGAACGCCTGCTCCATGGTTTCGCGCTCAGCCTATTGGTGCCCGATCACCTGTACGCGAAAGTGAGCCACTATGTCGACCGGACTCATCTGCGGGGACGGCTGGTCTATCTTAGGATTCGTGAGTCGGCCGCGCGTACACCGCCGCGTGCCGGGTCTCCACAGTCTGCGGCGCGCAAAATCGAGATCAAACCTGACAGCGGATTCTATGCATTCCTGGAACGCGAAATCACCGAGAGCTTCGACTATCCTTGTTGCGAGACAATCGAGGAGTTCAACCGCTTGCCGCGGGCGCTGATGCGCAGCGGCCAGCTCAAGTCAAACGAACGCCGTCACGAGAAGAACGATCGCCATCCCATCGGCGACCGGTCACGTTTCGTACTCGGCTGGGACAACCAGGCAAAACTCAAGGTCCTGCGTGCAGAACAAGCGGAGTTGCGCCGCCGACTCGTCGCGATCAATACCGACCGCGAACGGCTGAAGCAGCAGCAGCGCGAGTACGACCGAAAACTGCGCGGCGCGGAGACGTTGCTCGAACTGAAAGAGTTTTCCCGAATCGACTGGCGAGGAACCGCCGCCGCTATCCAGCGACTCGAAGATGAAAAACGCGCTCTCGAGGAGTCTGATGACCAACTGCGGACTCTGCGCGAGCGGTTCACCGAGATCAATAAGCAATACAGGACTGCTGACAGTCAACGCGAGGAAGCCGGCAAACGCCTCGGCGCCGTGCAGGATCGCCTGCAGCAAACGCAGAACGACCGCGAGGCCGCCCTGGAGGAGAGGGCGTCTATCCCCGAAGGGGATATCGCCGCCAACGACGCGCTGCTGGAGCAGTGGCGCGAGCAAGTGCTGGGCGAGCATTCTCTGGAGCTTCGCTTGCTGACAACCCAGCAGAAAAGCATGCGCGATGCGCTGCAGGGCAAGATCGATGCAGATGAAAAGGCTGCCAACCGCCTGCGCGAAAAAATCGTTGAACAGATGCAGCGCTATAAGGCTTCCTACCCGGCCGAAACTGCTGAAATGGACGCGAGCACCGCAGCGCTCCCCGAGTATTGCCGCCAGCTCAATGCACTTCGCGACGACGACCTTCCACGGTTCGAGGCGCGCTTCAAGGAGCTATTGAACAAGGAGACCATCAATAGCATGGCGGCATTCCAAGCTTACCTGCAGCGCCGACGCGACGAAATAGAGGAACGGATTCGCATCATCAACTCGTCTCTCACCAGCATCGAATACGATCGCATACAGGCCACATACATCGAGCTCGTCAGCCTCCCATCACCGGATGCTGACGTCCGCAACTTTCAAACTGACCTACGCGACTGTATCAGCGGCGGCGACGAGAGCGGCGAGCTCTACACCGAGCAGAAATTCCTGCAAGTCAAGTCCTTGGTGGAGCGGTTGAACGGTCGCGAGGGACAGGCAGACCTCGATGCACGCTGGCGCACCAAAGTCGCGGATGTGCGCAACTGGTTCGAGTTCGGTGCCAAGGAACGCTGGCGCGCAGACAACGCCGAACGCGAGTTCTACCGCGACTCCTCAGGCAAGTCCGGCGGCCAGAAGGAGAAGCTGGCCTACACGATCCTGGCCGCGGCTCTTGCATACCAGTTCGGTCTCGGCGACACTCAGGCGCGCCAGCGACACTTCCGATTCGTCGTGATCGACGAAGCATTCGGTCGTGGCTCAGACGATAGTACTCGATATGGGCTAGAGCTCTTCAGGAGTCTCGACTTGCAGCTCCTGATAGTGACACCGCTGCAGAAGATCGCGGTCATCGAAGACTATATCGCCGCCGTGCACTTCGTGCACAACGAAGGGGGTTCGAACTCCGTCGTCCAGACCTTGACCATCGAACAGTATCGTGAGCGAAAAGAGGAGTTTCTCGCCTCCGCCGCTTCACATGCCGCGACGAGCTGATTTCAAAGACAGCGTGATTTCGCCGCAAGACATTCGTGATCGCGCGCGCAAACTATGGGCGACTGGACAGCCTTTGCGCGCCGCCGTGATTGGTGCGGAGTCAGAATCCCAGCCACTCTTTCCGTATTCGATCCCATTCCGTAAACCCACGGCGCAGGAGTGGCTCGACCGATTCGCCGAGCTCCGCGCCGCGGTCGCCGCTCTTGACGCCGAAAGCAAGGCATCACTCGGCGCCGGTTACAGCGTCACGTTTCGCGGAGCCGCACACCAGAAGCTCGGCCGATTACGCATCCCCGAACGCATCACATTTGAGTCAATTGAAGATCTCGCGGTTTGCGCCGGCGAATCCGATGAAGTGCGCAGATTTTTCAAGCTGGCGGAGACCCTGCAATCGCGCGAACCGAGGATGATCCGCTGGCTCGCCGAACGCCCGCTGGCCGCACTTGCGTCGGAAAACCTGGTGCCGCGGCTCCTTGACATAGCCGCCCACTTCCAGTCTTACCCCCGGCCCAATCGCTTCGCGCGGGAGCTCGGCATCCCAGGTGTCGACAGCAAATTTATCGAGGACAACCGCACAGTCCTCACCGAATGGCTCGACTGCCTTTTGCCCGCTGAAGCAATAGACGCAACCGTTCGCGGACTCCAGGACCATGGCTTCGAGCGGCGCTATGGCCTGCGCTTCGAAGATCCCCAGATCCGGTTCCGATGGCTTGACCCCTCCCGTGCCCCCGGCGGAATCAGCGACGCCACTATCCCACTCCCTCAACTAGCGGCCTACGCCCCGGCGTGCGGCCACGTCATCGTCACCGAAAACAAGATCAACTTCCTTGCACTCCCTCAAAGTCCCGACGTTCTCGCCATCTTCGGAGGCGGCTACGCCATCGACCTGCTCCGAGCCCTCCCATGGATCGCAAACCAACCCCTGCACTATTGGGGCGACCTCGACACGCATGGCTTCGCCATCCTTAGCCGCCTCCGCGGGTACTTTCCGCACACCCGCTCATTCCTTATGGATCGCGACACACTCGTGGCGCACCGGGACCTCTGGACCGAAGAACTCAGTGGTACCCGCGTGCTACGCGACCTGCCAACCCTCGACCCACACGAACAGGCACTCTACGACGACCTTCGCAACGACCGCCTCGGCGACCGCGTGCGTCTGGAGCAGGAGAGGGTGAAGTATCAGCTGGTGCAGAAAGTCGTTTTGGCACTGCATCGCTGAGTCTGTGACCTGGACGTACGCGCCATTGATGCAACGTTACGAACGTTGTAAAATGCAACGCTATGAACGTTGTTGAGCGTAACCAGCTGTACTTAAAGGGCATTCTGCAGGGCGAAGGGCTTTTCCCTCACCTTGAAGTGGCCCCCGCGAGCGGGTTTTTCAGCTGGGACTTCGGCCTTGACGAGCTACCGCGGGAACCCGGCATCATCGTCATTCGCGGGCCACGGCAGTACGGCAAGAGCACTTGGCTGGAATACCAATTGCGGGAAACGCTCCGGCAGTTCGGGCCCGGGACCGCGCTCTTTCTAAATGGTGATTACATCGCGGGGCCCGACGAGCTCGATAGCGATATCGAATCACTGATGAGTTACTTTCCGGAGGAGGCGTCGGTTCGACGCCTCTTCATTGACGAAATTACCGCTGTCGCCGGCTGGCAGAAGGCGATCAAACGTCTTGCAGATAGGGGCGTTCTGCGGAAGGTGCTGCTCATCACGACTGGCTCCAAAGCCAGCGACATTCAGCGAGAGGCGGAGTTGCTGCCGGGTCGCAAAGGAAAGCTAGCGCGAACGGTCTATTTATTCGCCCAGCTTCCGTACAAGATCTTCTACGACAAGGCTTTCCCGACGCTCAAGTCCCAGACTCTGCCCGCCTATCTCATTGCGGGTGGCTCACCTCCCGCGTGTGCGGCCGTACTTGAAACGGGTTCGGTCCCGGAATACGTATTTCAAACGACCGCGGATTGGATCTACGGCGAATGCGCGCTGGCCGGCCGCTCGCGGCCTATGCTCTTGCGACTGCTAGAGCAGCTCATGCGCCGCGGTGCCTCGCCGATTGCGCAGACAACTCTCGCGGAAGAGTCCGGCATGGCAAACAATACGGTTGCGCACGGCTACCTCGATTTGCTGAGCGATCTCTTGGTTCTCGGAGCCAGTGAACCCTGGGATCCAGCTCGCAAGGTGCGGGTCTCACGCAAAGCCTCCAAGTATCCATTCGTCAATCTTCTCGCTGCGAATACCTGGTCGACAAACCGTCACACGACACCGACCTCGTTGGAAAGATCCAGCGGCGAGGAAAAGGGCGTGTGGTGGGAATGGGCGGTGGCCTCGGAATTATTCCGACGAGCCGCGAAAGGGGGCCATCCGTCACCCTTGCAGTCGCTTTTCTGGCGTTCTGAAAAACACGAGATCGATTTTGTCCGCCAGGGCAGGCCTTGGATCGAAGTGAAGGCCGGTCACGCTTCGCCATTCGAATTCGATTGGTTTATCAGAACATTTTCCCGCGAGAGGCTGCTGGTCGTCAGCTCGGATCGGTTCGATGGCAGCGCGGTTCGCGGAGTCACCCTCGAGGACTTTCTGCTGGATGAATCGTTGTAGTGGGGTGTCAGGCTCGTAGTCAACGCAGCTTAATGCGGACCAGGATAGTAGGAACAGCCCGAATCGCCCACGGCCCACCATTCTTTAATGGTCCAATTAAATCAAATAGATAAGCGACAATCGCCCACGAAGTTGGGGTTCTGATACCATGAAATTCCACCGCGGAATGGTGGATTATCATGGTACGCTTCGGCCATGGTCAAGCGATCTCGATTGCAGGCTCGGATTAAGCGTGCTCTCAAGCGCAGCCGTATCGTGGGCCTCATCGGGCCGCGCCAGAGCGGCAAGACCACACTTGCGCAAAACATCGTGCCTGCGAATTCGACCAATTACTTCGATCTGGAAGATCCTGCCAGTCTCGCGCGACTGAGCCAACCCATGACGGCGCTCGAGGAACTCCGTGGCGTCGTCGTCATTGACGAAATTCAGCACCGACCGGACCTCTTTCAAGTGCTGCGGGTGCTTGCGGATCGCAAGCCGCTACGGGCGCGATTTCTCATTCTCGGGAGCGCGTCTCCTAATCTTCTCAGGCAATCCTCCGAGTCGCTCGCGGGTCGGGTCGAAATCATTCCGGTGGGCGGGTTCAGTCTCGACGAAGTTGGAGAGTCGTCACTGAATAGACATTGGCAGCGTGGCGAATTTCCCCTATCGTTCTTGGCGCGCACGAGTGATGACAGTTTCGCATGGCGGCAACAATTCATTCAGACCTTTCTTGAAAGGGACGTGCCACAACTCGGTATCAACATTCCGGCACCCGCGCTGCTTCGCTTTTGGACAATGGTCGCCCATTGTCATGCCAATATCTGGAACGCCGCTGATCCCGCCCGTTCACTAGGCATCGGTGAATCGACGGTGAGGCGGTATTTGGATCTCTTCACCGGTTTACTGGTCGTGCGGCAGCTTCAACCCTGGCACGAGAATCTGAACAAACGGCAGGTCAAAGCGCCTAAAGTATACATTCGCGACAGCGGCCTGCTTCACGTCCTGCTGGGGATTCGAACAGAGAAGGAATTATTTACGCATCCCAGAATCGGCGCTTCGTGGGAAGGTTACGTAGTGGAAGAAGTGCTCGGCCAATTGCAGCCCGATCAAGCATATTTCTGGGCCACTCATCAGGGTGCGGAACTGGATCTGTTGTTGTTCAAGAACGGTCGCCGATTGGGAATTGAAATTAAGCGCGCGGATGCCCCTACCCTTACTCCGTCAATGCGGTCCGCGCTGGCGGATCTGAAACTCGAGCAACTCGTCGTTTTGTATCCCGGTTCACTGGCGTACGAACTGGAACCACGAGTACGTGTGCTGCCCATCCGTGTCCTGGCGAGCGCGACCGTGGATGCACTGTTCCCGAGGAAACACCGGAAGCGTACGGGGCCCGAGGTGGAGTAGTGACACCAATCCCGGAACGCCCCGCGCGATGGACGCTCAGTCGTGCCGGTATCATCAACGTCTATCAGTGTCATCGATTCTAATCACGCGCGTGGAGCAGATGGTCGGTTATCTTCCAGCAAATGCCGGCGCCGCGTGACTTGATCCCATTGTGGGCGATCGATGCCCTTGATTAGCAGCCAGAGCGCCATAGCGACCAACGCCAGGGGCAGGGGTGCAATCACATATGGCAAGTCGTACTGCGGCAAGACGACTACCAGGAAGTTCTTGACGATAAAACTGGCGCCTCCAAAGATAAAGATCGCGCCAAGCGCGCGTGGCAGGTATCCGGAACGCAGAATCAGGTATCCGCGCACGACCGTTGCGGTGCCATAGAATACGGCGAAGATGCCGTTGACGTATCCGTAAATCGTAAGGCAGAGATAGGTGAGCGTCGCCTTGGCCTCCGGCGGGATGACTCGCGCGACATCGGCATCCACCGCCGGTAGCGCGGCGGCAAAGTAAAAAAGGTTCTCCCGCGGCATAGATTGCCGTCGCCATCAGCCCAAAACACGTCGCCAGCAACGCCAGATTGCGGCTAATGGGCCGCAGAAGCGCATAGAGCAGCACGTTGAGCGTAATGTCGCAGGCAGCTTCGATGAGGTACGCGGCAAAGCTGGCCCGAAAAAGTCCTACTGAACTAGCCACCTGGTGCGCAGTCCCAGCCAGGTCGTTGACGATGAGCAGTTGATTCGGCACGTGCGACTCGCCCCATCCGCCTGCCACGATAGTGATGAGATAAAGGGCCCCAATCCACCGCGCGTACTGCTGTGCCGTCCCTGCCTTCATCGCACACCTCGTGATGCCATGTGGCACGTTCGCTTTCGGCAGGGGCGCGCTGACACCCTGATGTTCCATTTGTTCGGGACCAACTTGGCAGCAACTGCTGCAGATCGACAAAAGGCGACGAGTTCTTCATCAGTCATGTTCAGGCCCCGTGAATTGCCGTTATCAGGCACAGTGGCCCATGATCAATTCGCCGTCGCTTCTTTCACCGACGGCCTCCATTTTCTTCATCAATGCCTCGAATACTTGCCTCTTGCGCGCGTGGGATGGCACGAGTCGAGATCTTGAGCGGCTTCATAGGTCAATGACGCGTCGTGGCCGCAAGTTGCCTCTCGTTCCTTACGCGGCGGCGGGCGAAACCTCGCGGGCAATGCGCTTCGCGTTGCTGATTTCAGCTACGCGCAAATCGAAGGCGCTCTGAAGATTAAGCCACGAGCGCGCATCGCCACCGAAATATCGCGCCAACCGCATAGCCGTATCAGCAGAGATGCCGCGCCGCTCACGAACCACATCATTGACCCTTGGCGCGGGTACGTTGAGCGCTTTTGCCAATGCGTTGGCGCTCATGCCAAGCGGCTTCAGATAATCCTCCCGAAGGACCTCGCCTGGATGAACCGGCCGCATTCCATTCTTAAACATCTTCGCTATCCTCAGTGATAGTCCACGATCTCCACGTCCGTCGGCCCCTCATTGGTCCAGCGAAAGCAAAGGCGGTATTGGTCGTTGACCTGAATGCTAAATTGTCCTTTACGCCCGCCCTTCAGCGCTTCCATCCGGTTGCCCGGTGGCGAGCGCAAGAATTCCAGAGTTTGCGCTGCATCAAGTTGCGCCAATTTTCGAGTCGCGGCTTTAACGATCGCCGAAAATCTCTTGCATTTGCCAGTCTCGAACAGGGCTTTCGTATCTGCGCAACGGAAGCCCTTGATCATCGGAACATGATATAACGCTTAACGTTAAACGACAAGAACTATACTCTTTTATTCGGTGCCGAACTCGCGCAGCGTCGAGACTGCAGAACTACGCTCCCGAGTTGTGCCATTGGAAGGTACGATACTCGTGAATTCAACGACTTATCCCAGCTTAATTCAGAAAATCGTGGCACAGTTGTCGAGGGATAACTGTTTGTTTTTAGGTCTAAATGCGGTCACGCGCGGGCTTCTCTTAATCAATTGGTCGTAGGTTCGATCCCTACAACGGCCCACCATCCAATAGCGTTCAAGGACTTCCAAGAACGTCCACTGGCTCGGTGGAATCGCTGGAAATGCCGGGAGATCCTGGCAAGAAATCGCGTTTCGCTGTCCATCGACGTTCAGCGCCATTCAAGGGCGGCCATCGTCTGGTGAGGGCCCTTTTTGGGGCTCTTCGCGAAGCTGCGGATGCAAGGCCCGGCCCCAACACGATCGCATTCGCTGGCATTTTCCCTTTCAAATAGCTCCAAATACCGGCGATTTCGACCCAAGCTTGCTCCTCGATGGTCACCCGCTGGCCGCGCGCAGGTCCTCATCCAGGCCATTGATAATCACGTCGACGAATTTCTCAAAGCTACCTAAGCGGCACCTCGGTGCCATTTGACCATCGCAACATAAATGCCTTGTTGGCAAAGGCCGGAAAGGGGCGACCGAGCATCGGATATCGAAGTATGTCTATTGTAGTAACTTGCTTTCGATGCTCCTCAGCCCACGACACAATGCCCTCCAAGGGCAGAGCAGCTAGTTCTCGAGTCACGAATCCCACTTGCGCGGCGACCACGACGTTGTAGGCGTCGAGAAGTTGATCGTCTCGGAATCCTGCGGCGCTGAGCACCGTCAGTATTCTCTCGATCATCTCCGCCGCCGCCCGCGCCATCAGCTACCCGCCATCGACATTCGCTAGCATCACCCTTTGAAACCGTTCGGGACTCATTTCGACGATGGGCGCCACATCGTGCATAACGGATGCCACGACGAGAATGACCGCGCCGAACCTCGCGACCGCAGCGCCCACGATCGCGTCACAATCGCGTTCAGTATTCGGCCGCCTGGCAATCGCCGTCACCTCGATGCCGGCAGCCTCGAGATCTCCCTTGAGAGTATCCAGTTCGGCCGCGTTGCCGGCCGCGATCACAAGGCGAGCGCCGGCATTGCCGAGCTTCGCACGAAAAACTTTGCCGAACGCGCCGGTCGCTCCCACAATGACCGCTGTTTTTTCCGGCCACCGTAAAGAGTCCCCTGCATGGCTTGATACCTTAGGTTTCAAACGACGGTTCTTGCACTACAAATCGAGCACCAACAAATTCGATCGAGCGCGCGAGCAACAGCGCGTGAAGAACCTATTCATTGCCGGGTCGGCTTCACAGAAGTATGAGTCACGGTGCTCGACTTCCCCCGCGAGTACGCCGGTGACGCAGGTACCGCATACGCCCTCTTCACAAGACCTCGGTATATCGAAGCCTGCCGCCATCAATACGGCCAATACCGATTGATCGGCGGCCACTGGATAGCACCTACCGCTGCGTGCCACTTTTACGTCGAAGGACCGATTCACCATCGGACCGGAGTGGATTGCCGAGAAATGCTTGACATGGACATTGTGAGCGGGCCACCCACACTGTTGCATCGCCAATGTAACGAATTGAATAAACCCCGTCGGCCCGCACACGTATGCACGCGTGCGTTCATCGGGTGCCGCCATTGCAGTATCTAGATTGAGCTTTTGACCGTCATCGCCGTCGTCGAAATGGAATTGAACCTTCTCTGAAAAGGTGGATTGGCGGATTCGGTCGATGAAGGCCGTGCGCTCGCGCGAGTGGGTACAGTAATGCAATTCGAAGTTTGAACCCACCTGAGCTAGTCGCTCGGCCATGCAAAGTAGCGGTGTCACTCCAATTCCGCCTGCCAGCAATACGTATCGACTGGCCGGGACCACTGCAAAATTATTGCGTGGCTCGCTGATGATCCGCAACCTCCCTATGCGCCTTAAGGCAATGGTGAGATCTTTAGGATCGGGGTTGGTCAACGCCATTTCGAGCTTGCGTAGTTCTTCCGGCACGACCTCAGATTGTAACGACAGCACAGTTTGTTCTGCCTGCGCTCACTCCAAGAGTCCTATCCCGCGTGCGGGCGCATGTCGATTTGCTCGAGCGGCACGCCCTTGGTTTCAACCACCATCACTTTTACCCAGATGAGCTGTAGAACCATCATTCCCGCGAAGAACATAAAAACATAACCAGGCGCGAAGTACGCCACCAGTTTTGGAAAAAAACTCGTGATGATTGCTGCGCACAGCCAATGCGTGAAGCAACCAAGCGCCTGACCCTCGGCTCTTTGGCGATTCGGAAAAACTTCCGAGATGTACACCCAGATGACCGCACCTTGCCCAATTGCATGCGCCGCAATAAAGGCGAAGATGCAAGCGGGCACCAAGGCGTAGTGGCTAGTGAAGAATGCCCACGAAACGAGACCGAGCGATCCGATGTATCCAAGGGAGCCTATGTAGAGCAGAGTCCGGCGCCCGAGTCTGTCGATGAGCCACAGCCCGATGAACGTAAAGATAAGATTGGTTACGCCGATGCCCACAGACTGCAAGAGCGCGGCCTTCGCTCCCAGGCCTGTCAATTCAAAGATCCGTGGAGCGAAATAAAGAATGGCGTTGATGCCCGAGAATTGATTGAAGAACGCGATCAAGATGGCGAGCGCGATTGGCAAACGCAGGTTCCAGTTCCAAAAACTTGTCGATCGGCCAATCTCTGAACCCGCCATTTTTATCGCATCAGCTTGTTCGCGAATTTCGGTAGCACTCGCCCCGGGGTCAATAAGAGCGAGTACGCGTTGTGCTGCCGGCATGTCGTCTTGATGAACGACCAACCAACGCGGGCTCTCGGGCAACCAGAAGATGAGCAGCGTATAGATCAGCGACGGGAAAGCGGCGACACCCAACATCCAGCGCCAAGCGTCTTCGCCGACTCCAGCCAAGAGTGCATTGGACAGGTATGCGACAAGGATGCCGAAGACGATATTAAATTGGAA
>Ga0302319_10011793_pt1 | contig 16551 bp, 11 predicted proteins | sample Bog_T0_2_FD_203319 | JGI IMG/M metagenome (GOLD analysis project Ga0302319, IMG submission 203319) | Peat permafrost microbial communities from Stordalen Mire near Abisko, Sweden - Bog_T0_2 | ecosystem: Environmental > Terrestrial > Soil > Wetlands > Peat | place: Sweden: Abisko, Stordalen Mire...
GTTGTCTCCGGCCATGGCGCGTGAGACGAAGGGATAAAAGGTTCCCATGAGCAGGCCGGCGGCGAGCGAAAGCAGGATGCCGCGCTTGCCTGCGGATTGCTTGGTCGCTTCGCGGGCGCGGTAGGCTGCTGCGTCGCAGACGATGGCGGCGACGACGAGGGCTACGCCGAGGAAGAGCATGAGCGGGTTACCCTTGGGCGCGAGCAGGTAGCTCGAAACGGCGCCGACAATGAGTGCGATGCCAATGCCGACGGGGAAGGCTACGGCGAGGCCGGCAACGTCGATTGCGGCGACTAACAAGAGATTGGCAATGTTGAAGTCGATGCCGCCGAGGAGCGCGAGCAGGATGTTATGCGGGGCTGCGTGAGTTATGTCGGCGAGAAAGGGCAGGCCGATGGTTCCGCTGGTGCCGAGGGTAAGTCCCCAGGCGAGGGCGCCGAGGATCAGGCCGATTACATAGTCCCAATAGAAGAGCTGGAAGCGGTAGCCGGGGGCGAGCTTGAGTGTGTTGGCCCACGATCCCCAGCAGAGCATGGTGAGGATCATGAAGGCCAGGGCTACTGCGTAGGATTGAGGCTGATACATGGTTGTTTGCCTTGCCGGTCTCCCACCCTAGCCGGAAAGACAACGGCGAGGGTGGGGCACCCAGATTGGTGTTCTATGCGCGGCTAGTATTGTTGTTTGGCAGCTTTGGCTTCTTCCCAGGTGATGCGGCGTTTTTCGCGGAAGGCGAGGTTGGACATGTGAGCGGCTACGGAGGAGAGATAGCCGGTTTCTACGGGGGCGTTGGTCTGCTTGTTGCGAGAGCGAATGCAGTCGACCCAGTTTTGCATGTGGCTCATGCCTTTGGACTGGCCTGTGAGGGTTTCTCCGCCGGGACGGTTGGCTTTTTCTGGATAGAAGCGGAGGCCGGAGTCGGATTTGCCGGTGACCATGTCGGTGGAACCGCTGACGTGTTCGATGGTGCCGTCGGAGCCGAGGAAGTGTTCGCCGAGGCCGTAATGGCTGTTCGAAAAAGTGGATTGCCAGACCACGGTGAGGTCGGGGTATTCGAGGGTGACGGCGATGGTGTCGGGGACCTGGCGGCCGTCTTTCTCGCTGAAAACGCCTCCGCTCATGGTGGCTGCGAGGGGCTCTTTGAGGCCGAGGACGGTGGTGATCCAGGCGATCTGGTGGACCATGTTTTCGGTGATGTTGCCGCCGGAAAACTCCCAGAAGAGGCGCCAGTTGATGAAGCGATTGCCGTTGAATGGCTCTTTGGGGCGGTCGTTGAGGAAGAGATCCCAGCCGACGTGCTGCGGGTTGCAGTCGCTGGGAACGGGGCGGACCCATTGGCCGTGGCCGTGCGGAGTGTTGCGGCTCATCCAGGCTTCGACCATGGTGATTTTGCCGGGAAGTCCCTGCTGAACCCACTCTTTGGCGTCGGCGTGGTCTCCTTCGCTCTCATGCTGCATGCCGATCTGGATCACTTGCTTGGTCGTTTCGGCGGCCTTACGGCAGGCGATGGCTTCGGCGATGTCCCAGGTCATGGTCTTTTCGCAGTAGAGGTCTTTGCCGGAGGCGAGAGTGTCGTGGAAGTACTTCGAATGAAGGAAGAGCGGCGTGGCGACGATGACGCCGTCGATGTCTTTGCGGTCGAGGAGGCGGCGCGGGTCGTCGTAGACTTCAGCGTTGGGGGCGATGGCTTTGGCTTCGTCGCGATGGCGGGAGTAGACGTCTGCGATGGCGACAAACTCGACATCGGGGACGGCGATGGCGGCTCGCATATCTTCCTGGCCACGGCTGCCGGAGCCGATGATGCCGATGCGGACGCGGTTGTTGGCGCCGAGCACACGAGACGGGGCGAGGGTGACGGCGGCCGCGCCGGCGGCGGCGGAGGCGAGAAAGCTGCGACGGTCGAGTTTCATAGATATATGCCTCGGGGGCTGAAGCCCCGTTTCTCTTGTTTAGCTGATGTAAGGGCTGAAGCCCGTACCCTTCGATTCATTAGCCTTCTACCGGTTGGCTTTCTCGACTTGCTTCGTACTTGATTGGCTAATTGCTTGTCTGGCTGCGCCGATTTGATCTTTGCTAGGCGCCGGATTTTTCGAGGGCTTCTTTCATGCCGGCCCAGCTGATGCGGGAGCTGGCTTCGGGTGAGCCGCCTCCGGTCCAGTGGGTTTCGAGGCTTACTGCGGCTTTGTATCCGGCTTGCTTGAGGGCTTTGAACTGGGCGACCCAATCCGGTGAGCCCTGGCCCACGGCGGCCCAACTGAAGCCTGCTTGCGTATCGGGCTTGCTTACGGCGCACTTGACATGGCAGTGGCCGATGCGGTCCTTGGGCAGCAGGTCGTAGCCGGCGGGGAAGGCATCAAGTTCGCCGCGGGCAACGGCGTTGCCGGGGTCCCAGTTGAGCTTGAGGTGGGGGGTCTGGACGGCAGCGAGCGTCTTGGCGGATTCGCGGCCGGTTGCGGTGTTGCATTCGTACTCGTTTTCGAGGACGAGCAGGATGCCGTTTTTGCCGGCCTTTTCGGCGGCTTCGAGGAGCTTGGCGTTGATGGCTTCGCGGTAGGGAGCCTGATCTTCGAGACGCCAGAAGTCGAAGCAGCGGATGCGTTCGGTCTTGAATTTATGGGCGATGGCGACGCATTTCTCAAGCACTTCGTCCTGCTGCCTGAAGGCGAAGTCTGCGCCGTAGTTTTTCACCGTGGGATCGGCTTTGGGGCTGTATTTGGAGCGCGGCGCGCCGGGCCAATCGACCTTGAAGAGCGGGCTGGCGAGGTCGGTGACGCGGAGCTTGTACTTGTCGAGGATGCCGTTGGCTTTGGCTATATCGGCGTCGTCGAGGTTGGAGATGTTCTTGCCCCAGAGGCCGCGCAGCTCGACCCATTGCAGGCCGAAGTCGTTGGCGATTACGGAGCAGGCGTGGTCGAAGTCCGGTGAGATTTCGTCGCTGATGACGGCGACGCGGAAGGGCGATTGGAAAGGGGATGCGAGGGATTTCATGGGGAATGCGCTGGCGAACGCGGCTGTTCCTGTGGCTTTGAGGAAGGTGCGTCGGGTTACTTCGGGCATGAATGCTCCTGCGCGGTTGAGAGTTGAGAGCGGGCCGCGAGTGGACAGCGATAGCGATGCAATACTAGTATCGCGACCATGGACTCTGCAACGAGCCGTAGATTATTCCTTCGCCATGCTGCCATCGCCGCCACCACAGCCTGCTCTGTTTCTTCCTTGCCGGCGCTACCCTTATCAGCCTTGGAAGAGAGTCGCCAACCGCGGATCAAGCTTGGCGTTTGCAGCTATTCATTTCATAAATTCGATCGCGCGCATGTGATCGATTTCGTGAAGCAGTTGAATACACCCTGGCTCAATGTGAAGGATGTGAGCGACCATCTGCCGATGAAGCCGGCTTCTGCTACGGATGACGCGCTGGCCGCGTATAAAGCCGCAGGAATTGAGTTGACGGCTGCCGGGGTGATCTATTTTCCGACCAAAGACCCTGCGGATATTGAGCAGAAGTTCGCGTATGCCAAGAAGATTGGCGTTCCGCTGATTGTGGGCTCGCCGACGCGCGAGACGCTGCCTGCCGTGGAAGCCTTGGTGAAGCAGTACGATATTCGGCTGGCGATTCATAACCATGGGCCAGAGGATAAGGAATGGCCTTCGCCGCTCGATGTTTTGAAGGCGATTGAGCCAATGGATTCGCGGATCGGTCTTTGCATCGACGTAGGGCATACGGCGCGTACTGGAACGGATGTTGTGGATGCGATTCACAAAGGCGGGGCGCGGGTATTCGATATCCACATGAAGGACCTGGCGGATTTGTCGAAGAAGGAAAGCCAGGTGGCTGTGGGCGATGGGAAGATGCCGGTGCGGGCGATCTTTGAGGCGCTGAATGCGATTGGCTACAAGGGGTATGTGGATCTGGAGTATGAGATTCAGGAGAACGATCCGTTGCCGGGGATGGTGAAGAGCTTTGCGTTTATGCGCGGGGTGCTGGCTGGGATGGGGTATTAGGGCTAACAAGCCGAAAGTGGATACGCGCACTCATCCTCACTGATTCGGATTTAGCCGTTGCCGAATTCCCGATCGTGGTGCGCGATTGCGTCTGCCAGCGAGTCGAAGGTCGTAGAGCGTTCGTCCGGTGGCTGGCTCAGGAACAATTCGACAAATTGCCTTTCGTGAAACTCACGTTGTGGCGTGTCGTTTGATATCGGATAGAAATCTGCGCTCTGCACACAGAATCGCCCGGTCGAAATTACTTCAAAGCAGCGATAGCGTTTGGCGCGATCGCCGTCCCGTCTCCAAACGTCAATAGCTTTGTATAACATCGAACCACGATAGCAGAGCGCGGAAGTTCAATGCCATCTTCCTGCTTTACGATCAGTTTTCTTCGACGATGGCCAGGTCCCAGGGCTTTAGCGTTACCGATTGTTGAGCGGAGATTGCGGTTCCTGTGAGCAAGTCGTGGCCCGCAGCGTAGGGGTATTGGAGCGTCTGGTCGTCGCTTGAGTAATTCAGGTAGTAGTGAAGCTGTTTGCCTTCGCGGTTGACGCCGTGTTTTACGTGAACTGATGGCGGAAGCTGCTGATCCGCACTGGTGAGCCCTGCGCTCTTTAGGCAGTCGAGGACGATCTTCGCTTGCAAAGCATCCGATAGCTGCGTCCCTTCGTAGGTGAGTTCGCCGGAGCCGAATTGGTTGCGGGTGATGGCTGGCCATTGGCCGAAGAAGGGGTGGTCATACCAGGCGAGGGCTTTGGCGTGATCTAACTGGAGAAACTCGGCCCAGGTGTTGACTTTGTTGTCTGCGCCGGTCTGGTAAGGGTCGTCTTTGAGGGCGAGGGGATGTTCGAGGTTGGAGAACTCCTGATAGGTAAAGCCTGCGGCTTCACGCAGTGGGCCGGGAGCGCGTTCCCAGCGCACGGCATCATTCTCGTTGGTGTAGCCGCTCTTGAAGGTCATGAGGACGTGGCCGCCGTTCTTGACGTAGTCGGAGATGGTCTTGAGCAGCGCATCGTCTGCCACGTAGAGCGCGGGGACGATCAGCAGCTTGTACTGCGATAGCTGCTGGGCCAGTTTGGGTGAGTCGGGAAAGACGAAGTCTGCGCCGAGGTTGGCGTTGTAGAGCGCGGTGTGGAACTGGAGGACGAGCTGGGTGTAGCTGTCGCCGGCCTTGCCGGGCTGCCAGCCGCTGTTGCCGCCACCAGCGTAGGGCATGAAGTTGATGCCGTTATCGGAGTCGACGCTGTAGAGGATGGCTACCTTGTTTTGAATCTTGAGATCGACGAGTTTGGGGCCGATTTTTTGCAGTTCGTGCGCGGTCCTGGAGACTTCGGCGTAGGCGCGGTTGGGTTCGAGATCGTGGCCGAGGACGCCTTGCCAGTAGGTCTCCTGCCCGGAGTGGATGGAGTGCCAGTGCCAGTACTCGACCATGTTGGCGCCGCTGGAGAGATAGGTGTAGACATCGAGGCGGAGCTGGCCGTCGTAGGGCGGGTATAGCGAGGCGGAGTCCCAGCCGAGGGTCTGGGCGTTGGTTTCGGTGACGAGGAAGTTGCCGTGCTTGAGGGAACGGGCGAAGTCGCTCTGCTCGGCCTGCCATGCGCCGTCCATGTGGTCCTGGGTGCGGTGGTAGATGTTGTTGGCGACGATGTCGAGCGAGGCGGCGATCTGATTTTCGTTGCGGTCATTGTGCATCATGCCGCCGTAGTCGTGGGTGACGAATTGATTGGGCCCGCGGTATTGGCGGACGAGCGCGGCCTGCCATGAGAGGAAGTCGGTAACGCGCATCTGCTCCCAGCGAGACCACTCCAGTTTGAAGCTGGGGTTGGTGGCGTGGTCGGGAGTGGGCATGTTTTCCCAGCCGTTCACGTCCTGGCCCCAGTAGTTGAGGAACCAGGCTTTGTTCATGGCGTCGGTTGAGACGAACTTTTGCTTGAGATGGTCGACGAAGCCGGCGAAGACATCGGGATTGTAAGCGCCGTAGGAACCGGTTTCGTTATCGATTTGCCAGCCGATGACGGTGGGGTTGTCGCGATAGTGGGCGACCATGTTGGTGATGACGCGCTGTGCGTAGAAGCGGTAGGTGGGGTTGTCGGTGTCCATGTTCTGGCGGATGCCGTAGGTGGTGACGGCATCGGCGCCCTGGTAGCGCGCGAGGATTTCGGGGTGGGCGTGGACCATCCAGGTGGGCACGGAGTAGGTGGGAGTGCCCATGATGACCTTGATGCCGGCCTTGCCCATGGCGTCGACGATCGAGTCCATCCAGGCGTATTCAAAGTGGCCGTCCTGGGGCTCCCAGAGGCTCCAGGTGGACTCGCCCATGCGGACGACGCTGATGCCGGCGGCTTTCATGAGGGCGACGTCTTTTTCGAGACGGGCAGAGCGCAGGGCGGGGTCGCCGTCGGCCTCGGCGGGCATGTACTCGTTGTAGTAGGCGGCGCCGTAGAGGATGGTGGGCTGGGCTGGGGCGGCGTTCTGAGCCGACGAGGGGAATGTAGCTGTGAGGAGGCATACGAAAAGGACGGGGATTGCGGGTGGGAAACGGCGCACTTGGGCACTCCGGTAAAGGTTTTCTTTCGACGGCTTATGGTACATCGGCTGGGCCGCGCGGGGCATCTTGTTTGTGGGGTTGGCATCTAAGCGAGAGGAACGCTCGCGGCGGCCATGAGTATTGCCGCGGCTATTTTGTTCCCACTCCCCCGATTTAAGAAGGATCTTTCGTGAATAACTTGAGTTACTCCCCCACTTTTGTTTTGAAGAATTCTGCGCGGTTTGCGGTGGCTGCTGCGCTGCTGGCATTGACGTTGAACGGTTGCAAGTCCAAGGAAGACGTTGCTCTGGCAAAGGCCAAGCAGCAGGCGGCGAGCACCGGGCAGGCTCAGACGATTACCTCGACGGACAAGGACGGCAATACGGTGACGACGCTGGTGCAGCCGCCTGCGCCGGGAGCAAAGGACGAAGTGGTGACGACGACGGTCACGCCGAAGGTTGAGGCGGCTGCGCCGGCGGCGGCGCCGGGTCAGGTTGCTGCGCCAGCACCACCTCCACCTCCGCCGCAGATTCATGTGACGGCGGGGACTTCGCTGGTGATTCGCGTGGATCAGCGATTGAGCGCGAAGGGTAGCCGGGCGGGAGAGAAGTTTACCGGCGAGGTGGTAGACCCGGTGATGGACGGCGGCGGCAATGCGGTGATTCCCAAAGGCGCGACGGTGACGGGAGTTGTGGACGATGCGCACCGCCGCGGGCATTTCAAGGGCGCTTCGGATCTGGATCTGCGGCTGACTTCGCTGACGCTGAATGGCAAGGAGTATCCGCTGGAGACCGCGGAGATGCGGGAGCGGAAGAAGGGCAAGGGCAGGCGGACGGCGGGGATGATTGGCGGCGGGGCCGGGCTTGGGATGCTGATTGGCGGCGTGGCTACCGGCGGGACTGGGCTGCTGATTGGCGGGCTGGCTGGCGCGGGCGCTGGAACGGCGGGTGCGGGGTTGACCGGGAACCGGGATCTGGTGATCCCGGCGGAGTCGATTGTGCATTTTAAGCTGGCGGATGATTTGGTGATTGAGCCGTAGGGCGTTGAGGCGTAAGCATTCCCTTAGGGGCTAAAGCCGGGGGAGTTGATGTGCTTTGATTGGCGCGGCTAAAGCCGCGCCCTTTCAAGACAACCTCGGAGGCAGATCGTTGCAAAAACAACCTCGAAGGTAGAAGCCGCCAGCGGCAGACTATCGAGGGCCGTCGACTGAATCCTCGTCTTCGACGGAGGGGCCGCTGCCGAGGATTGCTGTTACGGCGGCGAACGGTTTCATCTGGTATTGGTTGGGTGGGGTGGCTCCGGCGAGGTAGCGGACGAAGTAGTCCCAGCGGCGGCGGGTCATGTATTGCGAAGCTGGGCCGTAGCCGTGGGGGACGTTGGGGATGAGGAGCAGGTCGAAGTCTTTGTTGGCTTTGATGAGTGCGTCGACGAGGAGCAGGGTGTTGTTGGGCGGGACGTTGTCGTCCATGGTGCCGTGGGCCAGGAGCAGGTGGCCTTTGAGGTTCTTGGCGAAGTTCTGGTTGGCCTGGGAGTCGTAGTTGGTGGTGCCGTCGGGATTTTTGACGAGCAGGCCGGCCCATTTTTCTGCCCAGTCGTCTTCGTAGTCGCGCTGGTCGTGGTTGCCGGATTCGGCGATGCCGACTTTGAAGAAATCGGGATAGTGAAGCAAGGCGGCGCCGGTGGCGTTGCCTCCGCCGGAGTGGCCCCAGATGCCAACGCGATCGAGGTTGATGTAGGGATACTGCGCGGCGAGGTCTTGGATACCGGCGACCTGGTCGGGGATGGTGTTGTCGCCGAGGTTGCCGTAGTAGAACTCGTGGAAGCTCTTGGAGCGCCAGGGCGTGCCCATGCCGTCAATGCAGACGACGAGGAAGCCGAGTTCGGCGAGGGCCTGATTGTCGCCCTGCGCGGCGCGGAAGCTGCGGCTGCCGCAGGAGCCGGTCTGGGGGCCGGGGTAAACGTAGTCGATGATGGGATATTTCTTGGTGGCGTCGAAGTGGATGGGCTTCCATAGAAAGCCGTAGAGCGGGGTTTTGCCGTCGCGGCCTTTGACGGTGATGGGTGTGGGCGGCTGCCAGCCGGTAGCTAGGAGCTTGGAGATGTCCTGTTTGGCGACTTCCATCACTTGCTTGCCCTGGAGGTCGCGGACGACTGTTACTTGCGGCTGGGTGACGGTCGAGTAACTGTCGACGAAATATGGGCCCTTGTCGGATAGCTTGATGCTATGGTCGGCGTTTTCTGGAGTCAGGAGCTTGAGATTGCTGCCATCGAATTTGACGCTGTAGAAGTGCTGGAAGTAGGGGTCGCTTCCCTGCTCTTTGCCTACGCCGAGGAAGTAGATGGTTTTGGAGTTTTCGTCGACGCGGAGGACCTGCGTGACGTTCCATTCGCCGTGAGTGATCTGATTCTTGAGTTGGCCGGTGGATAAGTCGTAGAGATATAAGTGGCCCCAGTTATCGCGCTCGCTGAACCATAGGATCGCGTTCGATTTCGCAAGATAGTGCCAGTTGATTTTGCCGTTGCCGCTCTCGTAGAACTTGGGGGTCGTTTCCGACATGACTTCGCGGACTTCGCCTGTCGAGGTGTCGGCGAGGCGGACCCACTCCTGCTTGTGTTCGCGGGAGGTGGAGACGAAGGCGAAATGAGCGTCGTCGGGGGAGAATTCGACGTCGTCCCAGGTGGTGCCGGCGCAGGCTACGTCGTCGCATAGTGTGGATCGGTGCTGGTCTTGGGGCATCTTGAGGCGGGTGACGGCGTGGGTGGGTACGTCGATGACGACGCGCTCGATCATGGTGACGTCTTTATCGCCGACGAGCGGGTATTTCCAGGCTTTGAGCTCGGGGTGGGTGTTGGTGACGGGGACGAGGTACATTTCGCCGGTTTTGCGCTGGTCCTGCTGAAAGGTGGCGATCTTTTTGGAGTCGGCGGACCAGAGGACGATGGCGGCGTCGGAATGCTTCCAGCCCGCGTTGTCGGTGGCATAGCCGAAGTCCTTGACGCCGTCCGTGGTGAGCTGAGTTTCCTGGCCGGTGGCCATGTCACGGAGCCAGAGGTTCCAGTCGCGGATGAAGGCGCCGAGTTTGCGGTCGGGCGAGAGGGTGACGGGCTCGGGCTTTTTGCCGGGATTTTCCGCGGGAGTTATCCGGGAGCAGGTGTAGGCGGGGATTTCGCAGCGGTAGTCGATGTTGGCGTAGGTGAGAGTGGTTTCGCGATCGGAAAGCGAGAGGATGGCGGTGATTTTGAGGTGCTTCGCGTCTTCTTTGATTTTGTTTTCGGAGACGGCTTTCAGGGCGGAGGCTAATTTTTCCTGGTCGAAGGCTGGGGTCTTCGAGCCTTTGGCGGGATCGACGATGGTGTAGGTGACGCCGGATTCGTCGGCGGCCTTGTACCAGAAGCGGCTTTCGCCAGGAAGCCACGTGGGGCGGACGACGCCCTGGTAGGCGAGCGGGCTGGCGTTGTAGGACATGAATTTTTCAGCGGCGGCGTAGTCTTCGGTGGTGTATTGCCGGGGTTGCTGGGCGATTGCGACGGCGGCGCAAAGGCTGGTGGCGGCGAATACAGTTGCGGCCGCGCTGAACTTAGAGAACTGGCTTGAAAACATCCCGCTGGCTCCTTGAAACTGGCCCTAGAACGCTGGGTTCCATTCAAGAAAGATACAGGATGAGGCTGGCGGGACAAGCCTATGAGTCGCAGCGGCGGAGGGCGAGGACGGTCATGTCGTCGAAGCCCGGAGTGCCTTGGGTGAAGGCGCGCACGTCGTCGAGGCAGGCGGCGATCATTTCAGCGGGTTGCCGCGCGGAGTGCTGGCGCACCAGGGCGATGACGCGGTCCAGACCGTATTCGTCGCTTGCGTTGCTGGCTTCGGAAAGGCCGTCGGTGTAGAGGAAGAGCGTGTCTCCGGGGTCGAGCTGCACTCGCATGGCTGAGAACTGCGTTTCGAGGAACATGCCCAGCGGCATGCCGGTTGGCTCGACGCTCAGGACGCGGTCGCGTCCGGCGACAACTGCGGGGCAGTGGCCGGCGTTGTGGATCTCTACCTCGCCGTTGGGCTTGGCCAACCCGCAGATCAGGGTGGCGTACTGGCCGGCGAGGGCGCTCTCGCAGAAAAAGCGGTTCACGTGGTCAACGATTTCGGCGAGCGGCAGGGACATTCGGGTGAGGCTGCGAAAGAGGGCGTGGAGCTGGGCCATCAGCATGGAGGCGGCTACGCCTTTGCCGGAGACGTCGCCGAGGAGGAAAAGAAGCTGATCGCCGGAGGGGATCAGGTCGCAGTAGTCGCCGCTGACGGCTCCGAGTGGGGCGAAATGATAGCTTGTATCCCAGCCGGCGGCGCACAGGCCTTTTTGCGGCAGCAGGTTGCGCTGGACTTTAGAAGCGAGGTCGAGGTCCCGCTGGAGCGCGGTTTTCTCCTTGGGGCTGAGATGGTCGAGGCAGTACTGCACCAGCGGATCGGCGAGCAGGCGGTCGCGCTCTACAGATTCGTGGCACTCGAGGCAGAGGCCGTAGGTGCCTTTGGCCATGCGGTCGAGCGCTGCATCGACTTCGCGCAGGAGACCGGCCAGGTCGGACGTTTCCGGCGCAGAGGCAATTACCGACTCCAGACGGTGTTTGCGCTCTTCCAATTGCCCTTGAAGGAAATTGATCTCTAGCGCGGCCATGCGAATCCCCTTCGATCTGAGTGTCGGTCATTGGATTGCTTTCGGCCTGGATTGGATGAAGTTTTTCGACGAAACTAACTGGCGTTGCCGAGCCACGGACGGCCGTTTTTCTCGATCCAGGACTCGAGTTCTTGTTTTGCGTGACGGTAGCTTACCTGGGACATTTCTTCGCCGCGGTGGAAGTCGCGGACGGTGAATTGGTCGAGAGGGAGGGTGAGGTAGAGGTCGGCGCTGGCCTGGATTTGTTTGTCGTGGGCTACGCCGCCGAGGCGGATGAGGCGCATTAGGACGTCGGCGAGGGTGCCCATTTTCTCTTTCTTCGAAAAGGGGTTGAAGTTGCGGGCTGCGACCTGCCAGCCCGAGACTTGAAGGCCGAATTCCTGGCCGAGGGTGAATTCGGTTTTGGGAGAAACATCGGCGGCGAAGACGGTGCCTGCGCCTACTTTCTGGCGCATGATGTCGGCGGGGATGTTGTTGACCAGGCCACCGTCGACGAGGACGTCGCCGTCCCAGCCGAGGGGCGGGAACATGCCGGGGGCGCGGCAACTGGCGAGGACGGATTTGAGCGCGCTGCCGCTGGTGTGGACGACCATGCGGGCGTGGACGAGCGAGGCGGAGATGGCGAAGTAGGGGAGCCAGAGGTCTTCGATGTCCAGGGTTTCGAGGTATTTGCCGAGGGCCTGGGTGACCTTGCGGCCGGTGAGCAGGCTGACGAGCGGGAGGGTGTAGTCGCCTTTGAGGGCCTGGGCGCAGCCGTGGTCCATGACTTCGAGCATTTGCGCGTGGGTGAACTCCTGCGCGCAGGCGGCAGCGAGGATGGCGCCCATGCTGGTTCCGCCGACGTAGTCGATGGGAATGTCGAGATCGCGCATGGCGTCGATGACGCCGATGTGGGCCAGGCCGAGAGCGAATCCTCCGCCGAGAGCGAGGCCGACGGATTGGCGGTTGAGAACGCGCGCGATGCGGGCTACGTCGCCGGAGTGGAGCTTGCCTGCGCTATCCCGGCGGATGTGAGCGTGGGCGGAGATGCCCATGGAATCTCTCCACGCGCGGGTATGAGCTACAGAGCCGGGACCGCCCGGATGGGTCAACACGAGCGTGGTCTGGACCGATGGCAGCGCCTTCCGAGTCAGGCGGACCATGGTTTGCTCGCTTTTTTTGGGGTCGCCGGGACCGCCGGCTACGACCAGCAGGACGTCGGCCTGGCGGAGACAGCGCCCGGTCCAGACGCTTTCGACGATGCCGGTCTGGTAGTCGGCTTCGTAGACGACATGGCGATAGAGCATCTCGATGTCGTCGAGCCAGGCGAGCAGGCGGCGTTCGGCGAAGGCGGAGAGATGGAGCGATTCGCTGGGGCTCCTACCGATGCCGCGCGTTTCGCGGAAGACGCGGTCGATGACCGCGCGGTTCAGATGCAGCGTAGGGCCGAAGGCGGAGAGCTGGCGGACGAGCTCCTCGGCGAAGTCGCGGGCTCCGCCGGTTTGCTCGTTTGGGGTGAGCGGGAGGACGGCGATGGCGACAGGCGGGCGGCCTTCGCGGCTGCGGCCGGCGTATTGGGTGCGCAGGCGGTTGGCGAGCTGGCGGCTGAAGAGACCGAGAAGTTCGGTCGGGTTGGCGGCGACGAGGCGCTCGAAGGCGGCTTTGTCGAGGCGGGCGAGGTGAGAGTCGCGGACGGCGATGGCGGTGGTGGAGCGGGGTTCGCCGGTGAGGATGGCGAGTTCGCCCAGGAGTTCGCCTTTGCCCATTTCTGCCAGCAGTTGCGGCTGCGATGTGCGGTTGCGGACGAGCTTGATGCGGCCGCTCAGGACGAGGTAGATGGCGTCGCCGGGGTCTCCCTGATGGAAGAGCGATTGGCCGGCGGTGACGTTGACGCGGACGAGGGCGTTGGCGAAGTCGGCGCGGGCTTGTGACGAGAGGACGCGCAGGGCCGGGCTTTCTTCGATGGCGGCGGCGATCTGGGATGCGTCGAGGCGGGCGGCGAGCCAGGCTACGGTGGGGGCCATTTCAGCTTGAAACTGGGCGCACAAGTGGTCGAAGTCGTCGCTGTGGAGAATGCGGACGAGGGTGGGTTCTGTGGCCTGGAGACTGGTCGTGCGTAGCTGGCTGGTGATGAGGTTGAGTTCGCCGAGAAGCTGCCCGGCGCCGACGGCGCCGAGATTTAGAGGGTAGGGATTGTCAGGCGAAGCTTGGGTGATTTCAAGAGCGCCGGAGATGACGAGGTAGAGTTCCTCTCCGGGGTCGCCTTCTCGTGCGAGGAATTCGCCGACTTCAAGGGTCCGTTCAGTGGTGAGTTGGGCGATTCGGTTGCAGGTTTCAGGCGAGAGTTGCGCGAATGCCGGGGTGCTTTGGAGGACTTGGGCGATCGGGTTGGCGGGTTCCGGTGTGGGCATGGTCGTGGGTGGGGGACAGGGCGATTGTAGCGGCTGAGATCGCCCTCCCACATCTCTACCACCCCAACGGCTAAGACCTGCCGTTGGGGACCCCGGCAATCGAGATGTGGGGCACCCAGATTTGTCTTGATTCCCTGATCCCACATCCTAGAAGCGAGATTCGGGGCACCCGGATTTGTTTTGTTTCGGGTGCCCACGGTCGGGATTCGTTATTTGGCCGGGAGGATGTGGATGGTCTTGAGCCAGGTTGCGGCAGTTTGCGGCCACGTGGTGACGGGCAGGTTGGCCTGGGGTCGGAGACCGTAGCCGTGGCCGCCTTTGGCGTAGAGATGGAGTTCGGCGGGGACGTTGACAGCTTTGAGGGCGAGGAACCAGGTGGTTGCGTTTTCTACGTGGGCGCCGTCGTCTTCGGCCTGGACCAGGAATGTTGGTGGAGTGTTGGCGGTGGGGTGGAGGTCGAGTTTGTCGAGGTAGCTGTGCTCGGCGTCGGCGAGGTAGCCGGGGTAGATGACGAAGGCGAAGTCAGGGCGGCAGGACTGGCTGTCGGCGGCGTCCTGGGCGGGATAAAGGCGCTTGTCGTAGTGGGTGCTGAGGGCGGCGACGAGATGGCCTCCGGCGGAGAAGCCGAGGACGCCGATGCGGTTGGGGTCGATCATCCATTCGGCGGCGTGGGCGCGGACTAATCCAACGGCGCGCTGAGCGTCTTCCAGGGCGGCGGGGGATTTGGTGAGGTAGGGGCCACTGTTGGGGACGCGGTACTTGAGCAGGATGCAGTTGACGCCGATCCCGTTGAGCCAGTCGCAGACTTCGGTGCCTTCAAGGTCGATGGCGAGGATGGAGTATGCGCCGCCGGGGAAGACGACTACGGCTGCGCCGCTGTTGTGGGCTTTAGGCGCATAGAGAGTAATGGTGGGGGTGGAGACGTTGCCGAGGCGCATGAGGGGCTTTCCGGCGATGAGGTTGTCGGTGGGCTTGGTGGTGTCGGCTTCGGGGCCTGTGGTGGGGACGGGATCGGGCGCGGCGGCGGGCCAGATATTCATGGTGATGTGACCCGGCGCGGGCGGCCACGTGGATTGGGCTTGGGTCAGGACTGGTAGTGCGAGCGATGAAACGGCGAGGGCGGCGAGGGTGAGGATGCGGCGAATCATGTGTCTGAACCTCTTCTATATCTATCTGTGATGGATGATTGCAGGCGCGGGTTGGGCAAGGCAAGGGTGGTGTTATATCGTGGCTTGCATACGTTGATAGAGGAATTCGGGAGCGAATTGATGATGAAGGTCCGGCTGGGGATCATGATGTTTCTGGAGTACTTTATCTGGGGCGCGTGGTATGTGACGTTTACGACGTGGCTGACGCATACGCTGCACTTCAGCGATACGCTTGCCGGGGTGGCTGCGGGTGCGACCGCCATCGGGGCGATGGTTTCGCCGTTTTTTGTCGGCCTTGTGGCGGATCGGTTTTTTGCGACGCAGAAGTTGCTGGCGGTCCTGCACGGGCTGGGCGCGGTGCTGCTGTATCTGACTTCCCGGCAGGTGGGGTTTACGGCGCTGTATGGGCTGGTGCTGGCGTATTGCCTGTGCTATATGCCGACGATGGCGCTGACCAACTCGCTGGCCTTCCGGCAGATGCGCAGTCCGCAGGCGGAGTTCGGGCCGATTCGGGTGCTGGGAACGATTGGCTGGATTGTGGCTGGTCTCGCGATCGGCAAGCTGGGGATTGAGGCGACGGCGCGGCCGATGCAGTTTGCGGCTGGGGCCTCGGCGCTGATGGCGATCTACTGCCTGACGCTCCCCAGTACGCCTCCGCTGAAAGTGGCCAGCAAGGTTACGCTGGCTTCGATTTTCCCCCTGGAGGCGGTGAAGCTGCTGGGCGAGCGGTCAATGGCGGTGTTTGCGATTGCTTCGTTTTTGATCTGCATTCCCTTGCAGTTTTATTACGCGTTTACCAACCCGTTTTTGAACCAGATTGGGGTGGTGAATGCGGCGGGAAAGATGACCGGCGGCCAGATGTCCGAGATGTTTTGCATGGTGCTGATCCCTTTTTTCTTTCGCCGGCTGGGGGTGAAGTACATGCTGGTGGCGGGAATGCTGGCGTGGGCGCTGCGGTATGTGCTGTTTGCCTTTGGCAATGCCGGCCCGGGGATGTGGATGCTTTGGGCGGGGATACTGATGCATGGCATCTGCTATGACTTTTTCTTTGTGACGGGGCAGATTTATATCGACCGCAAGGCTGCGCCGGAGCTGCGTGCGGCGGCGCAGGGGCTGATTACTTTCCTGACCTATGGGGCGGGGATGTTTGTGGGTTCGTGGCTTTCGGGCGCGGTGGTGGAGCACTACTCGGCCAACGGCGGGCACGACTGGCGCGCGATATGGCTGGTGCCGGGGGCGATGTCGGCGGGGATCTTGCTGTTGTTCCTGGCGACGTTTTCAGATAAAGGCGGCAAGTTAGCGGGTCGGCGGGTTAGCGAGTTAGCTAAATCTTAGGAGACTAGAAGATGGGTTTGGATCGCAGGTATTTCTTGAAGGCGGCGGGATTGACGGCCGCGGGTTCGTTGGCTGGCGGTAAGCTGCACGCTTTGGTGGCGGCTGAGACGGAGACGGGACGGGCGTTTTCGGCGAACGACAACATTCAGATTGCGTTGATTGGCGCGGGCGGGCAGGGGATGGGCGATACGCATGCCGCGCTGCAAGTGCCGGGTGTGAAGCTGGTGGCTGTGGCGGATTGCTACCAGGGGCGGCTGGATCACTCGAAGGAAGTTTGGGGCAATGATCTGTTTACCACGCGCGACTACACCGAGGTGCTGGCGCGGAAGGACATTGACGCGGTGATTGTGGGTACCCCGGATCACTGGCACAAGAAGGTCAGCGTAGACGCGATGAAGGCCGGCAAGGATGTGTACTGCGAGAAGCCGATGATTCATCTCTACTCCGATGGGCCGGAGATGATTGAGACTTCGAAGTCGACGGGGAAGATATTGCAGGTGGGCAGCCAGCGG
>Ga0302319_10011794_pt1 | contig 16550 bp, 13 predicted proteins | sample Bog_T0_2_FD_203319 | JGI IMG/M metagenome (GOLD analysis project Ga0302319, IMG submission 203319) | Peat permafrost microbial communities from Stordalen Mire near Abisko, Sweden - Bog_T0_2 | ecosystem: Environmental > Terrestrial > Soil > Wetlands > Peat | place: Sweden: Abisko, Stordalen Mire...
GCGCGGCGAATCATGGGATAGCGGAAGTAACGCGGGTCCACCGAGCACGCGGCGCGATCGCGCCAAAGGTCTTCGGCGACGTGCCGGCTCCATTCGCCGTAGTTATAGACGAATTCTTCGATGTATTGGGTCGGCGACAGGGCTCCCAGAAGGAAATGGTGGAGCACCGCATCGTGCAATACGATAATTCCGGGAGTCGCGAGGGCGCGGGCGTAGATATCGGCGTGCAGGCGGTTGTTGCCGAGGTGGTAGATGTCGACTTTGGCAGTGGTGGCGGGCAACGCCCCGAGCAGCGTTTCCGCGTAGTCGGCGACTCCGGTAGCCGCTCCTGGCGGCGGCGCATGGTATCCGATCTTCAAGGTGTCAGCCCCAAGAGGGGCCTTCTGCTACCGAACAGCGCCGTCCCGACCCGCACCCAGGTCGCGCCCTCTTCGATAGCTACTTCCATATCGTTCGACATGCCCATGGAGAGTTCCGGGATGCCGTGAGTGGCGGCCAGTTCGCGCAGCCGGGCGAAATAGGGTCGCGACAGTTCGGAATCTTCCGACCACGGCGGTACGGTCATCAAGCCACGGAGCGTGAGATTGCGCGAAGCTCGGATGGCCGCGACCATTTCGGGCAGCGTTGCCGGGTCCGCCCCCGTCTTGGTGTCTTCCTCCGAGAGCTTGACTTCGATAGTGATGTCGAGTGGAACACCTTCGGCATCGAGACGGGAGGCGAGCTTCACGGAATCGAGCGAATCGACGGCGGCAAACAGTTGCGCCGCCTTCTTTGTTTTGTTGGACTGGAGGTGGCCTATGAGATGAAAACGCGCTCCTTCGAGATCGGCAACCACTGGCGCTTTGCGTTCCATCTCCTGCACGTAGTTTTCGCCAAACTCACGCAGGCCGACTGCCCAGGCCTCGCGAATGACCTCCGCGCCGAAGATTTTGGTCACGGCCAGCAGGTTTACCGAAGCGGGATCGCGATGGGCGCGGGCGCAGGCGCGGGCGATGCGTTCGCGGACTTGAAGCAGGCGGTCAGAGAGCGAATCGTTGGGCACGAAATTCTATTGTGTCAAAGGGCAGGGCATTTGCGCACTTGCGGCGATTTGGGGGGATGTTCGGCGGCGGAAGTGGACACGTCGATTTCGCTCGACCCTGGTGGCGCTCGGTTCTGGTGGATAAACTCGAGTTGTGGTGTGCAACTGGCGGAACGCGGCTACCGCCGCGTGTCCAGTCGCCATCTGCACGCCCACGGCCCAACCCCGGCAGAAACCGCGCCTTCGGGCATGTAAATGTAGAAACGCCAGCGTCGAGCTCCGCTCGACCCCGCAGGCCGAAGCCTGTGCCACCTGGTGGCCCTCGGGATGGGAATGCGGAAGCCCGTGCAGTCGGGCTGTGCAATGTTGGAAACGCCACCCTGGCGCGCCCGTACAAACTTTCACTTGCGGGAAACGTCAATCCGAAGGACACTATTATTTCCGGCCCTTGTGCAACTCCGATGGGCTGAAAGTGTCAATTTCGTGAACGAGGAAAACGTAAAGTTGGAAAAGAACGGACGCAAAGGCACTCTGGTGCTGGAGCCCACGGAACGCTGGACCGCGCAGGATGCCAGTGAAATGTACGATGTCGCGCGATGGGGGAAAGGCTATTTCTCCGTCAGCGACGAGGGGCACGTGCTGGTGCATCCCGAAAAAGACGCGACGCGGTTTATCGATCTCAAGAAACTGATCGATACACTGGTGTTGCGCGGGATCTCGCTGCCGATCCTGATTCGCTTCGCTGAGATTCTCAAGCATCGGCTGGGAGAATTGCACGATGCGTTTGAGAACGCCATCGGCGAACACAAATACAACGGCAAGTATTGCTGCGTGTATCCGATCAAAGTTAACCAGCAACGCCAGGTTGTGGAAGAAGTGCTCGAATTCGGCAAGCCCTATAAGTTCGGTCTGGAGGCAGGTTCGAAGCCGGAACTGCTGGCCGTGATGGCTCTGGCCGATAACGATACGCCGATCATCTGCAATGGTTTCAAAGACGACGAATACATCGAGATGGCGATGCTGGCGCAGAAGATCGGCCGCAAGATCATCCCGGTGGTGGAGAAGTATACGGAACTGGCGCTGATCGCCAAGTATTCCGAAAAAGTGGGCGTGCGGCCCATGATCGGGATCCGCGCGAAACTTGCGAGCCGCGGTTCGGGTCGCTGGAAATCTTCGGGCGGATACCGTTCCAAGTTCGGCCTCAGCACTACCGAAGTGATGCGGGCGCTGGACGAACTGAAGCTCTGGGGCATGGCCGACTGCCTGCAGTTGCTGCACTTCCATCTGGGCAGCCAGATCACGAATATTCGTCAGGTGAAGGGTGCGGTCAACGAAGCGGCGCGAATTTACTCGGAGCTGTGGCGAGCGGGCGCGACGGGTCTGCAGTATATGGACGTCGGCGGTGGTCTGGGTATCGACTATGACGGTTCGCAGACGGATTTCGAATCGAGCGTGAATTACACGCTCCAGGAATACGCGAACGACGTCGTGTATCACATTCAAAATGTTTGCGACGAATCGAACGTGCCGCATCCGACGATCATCACCGAGAGCGGTCGCGCGATCGCCGCGTATCACAGCGTGCTTGTGTTCAACGTGCTGGGCGTTTCCGGGATGGGCGACGAAGAGGGCGCGCAGGAACTGACGGGAGATCCGGAGCAACCGCTCATCGATCTGCAGGAAACCTTCCGGTCGGTGAATCAGCGCAATCTGCTGGAGGCTTATCACGACGCGCAGCAGGCGCTCGATTCGTCGATGAATCTGTTTAGCCTGGGGTACCTGCCGCTCGATCAGCGGTGCATTGCCGAGAATTTATACTGGGCGATTTGCCGCAAGATTCAGAAGCTGGCGCGGGAGCTGGATTTTTATCCGGAAGAACTGGAAGGCATCGACGCGACGCTTTCCGATACCTATTTCTGCAATTTTTCGCTGTTCCAGAGCATGCCGGACAGTTGGGCGATCAAGCAGTTGTTCCCGATCATGCCGATCCATCGTCTGGAAGAGAAGCCGACGCAGCATGCGGTGCTGGGCGATATCACGTGCGATTCCGATGGCAAGGTGGATCAGTTCATCGACCGCCGCGACGTGAAGCGCACGCTGCCGCTGCATCCGTACGCGGGCGGGGATTACTATCTGGGCACGTTCCTTGTGGGCGCGTATCAGGAGATCCTCGGCGACCTGCATAATCTGTTTGGCGATACCAATGCGGTTCACGTGCGGCTGAGTCCCGAAGGCGAAGTGATGCTGGAGGAAGTGATCAAAGGCGACACGGTGCGCGAGGTGCTGGATTACGTTCAGTACAAGACGGAGTCGCTGGTGGCGCGACTGCGGCGGAGTGTGGAAGCGGCGGTGCGTGAGGGACGGCTGGGGTATGAGGAGTCGGGCCGGCTGCTGCGGTTCTACGAAGAGGGGCTGCACGGGTATACGTATCTGGAAGATCCGCACGAGCGGTAGGGGGTGGGTTTACTTCGGGGAGCGTGACCGGGCGGCCCTTGTGCCCAATCAGGGAACTTCGTTCGCGATTTGGCGTCCGCGCCCCGGCGAGCACGTTGCATTGTTCTTCGGCCCGGTTAACCGGGTATCTACATGTGGGCGGGCTACCGGCCTGTGAGGTGGAAAGGCGACTCGGCCATTTGCTCTCCGCCGGCAGACCATTCCGTTTTCCTTTGCGCGACCCAAGGGCTCTGCGCCCGCACTGGTGGTCGCGATTACAACTTCGCAATGATGTTTTTTGCGATGGCAATTTGCGCGTCGCGTCCGCCGGGACACAGTCGCGAGTCGAGTTGGGCGCTGACGTCGCCCTTGCGAAACATGAAGACGCTCAAAAGCGGTCCCGATATCGCTTCATCGCCCACTCCCTGGATGTTCTCGGTCATCGCGGCCTTGTTTTTTTTATCGCCGCCTTGCATGACGACGGCTCCCGAGATGCCCATTCCGAGCTTGAATCCGGTCATGGCGGCCCTGGCATTCTGCGAGCTGACCGTGATGGTAAGGAAGGCACCGTTGGCATCCCCGGCAGCGGCGGCGGAGCCGGCAATGCCTCGCATCATGTTGCCGACGTCGTTGGCCACGGCCGATGGATCGGCGTTGGAGTTCCCGGCACTCTTTTCCTGTTCGAGTTTTTTTCGGGCTGCCTCGGCCTCATCGCGAGCGCGCTGTTGCGCCCCGGAGGAGAAATAACGGCAAGTGGAGTCTGTGGATGGCCCGCTGCCTTCCGCGCGGTCGACGTCGAGATTGAGTATCCGGGACAGATCTTCCTTCGTGAGCAACTCGCAGGCGTCGAGTTGGCGGGCGGGTCCGTGGTGCGTTTCGGCTAAGCTGTTCAGATCGATTCCGTTATTTGCGGCGACCTGCTTCACCTTGTGTACGGCGTACAGCGTCCCTCCGATGGCGAGCACGCCGAGCACGCCGAGGACCCCCAGCACGACAAACAGGATCTTCAGTCCGGACCCGCTCTTCGCCGCCGGCGCCAGAGGCTGCACATACTGGGGCGTGGGCGCGGAAGGCGACGCTGGCTGGCCCGCACGCGCCCCGCATTTGGAACAGAAGACTCCCTCGACTTGAGCACCGCAACTCTCGCAGAACATGGTTTGCTCCCCGGGCGCATTTGCACCCCACGTTATTCTACACGGATTTGACTTGCCGGTGGTATTAATAGAGGCTTTTCAGGCGCGCTGAAGCACTACTGAGCCGAGGGATGGGCGGAGCCTTCCAGAACGGGCGATTGTGATGGCGGTGGCCTTCGAGCCGAATCGCCGCGCACCGAAAAGAATTCTCTTGCATCGCGGGCAGACTCCATGTTACAGTCTGTGGTGTGACAGTACGTAACATACATTTAAAGCCACTCACAAAGCTCCAGCAGGCGATCCTCGACTACATCTGGACGAACACGACAGCCACGGCGGAACAGGTACGGGAGGCTATCGCGGCGGAGCATCCGCTGCGGGAATCCAGCATTCGCACGCTGCTGCGCAGGCTGGAAGCGCAGGGCTATTTGAATCACACCGTCGAGGGCCAGACGTTTGTCTACCGGGCGACCGCGGCCCGCGGGAGCGTCGCGGCAGGAGCTGTTCGGAGCGTGATTGAGCGGTTCTGGGCCGGGTCGGTGGAGCAGTTCGTTCTGGGGATGGTGGACGAGAATGTCCTGACGCCCGCGCAGTTGGAGAAGCTGGCGCGGAAAGTGAAGGAGGCGAAATGAACAACGTCGTTCGGATCGTGATTGAGTCGTCCGTGCAGTCGGCGGCGCTGGCTTTCTGTGTCGGCGTCATATTGGCTGCTGCCCGCATTCGTTCAGGAGCGGTACGCCACGCCGCATGGCTCGCCGTCCTCTGCGGGATGATGCTGATGCCTGTGCTCTCCCGCGTCACGCCGAAGGTTCAGGTGCCGATCGCGTTGCCTGCCATTGCAGATGCGGATGTGCAGTCTGAGCAACTGGTGGTGGGGGAGTCGCACGGACGGGCAACTGCCGCAGGACCTATGGCGTTGCCGCGAAAGTACGATGCAAAGCAGCCCTCTTCGCGACAAATTTGGTTTCGCCTCCCATGGGCCGAGATCGGCCTTACGATCTACGCCGCCGGGCTGTTATTTCTGCTGGCTTGTCTGGTCCCCGGGTGGCGGGCTGCCCGTCAAATCGCTCGTTCGTGCGCGCTGGTGCCCGTCCCGGCCACCGGAGCAACGGTTTGCGAATCGGAACTGGTGAACACCCCACTTACCGTGGGACTCCTCTCACCGAGGATTGTCCTTCCTGTGACGTGGCGCGGATGGACCGACACCAAACTACAGGCCGTACTGGCTCACGAGGCGGCGCACGTGAAGAATCGCGACGCGCTGGCGAATCTTGCGGCCTGCCTGAACCGCTGTGTTTTCTGGTTTCATCCTTTAGCGTGGTGGCTGCAAAAGAAACTCGCGACCACGGCAGAGTACGCGTGCGACGAGGCCGGAGCGCGGGCGGTAGGCAACGGGAGGGAATACGCTCGCGTCCTTTTGGATGTGGCCGCAGTCGTTGGTTCGCGCAGGCGCAGGTACGCACTTGTGAGCGCGGGTATGAAAGGCGACGGCGGGTTGGAGGAGCGCATCGACCGCATCCTTCAGGATGATTCGATGCGCGCCGTATCCCCGGCGAGAAAAGCGATCGTTGCGGTGGCATGCGCGATAGCGATCGTTGCGATCCCGGCCTGCCGGCAAACCTCGACGACGAATGCCGCCGTGTGGAAGGAACCAATTCCGGAGGTAAAGGCTCTCATCAAGACGGGCGGCAGGCCCGGGAGTCCCGAATTCGCAAGCAAGCTCGGAGAGGTACGGGCAAAACTCGACCAATCGAATGACGTCGATCTGCTGGCGTCGAATGGGCGAGCACTGGTGGTCCGATTTAGTCCGAACATTACTCATGGTGGGAGGGTATTCAACATTGGCGGAGAAGCATACGAGGCTGGCCGTCTCGCCATTGGTCGCGCATTGAAGCTCAATCCGGATTCCCGTCTGGCCCGTGAAGCGCAGGTCGCTGCGGAAGCCCGGTTTCTGACGACAAATCATTGGAATCCCGACGATCCGGACGCCAGAAAGAAGCTCGCCTATATCGCTGGCGAGTTCTCGCAAAGCACCGATGTGAACTTCCTGATTCTCACAGCCGAGCATATGGTCTCGATGTACTGGCCGACCACTCAGGGGCCGGCCGCGGGAGGCGAGATGTTTGCAGTCGGAAAAGCGGCCATCGAGCGGGCGTTGCATCTGGACCCGAACTCGATTCGGGCCCGGCAACTCATGCTGAAGATCAAAGACCAGGAACTGGTGGTGAGCCTGCCGGAGAACGTCTGGGAAGGCCCGCTCGATTCACGTCGACAAGCTATTCAAGCCTTGCCGGACGGTGATCGCTTCCGTGAGTTGTCGATTCTGGCGGCCTCGGCGGGGGACGACGCCATGCGCGCGGCACAAACGAGGCCTGGAATGAAGCCAGACCCGGTGTCCGAAAAGGCGCTCTGGCAGCAGGCTGGCAAATATGCACAGGAGGCACTGGCCATCGCGCCGCAGGCCAAAGATCATCCGGACTTCGGCACGTCTCTGTTCCGCGCCAACATGGTGGCCGGCATGTCGGCTCTCGTTGCAGGGGACAAGGCCTCGGCGGTCCAATTCGCGCTAAAGGCGATGGAAGCGCCGCCAACGGAAGCGCTGCGGTATCCGATCGTGAACGCGCGGCCATGGTCGAACTGGCACTACCCGGATATGCTCGTTGCTCGACTCCTTCGGGATGGCGACCGCGACGACGCAGCCGACATTGCGGAACGCTACAGTCGCATCGTGGTCGCGGATAAGGACCGCTGGGTCGCGGTCGTCGCGACCATCCGCAAAGGCGACACGCCGCCGTGGGTGCAGATCTACCGGGCGGGCTGACAGGCGCCGCGAACGGCGCTACCGCATCAGCCGCGACCGCTGAAAGAAATAAGCCTGATAAACCTGCGTCACCAGCGGGGCCGATGTCCCGCCGCCATGTTGTTCATTGATGTAAATGTCGGGCGTCACTGACACCAGTTGCCAACCCTGATCCGCGAGCCTTTGCAGTTGCGAGGGCTCCACCTGGTGATATTCTCCCGGCGAAGTCTCCTCCGGGAAAACCGACAGCAACTCATACGGCGCATAAACCGGCGCTTGCGGGGAACCACCCGTAGCCACCCGACCGGGCGCGGCGCCGGTCGGCCGGCGTTGCTGCTGCGCGAACAGGAGCGCCAGCGCGCCCAGAAACAGACACATGAATAGAGCCTTCTTCATGGGATATCTGACGCTCGTCGGGTCACGAACGTGCACTCCCGCCGTTCTGATATTCTTGACCGTATGAGAATCGGCGTTTTTACCCCGCTGCTGTCACACCTCTCCATAGACGACGTCATGAAGAAGCTGGCGAGCCTCGGCGTCTCCACCTTCGAACTGGGCACCGGCAACTTCCCCGGCGATCCCCACTGCAAGCTCTCCCTGCTCGAAAACAAGACCGCACTGAAAGAGTTTAAGCAGAAGCTCAACGACAACGGCTTCTCGATCAGCGCCCTGAGCAGCCACGGCAATCCGCTGCATCCGAATGCCGAAGTGGCGAAGAAATATCAGGAAGTCAGCCGCAAGACGGTCCTGCTGGCCGAAAAGCTGGAAGTGCCGGTCGTGATCGATTTCTCCGGTTGCCCCGGCGATAGCGACAGCGCGAAGTACCCGAACTGGGTCACTTGTCCGTGGCCGCCCGAGTTTCTCGACCTCCTCGCATGGCAGTGGGATAAAAAAGTGACGCCGTACTGGAAGAAACACGGCAAGTTTGCCGCCGATCATGGCGTGAAGATCGCCATCGAGATGCACCCGGGGTTCGTCGCCTACAGCCCTGAGACGATGCTTCGCCTGCGTGAAATCGCCGGGCCGTCGGTGGGCTGCAATTACGATCCGAGCCACATGTTCTGGCAGGGGATTGACCCGATCGCCGCCATTCGCGTTCTGGACGATTGCATCTACCACGTCCATGCCAAAGACACACAGATCTACGATCGCAATCTGCCGAAGACCGGCGTGCTCGACACGAAGCTCTACACAGACGAACGCAATCGCGCCTGGATCTTCCGCACCTGCGGCTATGGACACGGCGCCGAGTGGTGGAGCGAATTCATTTCCACGCTGCGCATGTACAACTACGACTACGTGCTGTCCGTGGAGCACGAAGATACGATCATGTCGCCCGAGGAGGGCTTAACGAAAGCCGTGAAGTTCCTCGACTCGCTCGTGATTCGAGACAAGCCCGTGGCGGCCTGGTGGGTTTGAGGCTGGCGTTTGATTTGCAGCGGCGGTAGAATCGGATAAGAACTCAGGTTTGTTTATGGTTAAGAAAATCTTCGTAGTCGTTCCGGCGATGCTGATCGCCGCAGGCATTCCGTGCCTGAGCCAACAGGCGCCAGACCCCAAGGCGTCGGACATGACGGGTAATGGTCCGCCGGCATGGGTGATGACCAAGGACAAGGCGGATCCAACCGCTCCCCCGCCGGGTAGTAAAGCAGATCAGAAGAAGGCGGCAACCGAACGGCCCGTGAGCGGGTTCATTACCGACGCCGATGGCAAGCCCGTGGTGGGCGCCGTGGTGCAGTTGAAGAACACCCGTACGCTGCAGATTCGGTCTTTCATCACCCGCGACAAGGGCGACTATTTTTTCGCGGGACTCAACAAAGACGTCGATTTCGAACTTAAGGCCGTGTTCAACGGCAAGACCAGCGCCCAACACACGCTGAGTTCGTTCGATACGCGCGCCACGCCGGTCATTAATCTGCAGATCAAGTAGGTTTCCGCACCCGCCAGACCGATCTGGTTTGAACGGCCATTTCCGGACGACGCCAGCCGGTCCGCGGGTCTAACATCGGGTTATGGCAACTGCGGCGATGGATCGGGCGAAAGGTGGTGGGCGGAGTGCCGCGCACAGTTCGGACGACGCGCTCTATGCCCGATTTTTGCTGCGCGACCGGGCCGACGACGGCAAGTTCCTCACGGGCGTGCTGAGCACGGGAATCTATTGTCTTCCTTCGTGCCCCGCGAAGCGTCCCAAACGAGACAACGTCCGATTTTTCCAGACGCCCGAGGAGGCCCGGCGAAACGGTCTTCGCGCCTGCTTCCGCTGTCGGCCCGATTCCTTCTATCGCGGAGAAGAATTCCACGAAACTCTGTTTGAACAGACGGCTGCCCGTGTTCGCGGCAATCCAGGCGCGTTTCGCGCGATTCCCGATATCGCGCGTGCCGCCGGTCTGAGCCGCACGGCGCTGAACGATCTCTTCCGCGACCATGCCCACGAGTCGCCCGGCGCCTTCCTGCGGCGCGTGCGTGCGGAGTTCGTCTGCCATTTAATGGAAAACGGGCACAAACCGGCAGATGCCGCCGCGGAGGCGGGCTACGGCAGTGCGTCGGCTTTCCACGAACAGTTTGTGGCGCGCACCGGTATGACTCCCGCCGCCTGGTCCACGCTCGCGAGCGAGAGTGAATTCACTCTGCGATTGCCTCCGGGCTACCGAACTCGTGAGATCCTCGCCTTCTTTGGCCGCGACCGGGAGAGCGTTAGTGAACGCGTCCGTGAAGATGGTTTCACCAAGTGCTTTGAATCCGGCGGACGCCTGGTTGTGGTGGATATCTCGTTCCAGGGCAATCTTGCGATTTGCCGTACCGACCCGGGCTGCGGCTACGCGGCGCATCGCGCCGCGATAAGGATGCTGGGTCTCGACTCGGACGCCGACTCATTCGAGCGCCAATTCTGCATGGACGATCCACTCGGCGCCTTATTCCGGCGACAACGCGGCCTGCGAATTCCGCTGACGCCCGAGCCCTGGGAGGCGCTCGGGTGGGCGATTATCGGTCAGCAGATCAGCCTGCAATCCGCAGTGGCAATCCGTCGCGCTCTGATCGAGGCCCTCGGCCGGATACACGAAGCAACGGGTCTGCGCGCCTTCCCCACGGCCGAAGCCATTGCGGGCGCGGATTTGGCACTGCTCCGCCAAGCGAAGTTTTCCGCCTCAAAGGCGGAGTATCTGATCGCGGCGGCTCGCGCGGTCACCAGCGGCGAGATGCCCATCGCGCGCATTCGCCAACTCTCGGCCCGCCATGCCGCCCGATTGCTCAGGGCTATTCGCGGCGTAGGCCCGTGGACCATTCAGTATGTCTTCCTGCGGGGCGCAGGGTTTGCCGATTGTTTGCCCGCCGGCGACGCCGGGCTGGCCCGGGGCCTGGGAGCGATCACGGGCGAACGCCCCGACGAGGCGGGAGTCCGCGCGGCGCTCGATCGGTTCGCGCCCTTTCGCAGTCTGGCGGCCTGTCACGTTTGGGCCAGTTTGAACAATGAAGGAGGAGAAAAACATGACGATTGAAACTCCATTCGGTCCCATTCTGGCGGCAGTGAATGCGGAAGGCGCTCTGACAGCGCTGAAGTTCTCGGACGGCCCCGGCGAAGACAACGGGTCTGCCAACCCGGCTATCGCGCGGCAGTTGACAGAGTATTTCGCAGGAGAAAGAAAGTCCTTCGATCTGCCGATGGCGCCGGCAGGTACCGATTTTCAGAAGCGCGTTTGGGCGGAACTCGTGCGGATCCCCTACGGCTCCACGATGAGCTATGCCGAACTGGCGCGCCGAGTTGGCAGTGAAGGCGCGGCCCGCGCGGTAGGACGGGCGAATGCCACCAACCCGATCGCCATCGTGGTGCCCTGTCATCGCGTGATCGGGGCCGATGGTTCGCTCACCGGTTACGCGTACGGAGTGGAACTCAAGCGGGCTCTCCTGGACCTTGAGTCCGGCACGCGCCCGCTGGCGTAGCCCGCCTTACTTCCCCTGCCGCCCGATCGCTTCTCGAACATGCTCACGTAGTTCCGCGCAGAACCGTTCTGCCGAGTAGTGATCGGCCCGCTCGGCCACGCAACGACGCAGTTCGGCTTCATGCCCGGACTCCTGAATGGCTCGGAAAATCCGCTCGCAGGCTTCGGCGGAGTTTCGGAACATCAACTCCTCCCGCTGACCGACAATCTCCATCGGGCCGCCTGACCGGTGAACAAACGTGATGCATCCGGCGCGCTGCAGTTCGGCCGGAGCGATCCCGAAGTGTTCCTCTTCCATCGCGTGCAGCCCGTAGCGATGCCGCGCTACTTCCCGCACCATCTCGCTGCGGGGAAGATCGTACAGGATTCGGAACCACGGCCTTTGCGCCGCCAGCGCCTCCATCTCGGCGCCGTACTCGAGATCGTCGCGATGCGACATCAGCGTGAGCTTGAGGTCGATTCCCCGTTGGCGCACCTGGTCCACAATATCCACGGCCATCGCCCAACGCTTGTAACTGTGCATGCGTCCCAGGCAGGCAACACCCGTGATCCGTTGGTCCCACGGGATGTCCGGAAAGCCGCCCGCAACGGGTGGGTAAAGGATCTTCGACTCAACGCCGTGCACATCGCGGATGCGGTCCGCCACGTATTCCGAGTTCGCCAGCGAGAGGTTGTTTCGCAGCCCCGCGTCCGACGTTTGTCCGATCCATCGGCAGGAAGCGCGGTACGCCGCAAGAAGCCGCGGAATGCGATGGAACCAGCGCATTTCCACTTCCGGCCGCGGCAGATAGGCCCACGGAAAATGCACGTACTGCAATCCCGGGCGTCCCAGGTCGGCCTCATTCTGCGTACTCATCACCATGTCGAAGCGATGACTCCGGTCCAGGCTCCGCGCCCACCGCATGGTGAGGTGCTGCTCCACCAAAGCTCCCGATGTGGGTACCGACCGCACGAGCCCGCGCCAGAAGACAGGCGCAATCCGAATCTCAAAGTCGCCGGCGCTCAACGAGGTGCCGAAACTCCGGTTCACGGCGCTGACGTCGGTGCCTCCGAGCGCACCCAGCGTCACGTCATACTCGTCTCGCAGAGCCTGTAGTGCCCAGGCCGCGACCGAGTTGCCACCGCCGGAAGGGTTCAGATACGGATGTGCGACGAGTACCCGGGGTTTCATTGCAATCGCCGGTCCGCGTTGCGGCTCAGTGCCGATGGTGCAACGCGAGCAGCCGTGTTCAGCATGATCGCGTTCTTCCTTCCTTAAATGGGGACAGTTGCGATATTTCCGCCACACGCTCCCGTAGTTCGGCACAAAACCGCTCCGCGGAAAAATGCCTGCCGCGCTCCTCCGCAAACTGCCGCAGTTCGTCTTGAAGTGCGGCGTCCCGAATCACGCGGCAGATCCGCTCGCTTGCCTGTTCGGAGTTGTCAAACATCAGTTCCTCCCGATGGCCCACAATCTCCATCGGGCCGCCGGAACGATGGACAAAGGTGATGCAGCCGGCGCGCTGTAACTCCGCGGGAGCGATGCCGAAGTGCTCCTCTTCCATCGTGTGCAGTCCGAACCGATGCCGCGCTACCTCCTGCACGAGTTGTGCGCGCGGAAGATCATAGAGGATTCGGAACCACGGACGTGTTGCCGCCAGAGTTTCAATCCGGCGGGCGTAGTCCTCGTCGTGCCGATGGGATATCAGGGTCAGCGAGATATCGATTCCTCCGCTTCTCACCCGATCCACGATTTCCACTGCATTCTCCCAGCGTTTGACGTGATCCATTCGGCCCAGAGAAATCATGCCCTGTATCCGTGCCGCAAACGGAACGACCGGAAAACCTCCCGGGACGGGCGGGTGCAATACCTTCGCGGGCATTTTATGTACGGACTGGATACGGTCGGCGATAAACGCCGAGTTCGCAAGTGAAATGTTCCTCCGCAACCCATCCGCCGTTGCGCCGGCAATACTCTCGCAAAGGTTGCGGTAGCCATGCAACACACCCGGGATGTGGTGAAACCACTGCAGTTCGATTTCCGGGCGCGGCAGATAGAACCAGGGAAAGTGAATGTACTGGAGTCCTTTGCGTCCGAAATCGCATTCGTTCTCGGTGCTCATCAGAGCGTCGTATTGGTATTCGCGATCGAGCGTGCGGGCCCAGCGCATGGTGATGCACTGGCTCAACAGCGCACCCTGAGTGGGCATGTACTGTGCCATGCCACGCCAGTGAGCCGGAGCGATCCGGACATTGAAGTCCTCGCGGCGCAATGAGGTCCCGAAGTTGTGGTTGAGGGCATCGCAGCCGACCGCGCCCAGGGTGCCCAGAGTGATCTCGTAGTCGTCGCGCAACGCCTGTATCGCCCACGCGGCGACCGTGTTGCTGCCGCCCGAAGAGCTGAGGTATGGGTGGGCGATCAGGATGCTCGGTTTCTTCATTGTGGATCACCCAAAACGGGCAGTACCACGGTTCTCCATTCCTCGCTCCATGATCCCGCAAACGGCGACGGCGGCCAGCGTTGCCGGACCGTTGTGCGCAGTTCTGCCGGTATCTCAGGGTGTGATCCGATACGCGCCAGCAGCGCAGCCAGTTCTTCGGCGGTCCGGAACAGAAAACCCGTTTCGCCTTCGACCACCTGCTCTCCGATGCTGCCGCCATAATCGAACGCGCATACCGGGACTCCGGCTCCGAACAGATCCACCACCTTCATCGCGAGGTCCAGACCGGAACTGGACCGATGCAGGCTCAAACCCAGATCCGCAGTTCGGATCAGTCGCCAATATTCCTCGTCGGGGACGTAGCCTGTGTCGAGCAATAGCCCTTTGTCGCGCAACCCGCTCAGGCGCGTAACGAGTTCGACCCGCTTGGGGCCTTCACCTGTCACATACACGCGGAGACCCGAATCGCGCGGCAGCAACTCCAGCGCATCCACCAGCATTTCCATATCTTCGTCGGATGCCCACCCCGCCGGACAAACGACATTCAGGCATGCCGCGGTCTCGGCGGCAGCGTGCCGGGATGCGTCTTCGCGGAACACAAACCAGGGCCGGTCGTAAAGTACGGCGGCGCGGATGCCGGCATCCTGCTTCAAGTCGTCCCGCATCGCCTTCGATACGCAGAAATGCCCATCCGCTCGCCGCCCGGCCGCGAATTCATACCAACGGGCAAGGCGAGTCAGGGGATGCGACTTGCCCAGCCGGAGCCCGAGCAGGCTAAAGCCGTAATTATGCCAGTCGACCAGAACTCTGCACCCGACAAACCTCGCCGCTACGGTCGCAGCCGTTAGTGTCGGAAAAGAAGGTGGGTTCTGCAACAGTATCGCCCCGGGCTTCTCCCGGACCAACGTCCGCAATAAGGCAAAGAAAAGTCGGCTCATACGCAATCCGGACATCAAGGCAAAGCGCAGGGCAGAGGCGTCCCGCGGCGCCGATTGCCCGCCATCGAGAGCCACCACCCGAACTCCGGCGGGCGGTTCGAAACCGCGCCCACGGTAACCGATCAGAACTGCCGGAAAGCCGCTTGCCGCAAGTTCCCGCGCGTGGTTGATCATTCGCGGGCTTCGCGCTACGTCCCCCATGACCACCACAGCCACAGGCTTCCGTGCGGAGTGGACACCGTTGTCGGTTTGATTCATGCCTCGGCTCTCATGACCCGGTCGCAATGGTGGTCTGGTGCAGAATCCCGCCCTCCAGTCGGTACGCCCGCGCTGCGTGCCGCAAAGCCACGGGGTAGTGGGAAATCATGAGGACCGCGGGATGAAACGGAAGTTGGGCCAGATTGTTCAGCAACAACGCAATGGCGTCTTCGTCGAGATGATTGGTCGGTTCGTCGAAGATCATAAAGTCGGGTTGCCTCAGTAGTGCGCGGGCCAGAGCCAGCTTCTGCCGCTGCCCGCCGGAGAGCAGAATGCCCTGTTCGCCGATCATGCCGTTGAGTCCACCGGGCAATTCATTCACGAAACCAGCGGCGCCGGACCATTCGAGCGCCTGCCGCACTTCATCGTCGCTCGTTTGTGGTACGCCATAGGTCAAATTATCGCGTATCGTGCCGGGAAACAGAAACGGATTCTGCGGCAGAATGGCCATTCGCGCCCGCAGCGAGCGAACGTCCACGGCATCGTACGGGACGTCGTTCACCAGAACCTGGCCAGTGTCCGGACGGTAGAGCCCCATGATCAAATGCGCGATCGTGCTCTTGCCGGTTCCGTTGGCGCCGACCAGCGCGATCTGCTCGCCGCGGCGGATCTCAAAAGACGCGCCCTCCAGGATGGACGACTCCGCACGGTAGCGAAAGGATGCATCCTGAATCCGGATACTCTCAATGCAATCCACCGATGTCGACCCTTGGTAAGGCTCCCGCACCGTAGCGTTCATCAACGCGTCGAGTTCGCCGAAGGCGCGCAAGCCGCGCCGCACCGGTGGCACGGAATCGACAATGCTCCTCGTCTGCACGGCGAATAACGCCGCCGCGGCGTAGAATACCATTAAGTCTCCTCGTGTGGCATAGCCAACCGCCACAGACCAGCCTCCGGCGAGCAATGCGCCCAAAGTGCAGGTCAGCAGCAGGAATCCCTGCACCACCTGCTGCCTGGCGTCAAAGCTGGTCAGTTCGAGCGAAACATCGCGCAATTCGACCACGTGACCAGTCTGGCGCGCGATCTCGTATTGCTCCGCGGCATGAAATCGGGTCAGATCTACCGCCTGAATCATAAATCGAATTCCCCGGCTGAATTTCTCCCATGCCTGACGAAGCCGTTCCTGCCTGAGCCATGCATTTCGTTCCATGGCCCGATTGAGTACGAAAAGGGCCGGAGCCAGCACCGCCAGCACTATGGCATATATCGGCTGAAACCTGACGAGAATTGAGAAGAGAACCACCGCGCCGCAGGCTCCCGGCAGCATCTGGGTGGTTACGGCGGTGTTCATCGCGTCGATCAGGCCGGTCTCATAGACCATCGTCAGGTGCAGTTTCTCCAGATCGGCCTGCGTATGAAAAGTGCGGGGGAGCAGGTAAAAATGGCCCACGACGCGGGTGCGAAGTCTTGCCAGCACGTCCTGGCTGAGGCGCAGCGCACCGGTGCGGATCCACCAGGCGAGCAGGAGTCCGGCCAGTTGCAGCCCGAGTAATTCCCCGACGGCAATCCAGAATTGGCCGAGCATTCCGTGGACATCACCTGAAGCCGGTCCGGGACTGGCGGGCAGGATCCCATCGAAGATTCGGCGCAGGACGGCCGCCGCCGGTAC
>Ga0302319_10011795_pt1 | contig 16550 bp, 15 predicted proteins | sample Bog_T0_2_FD_203319 | JGI IMG/M metagenome (GOLD analysis project Ga0302319, IMG submission 203319) | Peat permafrost microbial communities from Stordalen Mire near Abisko, Sweden - Bog_T0_2 | ecosystem: Environmental > Terrestrial > Soil > Wetlands > Peat | place: Sweden: Abisko, Stordalen Mire...
CAACGCTTCATGGAGCCCTTGTCGGACGCAGATCAACAACGCTGGAACTTGCTCAACACCGCGCTTTTCGTCGATGGGCTGCACTTGAAGATCACCCATCGTGTGCAGGTTCCGCTGCTGATTCTGCATGTCGCCACCAGCGACCGCGACAATGATATTGCTTTTCCGCGCATCATTATCGAGATGGCTCCGGGCTCGAGCGCCACCATCATCGAGCACCATGTCGCGCAAGGTCCGCACACGCCGCTCAACAATTCGACCACCCACATCGCGCTCGAGCGCAACGCCCAACTCGAGCACTACCGGGTGTTTGCGACCGGCCCCGGCGCCACGCATTTCGACTCCCTCAACATTCACCAGGAGCACGACAGCCGCTTAAAGCAGTTCACGATCGCGCTCGGTGGCGGCTTGGTGCGCACCTCGCTCGAGGCCAATCTCAACCAACCGGGTGCCGCGCTCGACAGCTACGCGCTGCTGGTGGGCCATGAGAACCGGCACGTCGACTGCGTCAATATTGTGACTCACGCGGCACCCCATACGCGCAGCACCCAAACCGCGCGCGCCATCGCGAGCGACGACAGCCGCGTGGTATTCAACAGTAAAGTGATCGTCAACGCCGGAGCGGCCCATGCCGAGTCGCAGCAGTCGTGTCGCGGCTTGCTGCTGTCGCCGACTGCCGAGATCGACACCCGTCCGCAATTGGAGATCCACGCCGACGAGGTCAAGTGCGCGCACGGCGCGACCGTCGGCCGGCTCGATCCGGATATGCTTTTCTACATGCTGTCGCGCGGCCTGGACCGCGAGGCGGCGCAAAGCCTGTTGGTATTCGCCTTCCTCTCGGATGTGCTTACCGGCATGTCAGTAGCGTCAGCACGAACGGCCATTGAGAATGCCTTGATCGTGCAGTTACCCGATTCGCAAACCCTACAGAAATTCCGATGAACAATATTGCTCTTGCCAATCGCAGTTCCGAGTTCGATGTGAGCGCCGTACGCCGGCAATTTCCGGTGCTGGCACGAATGGTGCGCGGCCAGCCGCTCGCGTACTTGGACAACGGTGCATCGTCGCAGCGGCCGAACGCGGTGATCGCGGCCGTCGATGACTACGAACGCCATCATCACGCCAACATCCATCGCGGTGTGCACACGCTGAGTCAGGAAGCGACCGCACTCTACGAAAGCGCGCGCGACCGGCTGACCGAGTTCGTCAACGCCCGCTCGCGCAACGAAATCATTTTTGTGCGCGGCACCACCGAAGCGATCAATCTTGTGGCGCAGAGCTATGCGCGGCCGCTGCTCAAAGCTCACGATGAGATTCTGATTACGCACCTCGAGCATCACGCCAACATCGTGCCCTGGCAAATGGTTTGCGAACAGACCGGTGCCAAACTCGTGGTGGCGCCGATCGACTCGCGCGGCGAGGTCCACGTGGACGCGGTGCTCGAACTCATGGGCCCGCGCACGCGACTGTTTGCGTGTGCGCACGTGTCGAACGCCCTCGGCACGGTGCTGCCGGTTCGCCGCCTGATCGCCGCCGCGAAGGCGCGCGGCATCGTCACGCTGATCGACGGCGCACAGGCAGTGCCGCATATGCACATCGATGTGCAGGAGCTCGATTGCGATTTTTATGCCTTCTCCGGGCACAAGATGTTCGGCCCGACAGGCGTCGGCGTCCTGTATGGACGCGAACAGCTGCTCGAGCGCATGCCGCCATGGCAGGGCGGCGGCGAGATGATCCTGTCGGTAACTTTCGCCAAGACCACCTACAACGGGTTGCCCAATAAGTTCGAGGCCGGCACGCCCAATATCTCCGGCGGCGTCGGCCTAGGCGCCGCGGTGGATTTTCTGCGCGGCATGGATCGCAACGCCGCACACGCGCACGAGACCGCCCTGCTCGCGCACGCGACCCGCGTGTTGAGCAAAATTCCCCAGCTGCACATTGTCGGCACCGCCAGCGACAAGGCGAGCCTGGTGTCGTTCACGGTCGACAACGTGCACCCCCACGATTTAGGGACGATTCTTGACGAGGATGGCATCGCCATTCGTACCGGCCATCACTGTGCGATGCCGGTGATGGACTTCTTCAAGCTGCCGGCCACGGCGCGCGCCTCGTTCGCCTTTTACAATACGTTCGAAGAAATCGACCGGCTTGCGGCCGGCATCGAGCGTGCGCGCAAACTGTTCGCCTGATCGCCATGGAACTCAACGACCTGTATCGAGACGTGATTCTCGACCACAACCGCAAGCCGCGTAATTTCGGGGTATTGGAGCCTGCCGACGCCGCCGCCGAGGGCTTCAATCCGATGTGCGGGGACCGTCTGACGCTGCGTCTGAAATTGGACGACGATAGGATCAGCGACATTCGCTTCGAAGGACAGGGCTGCGCCATCTCGACGGCCTCGGCCTCGCTGATGACCGAGGCGGTCAAGGGGCGCACCCGCGGCGAGGCGCTGCGCTTGTTCGATCGCGTGCATCAGTTGCTCACCGACGATGCCGCGCCTGCCGCGGAGGAACTCGGCAAGCTCGCGGCGCTCTCGGGAGTGCGCGAATACCCTGCTCGCGTCAAATGCGCGAGCCTCTGCTGGCACACTCTCGCCTCGGCGCTCAAAAGCGCAGATCCGAAGTCCCTGCCCGCGGTATCCACTGAATGAGCGATTGAGCATGCATACTTACGAAAACGAACCGATCGTCGTGCAGCGCGAGGTCAAAGCGGTGGCCATCCCGGCCGGCGTCGAGGTCAACCTCAAATTGGGGCAAGTGGGTTACATCACCCAGGCCCTCGGCGGCAGTTTTACCGTGTACATCGACGGCAATCTATTTCGCATCGCCGGCCAGGACGCGGACGCCATCGGCAAGACCGCCGCGACCGCGCCTGAAATACCCCCGGGAGCCTCGGAAGAGGACATCAAGAACGTCGTTTGGAAACAGCTCAAGACTTGCTATGACCCGGAGATCCCGGTCAACATCGTTGACCTTGGCTTGATTTACGAATGCGATGTCAGCAAGAACGAGGACTCCACCCGTACCGTCGACATTAAAATGACGTTGACCGCACCGGGCTGCGGAATGGGAGAAGTCTTGGTGCAGGATGTGCGCGACAAAGTGCAGATAGTTCCGACCGTCGCGCGCGCGAATGTGGAACTGGTGTTCGATCCGCCGTGGAACCAGACCATGATGTCTGACGAAGCGCGATTGCAAACCGGCATGATGTAGCAAGCGGGTGACTGGCAATGGCCGATAAGTGGATCGACGCCGGCCCCGCTCAAGCGCTGGCCGAGGGCCAAACCCTCTCCATCCCGGTTGGGCGCAGGATGATTGCGGTGGCCCATGCTGAGGGGAACTACTATGCCATCGAGGATATTTGCACTCATGACGGCGCCGAATTGACCGGGGGCAGCATCGAAGGGAAGGAAATTATTTGCCCGCGCCACGGCGCTCGATTTTGCTTGCGAACCGGAGAAGCATTGACCCCGCCGGCGTACGAACCCGTGCGTGTGTTCGAAACGAAACTTGAGGGTGGCCATTTGTGGGTACGCGCCGACTGACGCTGTTGCGGCATGGGAAGGCCCAATCCATCGACTCCTGCGCCGAGGACTTCGAGCGCACGCTCACACACCGCGGCATCATCGAAGCGCGGGAAATGGCCACGCGCATCGTGTACCGCGATCTTGTGCCGGATTTGATCCTGGTGAGTCCGGCGGAACGCGCCTGGGCCACCGCCGAAATCATCGCCGAAGCCTGCGAACTCGACGACAAGCAAGTGCAATGCGCGCGCGAGTTGTACTTGGCGACGCCGGAAACCACCTGGCGCCTGCTCGCGAAGCGCGATGCGGCCTTGAGTCACATCATGATCTGCGGACACAACCCGGGCTTGAGCCAGATCGCCAGCCGCTTCGGCCCGAAACCGCAGCGCCGGGAACTCGCCACCGCGGGCATTGCGACCGCGGTTTGGGCCGATGCCCATTGGTCGACATTGCAGCCGGAATCCGCCGACAGCTGCGAACTCGACGATCCGGAGAGCATGGCGGATCTGTGGGCTTGAATGCATAATCGCGGCCTTTCACCCGCGAGGTGTGCATGGCGGCCCGATTGCGATCTCACCACAAACCCGTGCGAGCCGCGGGCGAAGCGAAGGGCGCTCACCGCCAGCCCGCGGTGTCCACCCCGATCAATGTCAGCTTTTTGCCCAATCTCCTCGGCTACAATTTGCGGCGCGCGCAAATCGCCTTGTGGAAGGATTTCATCCGCACCGTGGGCGCCACCCGTTCCGGTATTTTCAGCCTGCTGGTATTGGTCGAGGCGAATCCGGGCATCGCGCAGATTGATCTCGCCAATCAATTGATGATCGACAAGGCCTCGATCGTCGGCCTGATCCACGACCTACAACGGCGCAAATGGGCGGAGCGCCATCAATCGAGCGTCGATCGGCGGCGGCAAGGGATATTTCTCACGGCCGAGGGTCGGCGAGCTCTGAAAAAGCTGCGCGAGGACATGTTGGAACACGAGGCGCGATTCACGCGCATGTACACGGCCGAAGAACTCGGGCAGCTTCTGCAACTGCTGCGCCGTCTGCACACTTAAGGAGCCAGCTGCACCGCGCGGCTCGCCGCCAGCGCGGCAATTTCCGAATCGGAGTAGCCGAGGGCTTTGAGCACTTCGCCCGTGTGTTCGGCCAACGCGGGCGCGCGTCCGTGGATCCCCGGACCATCGCTCGCAAACGTGAATCCGGCATTGACGAAGCATGCAGGCGGCGATTTTTCCGGTTGGCCGGGAACCGTGGTCGGCAACAGCAGCCCGCGCTCACCGTCGCGTAAGCTCTCGCACACCTGGCCGATGTCGCGTACCAGTCCGCACGGCACCCCCTGGGCATTGAGTTCGCGCTCCCACTCCGCACCGTGACGCGTCAGAAAGATGGGGTCGAGAACGGCACGCAAAATCGCGGCATTTTGCGGCTGCGCACGCAGTGCCGGAGTGACAAAGCGCGGATCGTGAGCCAATTCGGGCTTGCCGATCACGCGGCAGAGGCTGACGAATTGGTTGTTCTGCACCGCGCCCAAGGAAATTCTCGAGCCGCCGCTGCCGACGAACAATCCCGCGGTGGGCGAACCGCTGTAGCCTGTGTCGCCGGTGCGGGCGAGCATCTGACCCGTGATGAGATACGGCGTGGCGAGCGAGGTGAGCAATACCACGGACGCGTCGAGCATCGCAACGTCGATGTACTGACCATCGCTGCGGTGTTGCCGCGCGACCAGCGCGGCGAGCACTGCCAATGCGCCGAGCGTCCCGGTGTAGGTGTCGACGACGGGCCAGCCGACACGCGATGGCGGATCCTCCGCGTTGCCGTTGGCAGCCATCATGCCGCTGGTTGCCTGTACGATATTGTCGATGGCCGGGTAATCGCGCAGCGGCCCGCTCTGGCCATAGCCGGAAATCGAGCAATAGACTATTCCGGGACGAAGTTTGCGCGATTCCTGATATCCAAGCCCCAGCCGCTGCATAACCCCGGGTCGGAAGTTCTCGATGACCACATCGCTGGCGGCGATCAGGCGGCAGGCTGCGTCGTGACCACCCGGGCTCTTCAAGTCCACAGCGATCGACTTCTTGCCGACGTTGGCGGCGATGAAAGCCGGCGACAGGCCGTCAAGATCCCGATGCGGTCCGTAACTGCGCAATGGGTCGCCGCTCGGAGACTCGACTTTGATCACTTCCGCCCCGAGCATGCACAAGAAATGCGTGCAAAAGGGTCCCGCCATGACGTGGCTGAAATCCGCGATCTTGATACCGGCCAAGGGTTGGGGCATGGTCGTCGCCTGATCTTTTAGGTTTTAGGTGCTGCCAATATCCACTATTAGTTCGTATTGTAAACCATTTACGATCCGAGTTTGGAGTGCTTCGAGGGCTTGCCGCGCGACCCGCAGGGGCATCGGCCGTTGCCTTCAAACGTGGCCATTTTGCCCAAAATACGCCAAGATACACGCAGTTCCGCATGCAGTTACGCGGCGCCCTTGGCGGCGCTCCGGGGGGCCCGCTAGGTCCCCGCCATTCGCCGCCAATTAGATGGCCTTGTAAACTAATCGAGTTTTGTTCACACTTGCGGCAGTTGACTGGGGGTGTGCATTGATCCGTGCGTATGCATCGTATTGGCGCGATGCGGGGCTGCTTCTCGCCCTGGTTTGGCTGTGCGCGCCGGCACACGCCGCGCCCGCGGCCTTCGGCAGCTATCAACCGGCGGCGCGCTATAGCGGGCGTTCGACACATTCGGAGTATCTGGCAATGCGCGACGGCGTACGCCTCGCGCTGCGCATCAGCCGGCCCGCCATCGACGGCGTCCCCGTCAACCAACCCCTGCCGGTCATTTGGCAGCACGCACTGACCATTACCGAAGAGCCGGCCCGCGATGCGGCGAATCCGGCGGGCGGCTTTCGCGACGTGCCCTCGTTGACTGCCTACGGCTACGTCGTGGTGCAGGTGGCGCGCCGCGGCAACGGGCAATCGTTCGGCATTCGCCGCGGCTACAACGATCGTACCGAGGCCGATGATGCGTACGAGATCACCGAATGGCTGGCCGCACAGCCCTGGTCGAACGGCAAGATCGGTATTTACGGCTGTTCGAACACCGGCGATGCGGCCATGCAGGCCATCACTTCGCAACCGCCGCACTTGAAGGCCGCTTTCGCCGGGTGCTTTTCCTGGAGCAAATTCGACGCTTTTCATCGCGGCGGCATCTATGCGCAGTGGGGTACGGGGCCGCAGCGCACGGTCGAGCAAGATCTGGCCGTGGAACCGGTCGACGGTGACGAGCAGCGGCAGCTGCTGAGCGTGGCGGTGCAGGAGCACCAAAAATCCACGAATTTATTCGAACTTTGGAAAAGCATGCCGTATCGCGACAGCTGGGCTGCGCAAGTCGCAAGCCGCTTCTGGTACGAGGGCAGCATCTCAAGCTTTGCGGATCGGCTGCGACATTCCGGCGTCGCGGTCTATATAGAAGGCGGTTGGTACGACGAGCTGCGCGACCAAGGCCTCATCGCGCTGCTGAATCTGCCCGGCTCGCGCATTCTGATCGGTCCGTGGAAGCACTGTGCCAATCCTGGCTTTGCGCTGTTGCAGGAAATCCATCGCTTCTTCGACACGGTTCTCAAGGATGTCGACACCGGGATGCGCAATGAACCGCGCATTCACTACTACACCGTCGGCGCCGCCGCGCCGGACGCGCCGTGGCATGCCACCGACGCTTGGCCGCTCGCCGACATGCGCAGGCAGAAGCTATTTCTTCAAGGGCCCGAGCTTCGCGCGGCGGCGCCCACGACCGCCCGGCGGCGTGACTTCCCGGTGAACCTCGATGTCGCCTGTCCCGATGCGGGCATGGGACCTGCCGCCCAACCGTGTCATGCAAATGGGGTCGGCGTGAGCTTTGCCGGCGCAAGGCTCGCGCACGACATTGAGGTCACCGGCAATCCGCTGCTGCATTTGCGTGTCGCGGCCGACCGCGCGGACGCCAATTTCTTCGCCTACCTCGAAGATGTCGCCCCCGATGGCAGCATCGCGATGGTCACCGAGGGCCGGCTGCGCGCCTCGATGCGCACCTTGAACGCAGCGCCGTGGCACGTGCCCGATACGCCGTGGCATCGCAGTTGGGTTGAGGACGCCGCGGCCCTGGTTCCGAACGAGCCCGTGGATTTGACTCTCGATCTCATGCCAACCTCGTACCTCTTCAAGGCGAAGCATCGCGTGCAGATCACCATAACCGGGGCCGACTATCGCGAACGCAATCGCGACACGGATGCCGGCGGCGCCCGGCTCTCGGTGCTGAGCGAGCCGCAGGATCCATCCTTCATCGAGTTGCCGGTCATCGCCTCTGCGCGCTCCCCCGCCACGCATTGATCGGCCTGAAGCGCCATGCCCGCCACCGACATCCTTCTGACCGGCGATCTGATTCTCGACGAGCCCGATCCGGACCACTGGCTGAGCGGGATCGCGGCTGAGTTGCGCGCAGCGACCTTGACGATCGGACACTTGGAGGTGCCTCACACCCTGCGCGGCCGGGAGCTGCCGGGCGACGTACCGGCCCCGGCGGCGGATCCGGCGCATCTTGCCGCACTGCGGCGTGCCGGATTCGCTGCGCTCACGCTGGGCGGCAACCACATCGCCGATTGTGGCGCCGAGGGTATCAGCGACACCCTCGCTGAACTCGACCGCTTGGGGATCGGCCATACGGGCGCCGGGCGAAACCTCGAGCAGGCCCGCCGGCCGGCCTGGCTTCGGGCCGCAGCACTCGACGTCGCCGTCCTCAGCTACAACTGCGTCGGACCCGAGACCAGCTGGGCCACGGACGAGCGTGCCGGCTGCGCCTACGTACGCATCGACACGGCAGACCAGAGCCGCATCTGGCCGGGTGCAGCGCTATCGCGCCCCGACCCCGCATCGCTCGCAAGGATGGCGGCGGATATCGCCGCAGCGCGCCGCGCGGACCTCGTCATCGTTGCACTTCATAAGGGAATCGTGCACACGCCCGCGGTGCTCGCTCCTTATGAGCGCGCGCTGGCGCAGGCTGCGATCGATGCCGGCGCGGACGTGGTGGTGGGTCATCACGCACACATCCTGCGCGGCGTGGAATTCTACCGGGGCAAACCGATTTATCACGGTCTCGGCAACGGCTGCGTCGTGACGCGCGCCTTGAACCCGGGACAGGAGCACGCGGCGCGCGCCGCGTGGGCGGCCAAGCGCAAAGAGCTGTTTGGCTTCGAGCCGGACCCGGCCTACACGCTGGCCCCGTTTCACCCGCAGGCAGTGCATTCCATCCTGGCGCGGATCCGCATCGACGCGAACGGCCACTTGCAGGCCGGATTCGTGCCGGTGTTTGTCGAAGCGCCGGGCAGGCCGGTGCTTGCGGATGAGACGCGCGCACAAGCGGTCAACGACTACGTTGCGCACATCACACAACTTGCGGGACTGCCGCGACTGCAGCAGCAGCAACAGGCCGGCATGGTCTGGCTCACATGAGTCGCGGGCCGCTGTTTTATATTGGTTCGGCGGCCTTGCTCACCGCGATGGCCATCGACGCCGCGGCCGTCATCTGCCGGCACCTCGGACTGTCGATTTTAGGATCGATCGAGATCGTGCAGGCGGCGATGCTTTTGGCCTCATCGGCCGCGCTGGTCGCCGCATCGCTGGCACGCAAGCACGCCACGGTGCATCTGGCGATCGACCGTGTCGGGCCGCGAACCCGACTTTGGCTCGAGCGGATCAGCGCGTTTCTGAGCGCGGTGTTCTTCGCCGCCTTAGCCGCCGGCAGTATTTGGATCGCGTTCGATTTGCGGCACGGGCACGAGGCGAGCGAGGTCTTGCGCATTCCGTACGCGCCGCTGCGCATCGTGAGCATTGCTGCGGTGCTGGGACTGGCCGGGATCGCCCTGTGGCAGATGCGGCGGATCGAGCCCGAATGAGCTCCGACGCGCTCGCCGGATTGCTCGGTGTTCTCCTGTTACTGGCGCTGCTGGTGGCCGGAGTGCCGATCGGTGTGTCGTTGGGGCTCGTGGGATTCGGCGGGCTGACGCTGCTCTTGGGCCTCGAGCCCGCGCTCATCAAATCGGGGGTGCTGTTGTTCGACACGCTGTCGCGCTACGAGCTCGGCGTGCTGCCGCTGTTTTTGCTGATGGCACACCTTTGTTTCGCCGCCAATGCCAGTCGCGATTTTTTTCGCGCCGCGGCGGGCCTGGTCGGCCACCGCCGCGGTGGACTGGCGCTCGCCTCGGTGGGCGCCTGCGCCGGATTCGGCGCCATCAGCGGCTCGAGCCTGGCGACGGCGGCAACCATCGGGCTGGTGGCTTTGCCGGAAATGCGCGAGCGGGGCTACTCGGATTCATTTGCCACTGGCGTGGTGGCGGCGGGCGGCACGCTCGGACAGGCGGTTCCGCCCTCCGGAGCCTTGATCGTCTTCGGCATTATTTCCGAACAATCCATCGGCAAATTATTCACCGCCGCCATCGTGCCGGCCTTGACCCAGATGCTGCTCTACGGCATCACCATTGTGCTGCTCTGTCATTTCCGCCCCGCCATCGCTCCGGCCTCGCCTCGCGTCAGCCGCGCCGAGCGCTGGCGCGGGTTGGTGCGCATCTTGGATGTGGCCGTGTTGGTGCTGATCGTGATCGGCGGCATATCGGTCGGTTGGTTTACGCCCTCGGAAGCCGCCTCGGTGGGCGCCGTCGGCGGCTTGATGCTCTGCGCCTGGCGGCGGCGCCTCACGTGGCCGGCACTCGGTCATGCTTTGGCGGAAACGCTGCGCACCAGTGGCATGATCTATGCGGTCATCATCGGCGCCTTGATCTTTTCCGTGTTCATCAGCCTCACCGGCCTCGCCGAGGCGGTGTCGAGTTTGATCGGCAGCGTCAGTGACAATCGCGTCGTTGCGATGCTGATGATCGCCGTGGTGCTGTTGGTGCTCGGTTCGTTGCTCGACGGCCTGGCTTTGATGCTGCTCACCACGCCGATTCTGCTGCCGATCGTGCAGCAACTCGGCCTGTCGCCGATCTGGTTCGGCATCTTCCTGATCCGCGCCATGGAAATCGGCTTCGTACACCCGCCCATCGGCATGAACCTGTACGTCATTCACGGCATCGCCAAAGACGTGCCGATCAGCCGGATATTCCGTGGCGTGCTGCCGTTTCTGGGCGCCGATTTCGTGCATTTGCTGCTGCTCATTCTGATTCCCGGATTGGCGCTCGAACTACCGAAGCTGCTTGCCCCATGAACGAATTATCACGCCTGGTTGACGACACTCTGGCGGCGCCGCTCGGCGCCGCGCGGCGCTGCGCCGCGGCCGGTGAGCGGGTGATTGGACTGTTGGGCAGCGACATCCCGACGGAACTGGTCGCGGCGTCAGGGGCACTCGCGCTGCAGCTGCCCGCGATGGCCGACCAGCCGACGCCCGATGCCGATCGCTATGTCGAGACGGTGTTCTCTCCCACCGCGCGCTCGGTCGCGCAGCAATGGTTGGAGGGCGATCTTGATTTCCTCGACACGGTCGTCATGTCGCGCGCGAATGACAGCGCACAGCGGCTTTACTACTACGTGTGCGAACTGCGGCGACGGCGCTTGACGGCCGGCCCGCGCCTGCTGATATACGATCTGTCGAAAATTCCACGGCCGGCGAGTCTCACGCACACGCTGCAGGCAACCGAGCGCCTGGCGCAGCAGCTGGGCGCTCGGCGCGACGCCTTGGCCGCAGCGATCACGCAGCGCAATCGCCGCCGAGCCGCATTCGCGGCGCTCAGCGCTCAAAGAAGCACGCCGGCACCGCCCTTAGGTTCGACGGTCGCCCGACTGTCGCGCGCATCCGATCTCTGCACGGCGGATATTTTTGATGCGGCGCTGGCGGCATGGCTCAAGGAAACGCGCGCTGCGGGGACGGGTCCGCGGCTGCTGCTCGCCGGCAGTGCGCCCCCTGATGAGCGGCTGCATGTACTGATCGAGTCGGCCGGCGGATGCGTGGTCGGCGAGGCCGGCGAGCATTCCTTGGCGCGGCTTGGATCTGCCGTGGACAATTCCGACGATCCTCTGCGTTCGCTCGCCGCGCACTATCATGAATTGCCATACGGGCCGCGTGCGTTTGCGGATCGCGCCGCGGACATTGCGCAGCAAGTCGGTCGCTGCCGTGCTCAAGGCGTCATTCTGTGGGTCATCGAAGAGGACGAGTCGATGGTCTGGGATTTACCGGGAATCACGCGGACGCTCGGCGATGCGAGGGTGCCGCTGCTCGCCTTGAGCCGCCGCCGCTGGGACGCCCGCGACGATACGGGCGAGCGCATCGCAGCCTTCGTCGCCAGCTTGCAGGTTTCGCCGTGATGCCGCTCGCGCAACACCTGGTGCTGGCAGTCGCTGAGGCCGAAGACAGCGCACTCGCGCGCTCTTTAAAATCCTTAGGCGCGACAGTCCGGGGCATCACGCTGGCAGAATTGCCCGACGCAATCGATGCTGCCTCGTTCCTCATCGAGCGCCTCGGCCTCGCCCGGCTCGCGGCCAGCGGGTGTCCGAGTGAATGGCTGCAAGCGCGCAATCCGCGCACCGTGCACGTGTCGGTCACGACGTTCGGCAGTGACGGCCCCCGCGCCCTGTGGAGCGGCGGGGAGTTGATTGCCTCGGCCATGGGCGGAGTGCTCAATCTGACCGGGAGCCCCGATCGGCCGCCCGTCAAAGAAGCGCTCGATGCCTGCTATTTCCATGCGGACATGGTGGCACTGGCCGGTGCCATGTCGGCCCACTACGAACGCGGCGCGAGCGGCCTCGGCCAGCACGTCGATGTGTCGGCGCAAGAGGTTGCCTTCAGCCGCAACATCAACAGCATCCTGGTGTGGCAGTTCGACCGGCGCAAACTGCACCGCGTCGGCGGCGCGCTCAACTATGGACTCGCGACCGTGCGCTGCATCTGGCAACTCGCCGACGGCTATTGTTTTCATACCTTGATGACCGGGCGTCTCGGGGCACCGGCGAATCAAGCGCTGTCCGACTGGATTGACGCGGTCGGGCTCGCCAATCCGCTGCGCGGCACCGACTGGGCCCGATACAATCGCTCGACGTTGGATCCGGCGATCCGCCTCGAGTGGGAAGGCGCCATTGCGGCCTTCTTTCGCACGCGCTCCCGCCGCGAGATCGCCGCCGAAGGCCGGCGGCGCGGCATCAATGCCACCGTGGTGTGCGAACCGGCCGACGTACTGGGCGATGCGCATCTTGCGGCGCGAAACTTTTGGTGCAGCGAGGCGGGGGTACGCCGGCCCGGGCGTTTCGTCGAAATTACGAACGGCGCGGCAAGCATCGCGCCGCCGTCGCCGCCGCGGCCGGCACGGCGGCCGGGACCGCTGGCCGGGGTGCGGGTCCTGGATTTTTCGTGGGCGTTGGTCGGCTCGATCACGACCAAGACCTTAGGCGATCTCGGCGCGGAAGTCGTGAAGGTCGAAAGCCGATCGCGTCCCTGTCTGTCGCGCATCGATGTGCAAGTGTCTGCCTCGCGGGCGGGAAGTTTCGATGACAAACCCTGGTTTGCGCATCTCAACAGCTCGAAGAGGAGCCTCGCGCTCGACATGAAGCGCGCGGAGAGCCGCGAAATCATCGCGCCGCTGATCGAGTGGGCGGATGTCGTGGTCGAAAATTTCTCGCCCGGCACCATGGCGAAGCTCGGGCTCGATTATGCGAGCCTCGCGCGCATCAACCCGACTCTGGTCATGGTGTCGGGCAGCGTCTACGGACAAAGCGGTCCGTATTCGCAGGAATGGGGCATCGACGGCACCGGGGCGGCGCTCTCCGGCCGCACGTTTCTCACCGGCTGGCGCGATCGCGACCCGGTCATTCCCGGTGCCGTTCCTTATGGTGATGTCATCGTGCCCTATGTCATGGCGGGTGCGGTGGCGGCGATGCTGCAGCAACGGCGCAGCTCCGGCTGCGGCTGCCATATCGATGCCTCGATGTACGAAATCTGCGTGCAGCAGATGTATGCCGCGATCCTTGAAGCGCAGCGCGGTCCGCGTCCCGAACGCGCCGGCAATAGCGATCCTCACGTCTTTCATCAGGGCGTGTATCCGGTCGCCGGCGTGGATCGATGGATTGCCATCTGCTGTGCAAGCGTCGAGGATTGGCGGCGTTTGCAGACACAAGCCAATCTCCCCGAATTCGACGCAGCGACGTGCGATGCGCGCCTCGGCGAGTGGACGCAAAACCAGCCGGGCGCCGCGCTTGCCGAGCGCCTGCAGTCCGCGGGCATCGCCGCCGGCATGGTGCAGGACATCGAAGAGCTGATGCAGCACGATCCGCAACTGGCGGCACGCGGATCCCTGATCCCCTTGCAGCATCCCTTGTTGGGGCCGTTCGGGCATGTGCGCACACCCTTGAGCTTGTCGCGCAGCGCCGTGGCGCCCTACCGCGCCCCGGGCATCGGCGAGCACTCGCGCGAGATCGCCGCCGATCTTGCCGGCCTCGCGGCCGAACGAATCGGCGAACTCGAGCAACTCGGAGTATTCCAATGAGCGAGCCGTCGGCTGCACATAGCCGCAAAGATCTGCTCTGCACCAAGCTTGCGACCAGCTATCAGCGAAGTTACGTGAGCGAGCTGCGGCGCCGCGTCATCGAGCAGGGCGAGCCGTTCGTGATTGCGCAAGCAGACACGCCGCACGAACTGTTTCATGCCATGGACATCGCCTTGATCACCAATCAGTGGTGGTCCGCGTATATTTCTGCCAAGCAGCTTTCCGCACGATATTTCACCGCCATGGATGAGCTCGGTTATCCGTCCAATAGTTGCCGCTATTGCTCGCTGGGCCTCGCGTGTACCTTGGCCAACGATCCGGCAGCCGCGCCCTGGGGAGGCCTGCCGAAGCCGACCGCGTTGGTCGCGCGCTTGACCTGCGATTGCATTCAACAGGTTTTTCGGCTCTGGGCGCAGGCGCTCGACACGGACTTTTTTCCGCTGGAGGCGCCTGCCTGGACCCACAAGGATCCGGCTTGGTTCGAAAAATCCAAAGACGCATGGGAAGAAGTATACGAACCCGGCCGCATCGAACTGCTGGTCTCTGAAATGCGCGAGCTTATCGCGCTGCTCGAGAGAAAGACCGATCGGCGCTTCGAGATGTCGCGATTGGAGCTCCTGATGGAGCGCATCAACGAGCAGGAGGGTTACATCGCCGAGGCAGCGCGATTGATCGGCGCCACCCGCCCGTGCCCCGTGTCGATCACGGATCAGATGCCCAACACCATGATTCCTCAATGGCATCGCGGATCGGAGTGGGCCGTCGCGCATGCGCGCCGCTTTCGCGACGAGGTCGTGGAACGGGTGCGCTCGGGAGCGGCCGCGAGCGCCAACGAACGCACGCGTCTCATGTGGATCGGCGCGGGCCTCTGGCATGACCCTGGATTCTACAATGCGCTCGAGGAGCTGCACGGCGCGGTGTTCGTCTGGTCGATGTACATGCCATTCGCCGGTCCGCAGTACATCCGTGCGAATCATGGCAAGCCGCTGCACGCGCTCGCGAGCCGGATATGTTCCATGAACGAAGTGCTGCATCTGCCGCCATGGATGAACGGTTGGATGGTCAGCGAGGCCGAGCGCTGCGATATCGACGCCGCGGTCATGCTGGTGCCTCCGGGAAACCGGTTGTCGCAATCCGGTACCAAACTCACGCAACTCGCGCTCGAAGCGGCCGGCGTGCCGACGCTCACGCTCGATGCCGATATGGTCGACACCAAGGGTTGGAGCCGCGAGCGCATGGTGGAGCACGTGTCGCAGTTCCTGGGCGCTGCCGGACTCGCATGAGAATGCGGCTCGCCTTCGCGTTGCTCGTCGGCCTGACCGCCGCGGCGGCGGCGTGGCCGGCCGTCACGACGTTGTTGTATGCCAGTCCCTACAGTCCCAACCATCCATTCAGTCTCGCCGATAAAACCTGGATGAAATGGGTGGAGGAGCACTCGGGTGGGACGCTGCACATCAGGCCCATTTGGTCGGGCGCCCTCTTGTCCTCCGACCAGTCGCTCACCGAATTGCGCCACGGCGTCGCGGATATCGGCCTGATCACGCCGATCTATGTACGCGGCGGCGAGCAGCTCATCCGAATCCAGTCGGGATTCTACAGCGGCGCGAAAACCTATCAGCAACAGGTGGCCATGTATCGATGCCTGGCGGCGGATCCGGAATACGCGCACGAGCTCAGCGGCCTGCAGGTCCTCGCGATCCAGGGCGGCAGCCTGCCGGGAGTCCTCACGCGCGAGCGGCCCGTGACGCGCCTCGAGTCGCTTCAGGGACTGCGCATACGCGCACCGACGGAACTGCTCGAAGTGCTGCGCGACCTCGGCGCGGACCCGGTGAACATGCCGATGGGCGATGTCTACTCGGCCCTGGCGAAGGGCGTGCTGGACGGCGTGGTTGCGCCGGCGGATACCTTACGATCGCTGCACTTCGCCGAAGTCGCGAAATTCTTCTCGCGCCTCGAAGTGCCGCGCGGCGCGTACCCCGCACGCGCCATGGGCGAGCGCCGCTGGCGTGCATTGAGCCAGGCGCAGCGCGAGATCCTGAACGACTCGACCGCCGTGTGGGAGGCTGCGCTCGCGCAGCAAACCGAAAGTGCGCTCGCGGCCGGTGAATCGCAAGGTGCGCGCGACGGAGTGCAATTCACTCTGCTGGCCGCCGGCGAGCAGCGGCGATTTGACGAGCTGTACGATCGCGACGCCGAGCGCAACGCCCGCGGCCTGGATCGCTACGGCATCGACGGGCTCGCGGTGTTTCGTCGCGCCCGGGCACTCGCCGCGCAGCTGCGCGCCGGCGGCACGGTATCTTGCGCGGTCTCGACACCGAGCTCGGCGACATGAGGCGCGCGCTGTGGCTGTGCGTGTTGCTCATGCCGCTCGAACTGCTCGCCGGCACCTGGTGGACTGCCGACAGCGGCCAAGCGTTTCCGGCGCGAGTGAGCTACGCCGACGCGTCGGGCGTCATTACCCTGCTCGCCACCGGCGGCGAGCTCGACACACGCGGGCACCCGTTCTTCTCCTCCCTGGGCAAGAACGGCCGCGCATGCA
>Ga0302319_10011799_pt1 | contig 16548 bp, 18 predicted proteins | sample Bog_T0_2_FD_203319 | JGI IMG/M metagenome (GOLD analysis project Ga0302319, IMG submission 203319) | Peat permafrost microbial communities from Stordalen Mire near Abisko, Sweden - Bog_T0_2 | ecosystem: Environmental > Terrestrial > Soil > Wetlands > Peat | place: Sweden: Abisko, Stordalen Mire...
AGTCCACCGCCTGCGACCCAAGCACTTCCGTCTGCAACCCATTCAGTAGGGCGCTCTCCAGTGCTTCGTGGCGCATCGTCACCTCGTTTGGACACGCCTTCCGGTTCCAATGCTGGGGACAGCCGTATCGAGCGCCCCTGCCACCGCCCGAAACGATGATCATGTTGGCGCCGCAATTGCCACACTTCAGAAGTCCGGAAAGAAGGTAGGGTGAAGACGCACCCCGGTTAACTGGCTTGCGTCCAGAATCCGCATAGATTTCCTTCAGCCGGTCTTGGCGTTTTTCTACCCGAGTCCAGAGTTCGTCGCTGATGATCCTTAACTCTGGAATCTCTTGCACCATCCACTCGTTCATGGGCCGGGGGCGAGCAACTCGCTTGTTCGTACCAGGCGTCTTGACGAATTTTGTCCTATTCCAAGTTCGTTTTCCGATGTACAACTCACGCCGGAGCATTTCGCGAATGGCTGACGGGCACCATGTAGCAAAGGGACGGTCCTTGCGCTTCTGCGGCGGAGCAACCTTCTGCTCATTCAGCCCTCCTGCGATCCCCTTCAATGACATTCCCGAAGCGCTCCACTCGAAGATGTTCCTCACCACGGCGGCGTCGGCTACATTGATGGCCCACCGCGCCCCTCCACCTTCGACCTGCATCGTGTCGTAGCCGTAGCAGCGACCGCCAGCCGACAGACCCTTTAAAAACTTCCCCTCCAGGCCCCGGTGGGTCTTCTTTGCAAGTTCCTTAACATAAAGGCTGTCCGCAATCCCATGGACCGCTACGAGGATGTCGCTCTCCTCTCTGCTCGTGTCGATACCCTGCGATACGGAGATGACGCGGACTCCATAGTGGGCAAGCCGCTGGTGCAAAGAAAGAACGTCTGGCAGCGAACGGCTCAACCGCGAGCTGTCGTCGATGAGAAGGACGTCGAAATCCCGTGACGCACTAGCTGCATCCGCCATCAAGCGCTGGAATTCCCGCCGGTCATTACCTACACCTGAGATAGCGGCATCTTCATACGTCCTGACTTCTATCCATCCTTCACGTGCAGCGAATTCGCGGCACTTGCGCTCCTGGTCCGGAATTGAATCCAGCGATTGGAGTTCGGAGGAATACCTCGCGTAGATCACGTACTTCGTCACATTCAGCTCCTGATTCGGAATGGGTAAAATTAACACTGTCAGCTAGGCCTTCAACCTCTACGCTGCGTACCTCTGTTCTGCGTCTGCCATGCGATTCTGCACCTCGTCATGAATCAGCTCCTCAAGCAGGATTGGCAGGATCACATCGTCGAGCCAGGACTTCAGCTCGGGCCATAGTGGCGCAGGAGATACTGGGCGGGTCCTCTCCTGCGTGTCTCCCGGCGATTCCTGAAGGTATGCTGCGGCTCTCACATGGATAAATACCCAGCCGCTGGGCGATTATCCGTTTATGAAAGCTCTTCTTGCTCATCTTTTTCACCCTAAGGTGGCGTCCGAGCGGAACCCCGCAGAAGTATCGCGTAAGGAGCTGAGTTTATTGCTGGCCCGGAGCATTTGAATACCATACATGAGGTCGTTTTCATCGATGTCCGTCCTCCGTGAAAATGCTTGCTGTCCGGCCAAGATAAAGGCTTCCTGCAGTTGGGCAAAAGAGAAGCCCTCGGATTCCCTCAACACCGTCTCTGACTCAGACAAACATGCGACGCCGGTCTTGACCTGCAGGAACTTGGCGCGTAGCTCACGGTTCGGATTCGGGAAGCAAACGACACGGTCAAAGCGTCCCGGGCGACGAAGGATAGCCGGATCAAGGATCGTCGGTTCATTCGCCGTGGCCACAACAACAATTCCCTCATTTGTTGCGACACCGTCGAGGCAGTTCAAGAGGCTTTGTATGCTGATTTGCGACTTCGACGAGCCTGTTTTCGGAAAGGCACGGTCCAGGTCCTCAAAAATGATCAACGCGGGACAGTTGTTGGCTGCTTGCTCAAAGAGATCAGCGAGGTCGGAATCGTCGATCCTCAGATCGAAAAGGCGTAGAGAATAGGCGTGCAAGCTCCGGCTCGAAACCATAGCACGGATGGCTGTGCTCTTGCCGTTGCCCGGAGGACCATGGAGCAAATACCCGACGGCACTGATGGAAGCAATTCGATTGTTTGCAGTTTGCTCAATTCGACGCCTAGTCACGTTGTATCGCTCCGTTCGACATTCTTCTCTTCCTACTTTTCAATCTACGGAGCTGCACTTGCTTTGTGGGCTCGGCGACTCAGGCGATGAGAATATTTCTTTGGTGACTCGGAAAAGACTACTCAACAATTCCATTCCTTCTCATCCCGCACTCATCGCCGCACGCATTTGTAATTTCGGCCTGCTAGTGCCCCAGTATGCCTGAACCGGCAGTCATGTTCCGGCAGGCACCGATGCACACTGTAGGTGCTTTCGGTGTCCTGCCGAACAAAGAGCTGGAGGCCGAACCGAAAGAGACAATCGGACGTGGTTTGGTGGACCATTGCAGTACACCGTCATCGACCCAGGCTTCGACAACAACAGGAATGGCTCCGGATCGCCTCCGAAGCGGAAGCACTGGTTAAAGCCCGCCTGGCGCTCAGGCTGCTTCTGACTCCTTGGGGTGGCCTGACGTTCCTTCTTCGACATCGGCGTCGGTCAAAGACTTGGTTGGCCGCAGAGAGAGCTGATAGAGATGCCCGGGATTCTTCTTGGTTGCATTCTTGATGATGTTCAAGCGACTCTCCAAGACGGAACGGTGAGACCAGAAGCACCTGGTGATTACTGCCCAGGTAATGCGCGTTGATGAAATGGAGCCTTCAGGGATCGATTCCTTCAAGAGTTTTGCCCATGCCGATGGCGTCCGGGCTTCTAAAGACAACTCTGGGTTGGCCTCAAGCAACTGGCAGAAAGGTTCGAGCAAGTGGCATCCTGTATCTGCCTTTGGGTCGAGGCTCAAAGTGAAGCGGAAGGAGCAATCTACTGTGTGTTGCTGGCGGTTTAGGGTATTGGATCACCGATCGATGATTTCGAAATCCTCAAGCGCTTGCCGAAAGACGTGCGGACTGCCTTGCAATGCCAGAATGGCTCCATCTTGGAGGGTGGAGGATTTCACATTCGGGGCGCCTGCCTCAGCCCAGAGTGGCATTCACTGAGGGCGGCCTGGGAAGGACAGTTTTCGTTACATTGGCTCTTTCCGCAAGTTGACGAATCGGATATCCCAATCGCGGAAGACTGCTTTGGCGATCAATTCCTATTGCGTGGCGGCCATGTTTTGCAGCTGTCGGGAGAGACGGGACAGATTAAGGACACGGGAAATGGCTGGGAAGAATTCGTGGAGAGTGTTCACGCAGACCCGGTCGAATTCCTTCAATTGCATTGGCTCGAGCGCTTCCGGAATGAAGGTGGAGTATTATCCCCAGGGTCGCTGATTTCTGTATACCCGCCATTTGTGGCGAAAGAGTGCGTGAATCCATCCCTCAGGTCAATTCCAGCATTGGAGCTCAGGTCAGCTCTCGCAGATTTTGCACGGCAGATTCAGGACGTTGAAGACGGCCAGAAGATCAAGATCACGGTTCGCCGGTGAGGAACGGCTCGTCAGGAATTCCGTCCGGCCATTGCTGCGCACCGTGAAGTATGCGCAGTATCCGAACCGTTTCTCCGTCGACACGATAAGCAGCAATATAGGGCGTCCCTGAAACAACCAGTTCCCGCGTTCCCTCAACCCGGCCAGACCGTCCCATCTCTGGAAACCTTGCCAAACCCATCACGCGCGTCTGAATTCGTTCGTCGATAGCGATGGCCGCCCGGGGGTTGTCCGCTTCAATAAAGTCGAAGATTGCTTGTCGGTCCGCAAGCGCAAACGCTGACCAATACAGATGCATATGCGCCCTTAGGCCTTCCGCAACGCAGCCGCACGGCGCTTGGCGAAGTACGCCTCAACTTCATCCTGAGCAACGTCGGGCCGCGGGTCGTCCAGAGCCTCTTGCACCTTGGCCCGAAACCACGCGTCGTGGTCCGCAGCGCTCGGCGTTAACGAGAAAGGAAGAGCGCCCTCGTTTGCGGTTCGCGTAAGCAGAATGCGCACCGCATCTGAAACCGTAATTCCCGCCGCGCTCAGTACCGCCGCGGCACGCTCCTTCACGGCTGGATCGATCCGGGTCTGTACCAATGCATTAGCAGGCATAAAAAGCTCCTTCGAACCATTGTAATTCATCTGCATGACAAACGCGGGTTGGCTCATCTCAGGCCGGCTGCGGCGGAGCCGCACAATGCAGCCACCGGTTCATCGGCTCGGAAAACCCCTTAGCCGGGTGTCGGGTGCCCCACATCTCGCCTCCGAAACGTAGGACCGCAAGGTCGTCAGGCCCTTTTCGCGCCGCGCTTCGGTTCTTTGCCGGATTGCGAAGCCACCAACACCACCGGCTCCTGATCCGGGAAGGTCGCGATCATGGTTAGGTGCCCGCCCATGGCCGCCACGGTGCGCTGCATTGTCGACAGGCGCGGATCCTTCCGCTTTTCAAGTCGCGAAATCTGCATTTGGCCGATTCCCAACGCTTCCGCCACCGCAGCCTGGCTAATCTTGCGTCCTTTGCGCAACTCGGCCAGCGTCATGCGCCGCTCCACCTTCGCGATCAGTTCTTTTCCTCTTTTTTCGATAGCCTTTTGCCGCTCTACCGGCAAAGTAGCAATCCAGTCATCCACTGAAACCATTCCACGCATTTAGAGCCCCTCCCTTTGATTAAAGGTCGTCAAGATGTTCCTGGTACCGCTTATCTGCTTTGTCGATCAGCCGCTTGTAGAATTTCGCTTCGCTCACGCCCGACTTGTCCGCTGCGACCAGAAGGATTGCATTACGTTGTGGGTTGAACGCAAAGGCAACGCGCCAAACTCCTCCGTCGCCTTGAAGCGAAGCTCCTTCATATTTGCAAACTTTGACCCATTCAGCGTGTCCACATCGGGCCTGCCAAGAGTCGGCCCGAACTGACGAAGCGGCGCCACGGCGGAGGCTAGCCCATCCTGAACAGCCGCTGACAGCCCTTCGACCTCTGCCATAAACTTCGGGTGGAAATAGGCGGACCAGCTCATCGATCAATTATGCCACAAAGGGCATTATGCCCAATAGAACATAACATTGGTTTCTTGAGTGTTCATGTCTCGCTTCTGAAATGTAGAATCAGGCCTCTACCCTCGGCGGAGTCGCTCCCCCGCAACCGCCGATTCATTGGCTCGGAATACCACCGCGCCACCGCCCACCCCAGCGGAGCCGCCAGCGCAACTTCCGCCGCAATCCAAACCAGCGGCGACCCTACATGCACTTTGATGTAGAGCTCCGTCATACCCACCACCACAAACTCATGTGTCAGGTAAACCTCGTAGCTATGCCGCCCAAACCATCGCACCGGCGCAGTCCACGCGCTTCCCTTGTGCCCCCGCAACACGGTCCCCAGCATCACCAGGCATGTGCCCAAACCCAGCGCCGTGTCGTCTGTGCCACTGCGCCCCAGGGCTGCCATCCAATGCCACGGCGGCCACACCATGATCGTCAGCATCAGCAGAGCGCCGGCAATTTGGACACCCAGCAGCAGCCATCTAGTCGCCCAGGCAGGCTTCGTGCGCTGAAGCCAATCGGCAAGAAGCGCTGTCAGACACCCCAGCGCAATCCCGCTGATCCCGCATAGGTACGACGTGCCCTTCCAAATCGCATTCGTCGTCCAGACCGTCCGCGCAAAAGGTCCCGTTGCCACCAGCGCCAGAAGCATCAGCACAAACACCGGCATCCCACGCCTCCACCGCAGTAGTGCCAGGCACGCAAGCGGAAAGAAGAGATAGAACATCTCCTCCACCGAGAGCGACCACATCACATCCCAGTTAGCCGGCAAATATCCATGTACAGCTTCAAACCAATTGATCTGAAACGTCAGCGCCGCAAATAGCGCCTGCGGCAGCGTTCCCCGGGCAGGGTTGATGTGAAATCCATCCACTGCGAACAGGTGCAGGACGCTGAGGACCCCCAGCAGCAAAAGAAAGAGCGGTGCAATGCGCGCAAATCGAATGCGATAGAACGTCCTCGCGCGCATGTGGCCCAGCGAGCCAAACCGCCGCAGCGATGTGAGTGTAATCAGGAATCCTGAAATCGCAAAAAAGACCGTGACTCCATTGCCGCCCTGCCAGAAGATAATCCGGAACAACCAGCGCGGCAGCAGGTTCTGAATCGAGGAGCCATAGGTGAAGAGCAACCGGATCTGACCGTGGAGCAAAATCACGGCGATGATGGAAAGACCGCGCAGTAGGTCGATCCCATCAAATCGAGAAGTAACCGCAGGCTTGGGTGCAGCAACCGCAGGATCAGGTTCCGTCGTCAATCCTCTCCCCTATATGGGCGCATTGCTGCGCGCAACTGCACAGCAAACAAAATCAGAATAAACAAAGCATTATCAGCATCTTAAGCGCACATCTCGTGCAAAATCAGCGCAATTTCCAAAATCGCGGCCAATTCTCCGCAACCCTTCACCTCGTTTAGATCAATTCTCAGCAACCTGAACGCAAAAAAAAGGCTCATCTCATGGTCACGGTCTCCACGAGTCGCAACCACAGGTTCAACCCTTTCGCATGTTTTGTAACCATTTCTGCAGCCATTTCAGCTAGGTAACGCAACCCTCCCAATGAACATTGCGCTCATTCCTGCGCGGCGGCACGCGCCTTCGCTACAAAGATCCGCAGCTTCTCGGGATCCTTCTTCCCAGGCTCGGATTCCACGCCGGACGCCACGTCCACCCCCCATGGCTGCAGCGTCGCAATCGCTTCAGCCACGTTCTCCGGGCGCAAGCCGCCCGCGGCAATCAGCCGCTTCCGCGCCTCCGCATTCTGCGAGAAAATGGCGCTGGCACTGTCCCAGTCGAAGGTCACTCCTGTGCCCCCAACGGCCGTCGGCGTGCGCGAATCCACCAGCACTCCATCCACGTCCCGGTTGCGCGTATGTTGCGCAATTTGTTCCGCCGCTCCGGCTCCAAAATGCACCACCCGCAGTATCCGCAGCCCACGCCCAAGCCGCTCGCGCAACCTGCCCGGCACGCCCGGTCCGGCCTCGGAATGCAGTTGCACGCCGGTCAGCCCGCACATGTGGACTGTCGAGTAAATCTCATCTAATCCGGCGTTTACAAACACGCCGATCTTTTCGACAGCAGCCGCAAGATGGGGCGTAATCGCAGCCACCTGTGCTGGCGTCACACGGCGCGGACTGGGCGCAAACACAAAGCCCACCGCGTCCGCTCCGGCTTCCCCGGCCAGGCGCGCGTCCTCCAGCGAAGTGCTTCCGCAAATCTTGATCCACAGGCTCATCGTGTCGCAACCACCCCTGCCAACAATTCCGCGAGCGCCGCACCGGGATCGGGCTGCCGCATCAGACTTTCGCCAATCAAAAACGCGTCGAACCCAGCAGCGCTCAGCCGGACCAGGTCCTCGGAAGTTGCAATGCCGCTCTCCGCAACCCGCACCACCGACGCCGGTATCCGCTCCACCAGCGCAAGAGACGTTTCCAGGCTCACTTCGAAGCTTTGCAGATTGCGATTGTTCACCCCGATCGCATCAGCTCCGTTTGCCCCAAGGGTGTCTAAAACCCGGTCTAGCTCACCTTCGGTGTGAACCTCTACCAGCACATCGAGTTCGTGGTCATGCGCAGTTCGCGAGAACCGCAAAAGCTCATCATTCGTAAGCGCCGCGGCAATCAGCAGGATCGCGTCCGCGCAGTGCGCCCGCGCCTCGACAATCTGGTACTCATCCACCATGAAGTCCTTGCGCAGACAGGGGATAGAGGTCGCCGCCGAAGCAAGTTCCAAATTGCGCAGACTGCCCTGAAAGTAAGGCTCATCGGTGAGTACCGAGAGCGCCGCCGCCCCGCCTTTCTCATAGCTCCGAGCCAGCCATGACGCATCAAAATCCGCCCGAATCAGTCCCTTGGACGGTGAGGCTTTCTTGATTTCCGCAATAATCGCAGGAATTTTCGCGCCCCGCAAAGCCCGAGCCCATCCCCGCCCCCCCCGTCCCGCGGCCATGCGCTCCAGATCGACCTGCGGGACAGACATTTTTCTTGACGCCACGGTGGCTCGCGTCGTTGCCAAGATTTTATCCAAGTGAGTCGACATATTCTTCTTGGTCGAGTATACGAGGGCAACCGTATCTGCGAGAAAGGCTGTTCGCCACTCTGTAGAATTAGCCGCCGGAACTTACAGGAGCGGCGCTACTGCGGGCAATATGGACGGCGAACTCGCAGCCATCTGCATTGACACAGGTAATGAGCGCTTTAATGGATCACAACTGGCGCTCGGTGCTTACATCCGCACGAGCGGCGCAGCACAATCTCCACAGGTAGAACAATCCGATTGCCGGTGAGGGGAAGTTCGCCGCGAGTGATGCGGTCGAAGAGCAGGCTTGTGGCGACTCGTCCCATCTCCAATGCAGGTTGGCGTACGACGGTGAGAGACGGCGAAGTGAACTCCGCCATATCAAAATCATCGAAGCCAGCGAAAGCAATATCGGCCGGCATCTTCACCCCAATGTGCAGCATCGCGCTGAGTACGTAGCGCGTGGCTAGTGTATTCGAAGTGAGGAGTGCCGTCGGCGGATTTGCCCCATTGAGTTTTGCCTGCAGTGTCTGCAAAGTATCCTCTTCAGACTCACACCCAAAGAAGGAATCTTCCTGAAGTCCCGCGTCCTGCAACGCTCGCCTATAGCCGAGGAACCGCGCATTGATGGTAAAAAGCGCCCTGCTGAGGCCCATGAAAGCGATTCGCTTATGGCCATGCTCGATGAGATGCTCAACCATGTGGCGCGCACCGGCAGTGTTCTGCACGAGCACAACATCGATGGCCGGGTCAGATACAGGGCGGTCAAAGGCAACCACCGGTGTCTTGCCAAACATGGCGCGCGTGAGACGCGACTCACGAAACCGGGCGGGGATGACGACCACGCCGTCGACATGGCGCTGCAACATTTGTTCGGCTTCTCGAAACTCGGTCTCGGGATCTTCGTTCGAAGTTGTGATGATGACGGAATAGCCATGCTCCTTGGCAACCGTCGTCACCGCGTGGGCGCAGTTGGCAAAGAAGGGATCGTAGAGATAGGGAATTATGAGACCAATGGAATGGCTGCGCTGACCGCGAAAGGCGCGTGCCAGCTCATTCGGCCGATATTGCAACTGTTCAATTGCGGTATGCACGCGTTGTGCTGTTTCTCCCGAGACAGGCGCTGTACCACTGAGCACCCGGGAAACAGTCATGGTGCCGACCCCCGCCAGTCGAGCGACGTCGCTCATGGTGGGTTTGCGGAGAACAGATGATTGCCCGGAGGCATGTTTCACCGAGCTTGCGGTTTGATCCTTGCGAGGGTCCGGCAATTTACTTACTCCAGGAACTCTTAACTCGCCATCGCTCTGGTCGCGCGCTCCTGAAGGCGGACTATGGCCAGCATGTGTGATTTCAGCTCAGGAAGGGACAGGAATACATAACCGCAAAGGAAACTTGATCGTTTTGGCGAAGCCCCACGATTTAGCTTGGAATATATCAGCTTGCAAAACTTGAGGCAATCGCAATGCACAGGAACCACGGGCCGCCGGAGCCGGCAGCAGTGAGCCCTCTATGTGATTTTACGAGGGCGCGTTACGCCGATTAGGCATATTCGCAACTGAGAAAGGGAACTCTCGGGATGCGATTGAGGTCGAGTTCGTGTTGGATCGGGAGGCTCTGAGTGGCGCCTGACCCGCGACTACGACCTAACTACTTTCTCCATTGTGCAGAATGACGAGATGCTGCTTTTGCTCCCTACGCTAATGAGCGTATGTTGACCTGAAGTGGTAGGAGCCCCCAATTGTGAAGCCCTGCGGGGTAAGGTCTCTTGGCCCAAAAGCCTGGTTCCAGACTTGGTATTCGTAGTCGCCACGTACCCACAGCTTCCGCCAAATAAGGTACTCGACGCCGACACCCGGAGCCCAGACAGCGAACGTGTCGTGCGTGTAATACGGATTCGAAGTATTTGGGAAGTCAATGCTGCCAATCCCACCCATATATTTCACGTAAAGAAGCAGATTGGGATAGTGACGGTATGTGTATTTCAATCCACCCATGCCAGTGTCCTGGCGCATAATGGGCAATCTCGCTGGACGGCCATAACTTATATCGTTTCCCTCGGCCTGGATGCTTAGATTCCTCAGTGGTCCCGGCAAGTTGAACAGATCCCAGTCAAAATACACAGAGATCCCGACCATTCTGCTTCCGTATCCCCAATCGAGATCGTAATCGGACAGACCGACTCCGACTGTAATCGGCAAGCCGCCCTGCGTAGCTGCGGGGGCCACTTGCGAAAACACAGGAACTGCTGCGGCCAGAGAGAGTATTACCATGGTCAGTTTCGGGAACAAGCGTTGCGACATTCAAAGTCTCCTTCTAAAAGTTGCAAATCGCACACCCCCGAGGCGAGTCCCTGCGGACTAGCTTACACGGATCATTCGAGGTTTTTGGTCGGCTGGTTTTTCAAAGCATCGATTTAATTCTTATGTAAACATTAGATTCATATAGCTGTTAGCTTGTTGCCTCAACATTCTGTGAGATGTCCATTGAGGAACAGTTCGCTTTCCCAGGAGCCGGCGCCGGATAGGCAATTCGGGCCGCGCCTGATCTGCATCGATCTGATTTCCTCCTCTGCGCCCGTTTCAGGGCCTGTCCATCTGGATTCTCGCGGTCGGCAGTCAATCTGCATTCTCTGAAATCCAGCGGACCGGGGCCACTCTTCTCACGCTCGCGAACCCCGGAAAAGGACGGAAGCAGCATCCGTATGTCACCATCGAAAGGAAGATGAGTTCATCCGATACATCCCCGATTTCGTTGCCCACAGCGGCCCACGTCAGCAGCCCCGTTCGTTTTCGCTTCGATAACACCTATGCGCGGCTGCCCGAGTACTTCTACTCCCGACTTGCTCCGACGCCTGTCGCTGCCCCGCAGTTGGTCAAGTTGAACGTTGAACTGGCCCACTACCTCGGGCTGGACCTGGAGACTCTTGCCGGTCCGCCTGGCATTGAGATCCTGGCAGGCAACAAGGTGGCCGAGGGGTCCGAGCCGTTGGCGCTCGCATACGCTGGCCACCAGTTTGGCCATTTCGTACCCCGGCTTGGCGACGGCCGCGCCAACCTGCTTGGAGAAGTGGTTGCCCGTGATGGCATGCGCTACGACATTCAACTGAAGGGGTCCGGTCCCACGCCCTTTTCCCGGGGCGGCGACGGTCGAGCCACGCTCGGCCCGGTTCTTCGCGAGTACATTCTGAGCGAGGCTATGGCGGAGCTTGGCGTGCCGACCACACGCGCGTTGGCCGCCGTTACCACGGGAGAACGTGTTTTGCGCGAAACGCCTTTGCCTGGAGCCGTGCTGACCCGCGTCGCGGCAAGCCATCTCCGCGTGGGCAGCTTCCAGTACTTCGCCGCGCGACGCGACACGGAAGGAATTCGCACGCTGACTGACTATGCAATCTCCCGCCATTATCCTGAAGCCGCGCAGGCAAACCAGCCATACCGAGCTTTTCTGGACGCGGTGATCGCAAGGCAGGCGCGCCTCATCGCGCATTGGATGCTGATCGGCTTCGTCCATGGCGTGATGAACACTGACAACACCGCCATCTCCGGCGAAACCATCGACTACGGTCCCTGCGCCTTCATGGAGGCATACCATCCCGACACCGTGTTCAGCTCCATCGACGCAAACGGACGCTATGCCTATGGCAATCAGCCGCGCATCGCACTCTGGAATCTGACGCGACTCGCCGAAGCATTACTGCCGATCCTGGAGCACGAGGCTGGCGGCGACGAGGAGGGCCTGCTCTCAGCGAAGGAAGCTCTAAATAAATTCAGCCCGCAATTCGATGCGGCTCACAGCTTCGGCATGCTGCGAAAGATTGGTCTTGCAACCGAACGGCCCGGCGACGCGTCACTTGTTGAGGATCTACTGGAATGCATGGCCTCCAACCGCGCCGACTTCACCCTGACCTTTCGCCGTCTTTGCGATGCTGCAGCGTCACCGGGAGGCGATGAGGGGGTGCGTATGCTGTTCGATGCTCCTGGCGCATATGACGCGTGGGCAACTGCGTGGCGGCAGCGGCTGGAGGAAGAACCTAAATCGAAGGACGATCGCGCAGCGGCAATGCGGGCCATGAATCCGGCGTTCATCCCACGCAATCATCTTGTAGAAGAGGCGCTCGAAGCGGCCGTGCGGAGGCAGGATTTTCGCCCCTTCGAAGAGTTGCTGGATGTCGTTTCGCGGCCTTGGGAAGACCGACCGGGCCTGGAGCGGTACGCTACGCCGGCTCGCCCCGATGAGATGGTCACCCGCACCTTCTGTGGGACGTAGACGCTACCCTCTTGCTGGATTCAAGCTGCATGTCAGCAAACTCTCAGCCCCAGTTGAAGAACTGGTCAGCGCGCAGGTCAGATTCACCAGCAGACATGGGCAACTCAATCTTCTTCCATTCAGAGAGCGACCAGTGATTGCATGAAAGCCTTATCCAGTAAACGAGCATGATTCCCGCAGACGAGAATGTGTGCAGAAAGCTGAATGAGACGGTCTCGTCAGCTTTTTCTAAGATCGGGGTGAATTCTTCGATCCAACTACCAGCTGTATGTGTAACCAATGCTCGATGTTGTATACCAGGGAACCGTGACCACTTTGCTGTAGCTTTCCTGTAACCAAATTGAGTGGCTATTGTTGAAGTGAACAATGGCCCCCACCGATACTCCACTGTCAAGTCTGTTCTGGACATGAGCATTGCCGGTATAGCTCGTTAGCCCGCCCTGGAGCCAAGTGTAGCCAGAAACAGCCTTCATCGCGGGCAGCGAGAAGTTCTTCATCACTCCCGCGGACTCCGTGTGCTCTCCGAAAGCAGTATGGAAGAAGCCGTGTGTCCCCCCATTCTCGTAGGTATAACCGAATGTCAATTCGTCCCCGATCGGGTCTTTCTTCAAGAAGCCGAAGGTGTGACCGATGCCGATGTTGTAATTTGCTCGTGGAACCAGCCCTGGACGATCGAAGTCGGATCCGATCATGACAAAGAGATCGGTGCTTGTACCGGAGGGTTCAGCTTCGGAGCCTGCGGAAGTCGACTGCGATTGAGCACAACTGGTGCCTGAACCCAGCGCAAGAGCCACAACGCATAGGATTGTGAACGTCACGCCTCGATGCCATAACCTCGTCCTTGCCGAGACACCCCGAGTGCAGGCCACTGGACTTGAGCGTTCCACCTTGCCAGCGAGAATACGTTGGTCAGTCTCCGCATGGGTCACCGCGAACTCAATCACATCGACTTCCGGTAATTCATTGAATAGGCGGGATAGGGCAAGGTCTGTGTCCGCCATAGACTGTTCGGCGAATAGAGATTCTCGCTGTTCCCACTCAGAATCGCGATCCCAGGGATGGACATCCCGCGCGCGCCACTCAATTTCCAGGTAATGAGACGCCTTAGTCAGAGTAAGCCCATCGCAACGCCCTTCACCCCGGGTCTGAAGGTTAAGAGCGCGCTGGATTGCCTTCCGATCCTTGGAAGCCTTCCATTTCAGCAGAAAGTTATTGAGAGACATCATTATGCCTGTTCCTCCGTTGCTCCTGCTTAGAATCCGGGTATCACACAATCTCTGCTGGCAACTTTCGGACGCAGTGGCCTCGTGTCAAATCATTCTGTCCGAAACTTACCAGTGACTCTTACAAATTTCTTATAGATGCACTCTTAGGATTCAAGGCATGAGTTCGATTGTTGCTCAAGGCTTGCAACCCAAAGGAGTGCCCGTGTCGGTTCCGACCTTAGGGTTGAATGGCACTCCCTTGCGCCGGATGGGAAGCGAAGATGAGCTTGATGCAACCATTTGCTGGCAAGCCATCAACAGCCGCGATTCACGGTTCGATGGACGGTTCTTTGCAGGTGCAACAACCACCGGTCTCTATTGTCGGAACGTCTGTCCAGTTCCCCCAGCAAGGCCGGAGAACCTTCTCCTGTTCGCCTGCGCCGCGGCCGCTGAGTCAGCGGGTTTCCGCCCGTGCAAGCGATGTCAGCCGCAAGCAGTTCCTGGTACACCCGCGTGGCTTGGCACGTCGGCCGTGGTGAAACGCGCCTTTCGGCTGATTCTAGAAGGGGCCCTGAACGAGGGGGGCGTAGATCAATTGGCTGAACGATTGGGACTCGGTTCGCGTCAGCTGCGCCGTCTGTTTGTGCAGCATCTCGGTGCCTCACCGCACAAGATCGCCACGACCTACCGGGTTCACAGGGCAAGAAAGCTCATCGAGGGATCGGGACTCCCAATGACCCAGATTGCGTTTGGCTCAGGGTTCAAGAGCATTCGCGAATTCAATCATGCGATCCGCTTGTCTACTGGAAAGTCTCCGAGCGAGTTGCGCAATGCGACAGACGATTCGCGATTCGGGGATTGTGCAAATGGATTGGAACTTCGCCTCCCGTTCAGGAAGCCATTCGATTGGGCAGCCACTATTGCCTTTTTGAAATCGAGGGCAATCCCCGGAGTCGAGTTCGTCACAGAGACTTCATACCAGCGAACCATTGAGATTGCAGGAATCCCTGGAACCCTAACGGTGCTGCCTGACGGAACGCGCTCCCGGCTTGTCGTACGCCTTCAAACGAGTGCCTATGAGGGTTTGGCAGACACTGTTGAACGAATCCGTCGAATGTTTGACCTGGGTGCCGATCCGGTACAAATTGCCTGTCATCTATCAAAAGATCCGAGGCTGCATGCGGCGCTCAGATTACGGCCAGGACGCAGGGTGCCCGGAGTGTGGGACGGATTCGAGGTGGCCGTCCTTGCTGTTCTTGGGCAATCGTTGACGGCGAGCGGTCCAATGAGGCTAGTGGCCCGTTTAGTGCGAATGTTCGGAAAACAAATTGAGAACCCTGTTTGTGGTCTAAAGTATCTATTTCCTCGCCCCGAGGTTCTTGCACATGCCGATTTATCAAAGGCGGGCATCGACGATCGATGCGCCATGACAATTCGCAGACTCACCACCTCCACGGCTCGCAGACACCTCAGCTTTGCAACTTCCCGAACCTTGGAACAGGCCGTGTCTCAAATACGAACCACGTGCGGTGTGGATGAAACAACTGCAAACTATATCGTCTTGCGCGCTCTTGGTGAGCCAGACGCGTTCCCTTCCGGCGACCCCGGGCTGAGACGCAGTATTGCCGGCCATGGGCCACTTGTGTCCGAGACGCAAGCTGTTGCAATGGCAGATAAGTGGCGCCCTTGGAGAGCCTATGCAGCCATGCATATTACACAACGAACCTGAAGCAATGGCCTGGCTGCTCACTTAAATCAGATGCGTTCGGCGTTTCTCGCCTGGCTGGTCCACAAATCAGCCATTCCTTCTCCATGTTGAAGCACCCTTGACGCCGGTTCCCCTAAGGCAGCACACTCTTCGAGGTCATCTATGGGTTTAATCGGACTGGCGATTGTGGTCTTCGTTTCGACAAACATAGACGACGTCTTTGTACTTGTTGGGTTTTTTGCCGATCCTGAATTCAACCCACGAGAAATCGTGACGGGCCAATGCACCGGAATCACCGCCCTTTTCGCAATCAGCGCGGTGGGTTCCCAGCTTGCGCTTGTATTTTCTCCTGCTTATGTTGGGCTATTCGGAATTTTTCCGATTGCATTGGGCGCGAAGAAACTCTTCCATCTATATCGGAATCGCAATCAGCGAAAAGCAAGACCTGCGCAGAGCAAGGACTTAAGGAGCAATGCGCGAGCCGCGACAGTTGCGCTGGTCACTGTCGCGAATGGCGCCGACAACATTGGCGTCTATATCCCAACTTTTGCGATTCACACCCGCTATCAAATCGGTGTAATCGCAATGGTGTTTGCTGTCATGACGGCGTCCTGGTGCTTCTTCGCGCATTGGCTTGTCCGCCACCCTGCACTGGGCGCGCCGATCCGGCGCTATAGCCATCGAGTCACACCCCTCGTCCTCATAGGCATTGGAGCTCTGATCATGTTCGAGGCCGGCAGTTTTGCGCTGCTGATTCGGCACGCGCACTAGGTTCGGCTTCTCGCATGCCCAGCAGACAAAGCCGACGTCGTAAAACACATTTGCGCCCGAGCCATCTCGGGCAGGTTCACGCCTCCTGCAAAATCCTTACGATCATTTTAGGGTTTCTTCACGCGTTGCTTACAGGATCGCAGTTACAGTGGGAATAACTTGAAATAAAAGACCCCTGAAGACCTGTGTTTTCGCCTGGAAACACAGCGACAACTATCGTGTGTCGAATACTACTCATACTGCAAGTGCCTATTAACATTCTTCGATTTCCTTATGAGAGCTTTATACCGCATCGCATAAGACTTGGAGTGAGGATACGGAGCTAATGCACCCACCCTCATTGAGATCCAATATTTCTTAACGCGGCGACGCTAGACGTCGAGGAGAATGGATACACATGAAGAGTAACTTCAGGACGGCCATCATATCGGGTACAGTAATCTGCGCGTTCGGCGTGCAGCTTACGTGCCACGCCCAAAGCACGACAGTGAGCCT
>Ga0302319_10011800_pt1 | contig 16546 bp, 14 predicted proteins | sample Bog_T0_2_FD_203319 | JGI IMG/M metagenome (GOLD analysis project Ga0302319, IMG submission 203319) | Peat permafrost microbial communities from Stordalen Mire near Abisko, Sweden - Bog_T0_2 | ecosystem: Environmental > Terrestrial > Soil > Wetlands > Peat | place: Sweden: Abisko, Stordalen Mire...
GAAGTGATTGTGACTGATGGTCATATTTGTGGCGCCGCCGGGACCGCCCTTGATGGCGACGTTGTCGTCACCGGCGCGGATGAAGCTGTGAGTGATGGTGACGTTACGCGAGCCGTTGCCGGGATCGACGCCGTCGGTGTTGCGGGCGAGGCGCTGAGGCGTGTCGATTTTGAGGCCCCAGACGGTGAAGCCGTTGCCGTGATTGTAGGAGACGTGGAAGTTGGGCGAATTTTTGAGGGTGATGCGGTAGAGGGTGAAGTTGTCGGCGTAGTCGGCGACGAGGATGCGCGAGACCTGCTGACGGCCGCCGGCTCGGGCCTGCTCGGCGAGATCCCACGGGGAGACGGATTTGCCGAGAAGCTTTTCACCGCCGCGAGCGTCGATGACGCCGTCACCCATGATGCCGGCGCCGGAGATGTGGTCGGCGGAGATGAGGGGCTTGCATCCGCGACCGCCGACTTGATTGACGAGGCCGCAACTGCCGGGGGATGTGGCGTAGAGCGAGGGATCGCGGGAGGCGAACAGGGTTGCGCCCTTGTTGACGATGAGGGCGACGCCGGAGCGGAGTTCGAGCGGGCCGGTGAGGAATGCGTCGGCGGAGGCGGTTGCGCGCAGGAGGACGCCGAGGCCTTTTCCGCAATGATCGATGGCCTTCTGGATGCGGGCGGTGTCGAGCTTGGACTCGTCGGCTTCGGCGAGGGTGCGGCCGGGGGCGGGAGCGAGTTTGGAGATGCTGTGGAGCTGGGCGTCGAGCGTGGCGCAGAGGGCGGGGATCACAGGCTCGGTGACGGTGCGCGTGTCTTGAGAGGCGAGAACGGGCGCGAGACAGAGCGGTAGGACGGCGAGGATGAGGCGGCGGTTCATGGGTTACTCCTGATAGAGGTCTGACGGTTCAAGAGTACTCCTTGGGCCGAGGAGCAGGCGAGATTGATCCGGCCCTCAAGTAGTGTTGAGGTTTCCCACCCTTGCGCCCGACCACCCCAGCGACGAAGACCTGTCCCTTCACCCCAACGAGCAAAGATCGCTCATTGGGGACCCCGAGTCGCTGGGGACCCCGGTAAAGCGCAAGGATCGGACACGGGGCTAATGTAAGGTCCCATTTCAGCCGAAAAACAATACGACACTGCCGGTCGGGACATCCGTCCGGCGGGGATGCACCCGTTTGCTTGGGTAGAGGAGGGTATTATCGGCGCGCGCATGCGATTGGGTGATTTGCTGATACGGGCAAATCTGGTCCGGGAGGAGAATGTGGCCGAGGCGCTGAGGCGTCAGGCCGGCAACGGCGGACGCCTGGGCGACAACCTGGTGGCGATGGGAGCCATTGGACAGCAGGCGCTGGACACTTTTTTGAAACGCATTCCGGTTGAGCCTGCCAGTATTGCGGCCACCGGACTGGACGAGATCGACCTGCTGAGCCTGCTGATGAGGCTTATTTATACGGGCCGGCTGGAGACCTGCCGTCAGTTTGTGGATGCCATCTGCCTGCCTTACCACATCGTCGCCGAGCTGGTGGTGATGGCCGTTGACCGGAAGCTGCTGCAAACGCTGGGCATGCGCTCCTTCGCGAGCGAAAGTCCGATCGACATGAGCTACACGTTCACCGAAGAAGGCAAGCGGTGGACGCTTGATTCCCTGGAGCGATTGCGCTATGCGGGACCCGCGCCGGTAACGCTGGAGGAGTTCACCTACCAGGTGAGCGTGCAGAAGCTGACCAATGAATTGGTGACCCCGGAACGCATCCGGGCGTCACTGGGGGAACTGACGTTTGATGCGAGCATCGTCGAACAAATCGGCCCGGCGTTGAACTCGGGCCGGGCAATGCTGCTTTATGGCCCTCCGGGCAACGGCAAAACCTCGTTCGCTTTTGCCCTGGGCAGCGTCTTCAGCGACGTGATCTATGTGCCTTACTCGATCATTGTGGAGGGGCAGATCATCCGCTTCCACGACCCCAGCATTCACATCGCGGTGAGCCCGACGGAGTTGAGCGACGAAAGCGAAATGTCGTTTATCCGCGCGGAGGAATATGACGCGCGCTGGGTTGCTTGCCGCAGGCCGTTCGTGGCCACGGGCGGCGAACTGACGCTGGAGATGCTCGATCTGCGCTATGACGCGGAGGGCCACTTTTACGAGGCGCCGCTGCACCTGAAGGCGCTGGGCGGCTGTTTTGTGATTGACGATTTTGGCCGCCAACTTGTGAGCCCCACCAGCTTGCTGAACCGCTGGATCGTTCCGCTGGAGAACCGCGTCGATTACCTGAAACTGCATACCGGCAAGAGCTTCTGTATTCCGTTCGAGGAACTGGTTATCTTTTCCACCAACATGGAGCCGGAAGATCTGATGGACCCCGCCTTTCTGCGCCGGCTGCCTTACAAGATTGAGGTGGGGGGGCCCAGCGAGGATAATTACAGGCGGATTTTTGAGAAAGAATGCGCGCGGCAGGGAATGACGCTGCCCGACGATGCCTTCAATGCAATAGTGCAAAAGCTGCGGAAGGAAAAGGGAGTGGAACTGGCGGCATTCCAGCCGAAGTTCATTGTGGATCAGGTGGTGGCGTCGTGCCGGTTCATGGGGCAGGCGTTGCATTTTGAGCCGCGGTATATTGAGTATGCGGTGAATAATCTGCGAGTGCGGCGGAAGACAGCCTGAGACCGTGCGAAGGAGCGGTGAGCCGGGGGCTAATTGTTTTTCTTCATCGCCAGGTAGGGGATATATTCCCGATCCTGTTCGAGCAAGTGGCAGATTTGCCAGTCACGCAGAAATAGCAGGAACGGCGGGTACATAGTGTGGTCGCCATTCTCGTGGCGGAGGTCGAATTCTTCCAGCCTCTCGATCAAGTCGCGGTGGTATTCGCGGTGCTGGGCGAGTTTAGGGAAATTAACGGACGCCAAGATACTTTCCTCCACAGGAAAATGTTCACGTGTGTATCCCTTCAGATTGCTCAACAGCGGGCCGGCAATGCTTTCTCCCTGCCCTCTCATCATTACGGCGTGTAGTTCGTTCAGATACCCAATTAAAGTCTTGTGATGATTGTCCAGAGCTTCCACGCCCACGGAATACTTATTGTTCCAAGTCACGAGAGCCATGATTTCCTCACAGAATCGAAGTGCGCTACAGGGATCATCGGAAAGAAAGCAGAGAAGATTACTTATTATCCCGAAATAAAAAAATAAACTGTCACGTTCTCTGAATTACTGGCACTATCGATGCACAGTCCGGCAAGTCGGGACCTGACTAACAGGTGGCCGGGATGAAGCAGATTAAATTTTATGAAGTATCCGATGAGCTTTGGTCAAAGGTGGAACCTTTGATTCCAGCGGTGGTGCGCCCCGCAGACCGAGCGTATCAGCGCAGGTCAGGCGGAGGGCGCAAACCGATGCAGGCGCGCCAGATATTCACTGCAATCCTCTATGTGCTGCGCTTCGGCTGTCCCTGGAAGGAGCTTCCCCACCGGTTTGGCAGTGCCAGCACCGTCCACCGGCATTTTCTGGAGTGGGAGCGGGGGGGCTTTTTCCGGGCCATGTGGCGCGCCGGTCTGGCGGAAGACAGCGAGATGGCTGGTATTGGTTGGGTGTGGGGAAGCAACGACGAAGCCGTGGAGGAGAACTCACCGACGTCAGGGACGCCAGCGAAGCCTGTTGGACGGCAAATATGGAGTCCGGCCGTGGCGCACCGCCAGCGTTAGTTAGCTAACTGTTTTATAAATCAGTCACTTATTGCGATGGAGTAGGAATTAATCGAGAATTGCGATGGAGTCTGGTGTTGTCTGGCGGGGCATGGATTTACGGGAATGGGAATAATATATTGGGATAAACATTTGGTGATAAAAGAAATTTTGCTCTGGAAAACCGCGTGGTATCCCGCCCTTGCGACAGAAAAAAGTCGCAAGGATGGGGCACGAGAGTTAATGGGCAGTGATCTTCGCTCTACGAAACCACCTCAGAGGGCGGTTTCGCCGCGTTCGTCGTTGCGGATGCGGATGGCTTCGTCTACGCGGCTGATAAAGATTTTGCCGTCGCCGATGCGTCCGGAGCGGGCCGTGCTGAGAATGGCCTCGATGGCCTTGTCTTTCCGGTCGTCGTTGACGATCATCTCGATCTTGATTTTGGGCAGCAGATCGACGGTGTATTCGTTGCCACGATAGAACTCAGTGTGGCCCTTCTGGCGGCCATGTCCGCGCGCCTCCAGGATGGTCATGCCTTCGATGCCTGCCTCGAGCAGGGCTTCTTTGACCGCGTCCAGCTTAGACGGCTGGAGAATAGCTTCTATTTTGACCATATGCAGATCCCTCGATTGACAGCGTAACAGGCGGGAGGGCTTGTTGGGCCGTTCCCGGCAAATCTTTTCTTACGAGTTGAAGTCGTAGCCTTCCTCGTCGTGCTGGGAGATGTCGAGGCCCCGGGCTTCGTCTTCCGGCGCAACGCGCAGGCCGACAAGCTTGTCGACGATGAAGAGCAATAACAGGGTGCCGGCAATGGAGACGGTCCAGGCTAGTCCCACGCCTGAGGCCTGATTGAGCAATTGTCCCCAATGTCCGTCAATAGCGCCGGTGGGATTAGGGTGTCCGGCGGCGTTTTTGCCGAGTGCGGCGTTGATGGCGCTGGTGGCAAAGAGGCCGGTGAGCAGCGCGCCGAGGGTTCCGCCGGCTCCATGGACACCAAAGGCGTCGAGAGAGTCGTCGTAGCCGAAGAACTGCTTGACGATGAAGACCATGAAGAAGCAGACGAGGCCGGCAGCGAAGCCGATGGCCAGGGCGGCGAATGGCTGGACAAATCCAGAGGCGGGGGTGATGGCAACCAGTCCGGCAACCGCGCCGGAGATGGCGCCCAGAGCGGTGGGCTTGCCGTTGTGAATCCACTCGGCGATGGACCAGCCGACGGCAGCAGCGGCGGCGGCAAAGTGGGTGTTGACGAAGGCGCTGGTGGCCAGCGAACTGGCGTTGAGTGCGCTGCCGGCGTTGAAGCCGAACCAGCCCACCCACAGCAGACAGGCGCCGATGAAGCTAAGCACCATGGAGTGGGGCGCCATCTTGGTGTGGGGGTAGCCGCGGCGCTTGCCCAGATAGATGCAACAGACGAGCGCGGAGACGCCGCTGGTGATGTGGACAACGGTGCCGCCGGCAAAGTCGAGCGAGGGCAGAGGGGCGTGGGCGTTGTTGAGGCTGAGGAATCCATCCGCGCCCCAGACCATGTGGGCCATGGGGCAGTAAACGATGAGCGACCAGAGGGAGAGGAAGATGGCCATGGCGCTGAACTTCATGCGCTCGGCAAAGGCGCCGGTGATCAGCGCCGGGGTGATGATGGCGAACATGAGCTGGTAGATCATGAAGGTCTGCTCGGGGATGGTGGCGGCATAGCTGGCGTTGGGAGTGAGGGTGACGCCGCGCAGGAAGAGGTGATCGAAGCCACCTATGAACCAGTTGCCATGACCGAACGCCAGTGAATAACCGACGATGGCCCAGATGATGGTAACCAGTCCCATCATGGCCATGCTCTGCATCATGGTGCCGAGGATGTTCTTTTTGCGGACCAGGCCGCCGTAAAACAGGGCCAATCCGGGGCCGGTCATGAGCAGGACCAGAGCCGCCGAAACCAGCATCCAGGCATTGTCGGCGGCGGACTGGGCGTTGGCGGCGGCGATTCTATTGGCATCCACGGCCTGCTGCAGGGCGGCGATCTGAGCCTGAGCGTCTGGCGCGGCAGGCTGAGCGAAGGCCAGGGCCGGGATTGCCAGCAGGGCGGAGAAAAGCATCAGTTTGATTCCACGACAGGACATACGATTTCCACTCCCAGATAATTTACGGCGAATTAAATCCTTGTGTTGTAACTCGAACCGGCGATCCGGCCCATGTGAATACTAATACACCGGCATCGCGGGTCAGCTTGTTTCAGGCCTCTGCCGGAGCAGAAATATCGCTGAATAACAATCAAAAGCGGCTCAAACCAACCTGCCGGCTTGAAATTGGCTCAACTCTTATGTGAATCTTAAGGAATTATCGAGCCATTGAAATAAGGAATCCATCAGGATTTCTGAGAAAGCCGGTCAAAGTGCCAGAAAATGGATAATTCTCTATGGAATCTTCATTCCTTCTGCGGTAAAGAATTCTCACGCAGACACGAAGGGCGCACCTGCCAAGGGAAGTGGACCGGTAGCAGAGAATTACTCGTAAATTTTCCCGCGAACATACAGGCTCACGCTTAGGTGTGAAATGCACACGCGCGCCGTTATCCGGAGGGATTTCGGCGCGGCCCCCATTTCTGCCGGTCAGCGGTATAGTAGAAGCATGACGGCGATTGCGGAGCGGGATCGATATCTATTCGGAGCGCTGGATAGCAGCGCGCAAAACCGCGCGAAGGTGATGGAGGCGAACTACGGCTATGAAGTGCCGGAGGGAATCCTGCTGACCTCGCTGGATTTCGCGGTGAACTGGATCCGGAAGAACTCGCTTTGGCCGATGACTTTTGGGCTGGCCTGCTGCGCCATTGAGATGATGTCCACGGGGGCCTCGCGCTATGACATTGCGCGCTTCGGCGCCGAGGTTTTTCGGCCTTCTCCGCGGCAATCGGACGTGATGATTGTTGCCGGGCGGGTTGCGCAGAAGATGGCCCCGGTGCTGCGCCGTCTCTACGACCAGATGCCGGAGCCGAAGTGGGTGATCTCGATGGGGGCCTGCGCCACATCGGGCGGGGTTTTCAACAACTATGCGGTGGTGCAGGGCGTCAACCAGGTGGTTCCCGTGGATGTGTATGTTCCGGGGTGTCCGCCGCGGCCGGAGCAACTGATTTATGCTCTTACGCTCTTGCAGGAGAAGATTCAGCGCGAGCCGCGCAGCCTGGTGAAGACCCTGAATCTGGGGTAAAGCGGGCAACCGAGTCGATTTCCGGAGGATGTTACAAGGTAATTTCGGTTATCCTCCATGTGTTCAGCAATCCTGAGAGGTAGGCATGGAGCCGGCTAACCTATTCGGGAGTACGCCTTCTTTCTCGTTTTTTCGCCCCCCAACGACTGATATTCGGACAAACAGGCAGATAATATGCCTGAAAAAAAACATGTTCTGAAATGGTCATACCCCGTGGGATTGCTATGTTACTATGATTCCGTGTATGAATTTGACACACTTTTGTTTTGTTCGGTGTTTGTTTTCAGGATGTTCAGTCGGTAGTAGTCCGGAAATGGCGCGCATCAGCAAACCACTTCATCAACGTTTTCAATCTGAACTAGTGGAGGAGAAACCCATGTATTCGAGGAATTTGAAGTCTGTATTTTTGGTGGTGGCTTTGGCGGTGTTGGCCTTCGCGTCCGTAGGATGCCAGAAGGCTCCGCCGATAACCCTGTCGGCCGCAGCTGCCCCGCCAGTGGTTTATGCCGGAGATCCGGTCACAGTGACCGCAACTGCCGGAGCGGTGGATCCCAACAAAAAGAACGTTGTGGTCTACAACTGGTCGGGAACCGGCGTGACGGGCAACGGAGCGACGGCCACGGTGGCCACCGCAACGCTTGCGCCGGGCAGCTATGAGGTGAAGGCGGAAGTTAAGGAAGGCAAGAAGGGCAAGGAAGGCCTGAAGCCTGGCCAGACGGCCGACGCCACGGCGAGCTATACGGTGAAGCAGTTTGAGCCTCCGACCGTCAGCGTCTCTGCCAGCCCCAGCACCATCAAGCCGGGCGAGACCAGCAACATTACCGCAGCCGGTGTGAGCCCACAGAATCGTCCGCTGACCTATGTTTTCTCTGCAACCAACGGCAGTGTGACTAGCAGCGGCTCGGCAGCGGTGTTCGCCTCGACAGGCGCACCGACCGGTACCGTGAACGTGACTGTGACCGTGACCGACGACAAGAGCCAGTCGGCAACGGCGAACACCAGCGTGAACATCCTGGCCCCGTATGTGGCTCCGATTCCGCACGTGCAGCAGCTTGGCACGATCGACTTCAGCAAGGATAAGAAGAATCCGACCCGCGCCAACAACGAAGCCAAGGCGGCTCTGGACGGAATCGCCCTGCAACTGCAGCAGAATCCGGACGCGAAGCTGGTGGTAGTGGGCGAGGCCGATGCCAAGGAGCAGGCCAAGACCGCGAAGGAAGAAAAGGCCAAGCTGAAGAACAAGCACCTCAAGGTGGTTGATCTGGCCGCCGAGCGCGCCGTTAACGTCAAGGACTATCTGGTGAAAGAGAAGGGCATTGACGCTTCCCGCATCAGCGTGGCGACGGACACGAAGGACGCGCAAGCGGTGGAGACTTACCTGGTGCCATCGGGCGCGACCTTTGCAAACGATGTAACCGGAACCACTCCTGTGGACGAGACTTCGATTTTTGTGAAGCCGTTCAAAGCCGTAGGCAAGGCCGTCAAGAAGGTTGTCAAGAAGATGACCTAGTAGTTGGTTTACTGCCACGCCCTGGCGGCTGGCCTCCGGGCCTGCCGCCAAGGGAAGAGCATGGCTTCTGCAATCCCAGGAAGGCTGACCGGCTTGCCGGTCAGCCTTCTTTGCTTTGAGTGAACTCCCCGGATGCGGTTGCGAGCCCGCAGGCAGGGATTCATGCCTTGTTTGTATACTCTTTATAAGAGCTTGGGAGTTTCTTGCCTGCATGAATTGTTTGCGAAATTGCTTTCATTTATTTTTTTCGGTTAGAGTTTTTGCGCGCGTTTCATTTTTCGTTTTGCTTGCCGTCTCGGGAGTGGCGGCGCAAGCGCCGTGGACCGCCATAGGCCCCATGGGCGGCGATGCGCGCACCTTTGCGGCGGTTCCGGGCGAGCCCCGTCATCTATATTTGGGCACCACCAATAGCTGGCTCTACGAGTCCGTGGATGGAGGCGCAAGCTGGCATCGGCTCTCGAAGTTGGAGGCCTCAGACGATCTTGTTGTGGACCACATCATCGTGGACCCGGCGAATCCCGCTACGGTTTTTGCAGCCGCGTGGAAGCTGAACCAGCCCGGCGGCGGGCTATGGGTGAGCCACGACAGCGGGCGAGGCTGGAGCGCGGTCGAAGGGCTGCGCGGGCAGTCGATTCGCGCGCTGGCGCAGGCGCCCTCCGATCCAAAAATCCTGATTGCGGGAACTCTGGAAGGCGTCTTCCGCAGCACGGACGCGGGCGCCACGTGGACGCAGATCAGCCCACCGGGCAGCCTGGAGATTCACGAGGTGGAGTCGCTGGCCATCGATCCCGCGGACCCGGATGTGATCTACGCCGGAACCTGGCACCTGCCCTGGAAGACCACGGACGGCGGCCAGAACTGGCACAACATCAAGAAGGGCGTGATCGACGACTCTGACGTGTTTTCCATCATCATCGATCCGTCGCGGCCGAAGATTGTCTTTGCCAGCGCGTGCAGCGGAATCTACAAGAGCGAGAACGCCGCAGAACTGTTCAAGAAGATTGAGGGCATTCCCTCGGATGCGCGCAGGACACGGGTGCTGAAGCAGGACCCTGCCAACCGGGAGGTGGTGTATGCCGGAACCACTCTCGGGCTGTACAAGACGGTGGACGGCGGCAAGCACTTTGAACTCATGACCGGGCCGGATGTGATTGTGAACGATGTTTTTGTTGATCCGGGAGATTCGAATCATGTGCTGCTGGCCACCGACCGCGGCGGCGTGCTGCTGAGCCAGGATGCAGCGGCCAGCTTTGTGGCGGCGAATGAGGGATTCAGCGGGCGCAAGGTGGAGGCGCTGCTGGTTGAACCAACTGCGGAGGGGCCAACTGCGCCTGTGGCGCGCATTTTTGCCGGGGTGGTGAACGATAAGGGCTATGGAGGCGTCTTTGTTTCCGTAGATGGCGGGGCGCAGTGGAAGCAGATCGCCGAAGGGCTGGAGGGGCGCGATGTATTTGCTTTGGCGGAGTCACCGGAGGGAACGATAGTCGCGGGAACCAATCACGGCATCTTCGCGCTGGAGGAGAACAAGGACGCTGGAGATCAGCCAGGCGCGCGCTGGAGTTCGCGCAGCACGATTCAGAACACGCTGGTGAAGACGGCGACCGAGACGCACTACGGCAAGCGCATCAACATCGAGAAGCAGGTGAAGGATACGCGGCGGGAGATGGACGGGCGCGTGAGGGCGCTCGATCTCTCTGGAGAGGCGTGGATGGCCGCGACCCCCGGAGGCGTTTATACCAGCAAGGATAAGGGCGATAGTTGGCAGGGCGGGCCGGTGATGGGCGAGGGGGATTATCTGTCGGTGGCCTCGCACGGAGCGCAACTGGTCGCCGCGCGGAAGGATGGGGTGGTTCTATCCACCGACGGCGGCGAGAGCTGGCAGCCGATGAGCATTCCGGCGATGCTGACGCGGATTCATGCCATTGTTTTTTCCGCGGATGGGACGTTGTGGCTGGGGGCGCGTGAGGGCGTTTACTTTACGCATGACCTGGGCAAGACGTGGATGTGGGTTCATCGCTTTCCGCTGACCGATGTGGACGCGCTTTACTATGACACACATATGAACAGGATTCTGGTCAGCTCGCGGACGAGCGACCAGGTTTACGCCATCGATCCCAAGTCGCTGGGGTGGAAATGGGCGCAGACGGGGTACAAAATTGCGCTGGTGCGGGCGGCGGGAGATAGGCTGCTGGCGGCCTCGCTGTACGATGGCGTGCTGATGGAGCCGCTTGCTGCCGGGGCGGAGACTGGGCAGACTGAAGGGAACACGAATAGTTCCAGATAGAGAAAATGTTTCTGTATCATTAGCCTATGCAGACTGTGACGGCGGAGACCCGCCAGAAAGCAGATTTTCGCACCTACGACCCGCGCCTTGAGCCGATTGCCGCCAAAGTTCTGGCTGGCGAGCGGCTGAACTTCAACGACGGACTTGTGCTTTATGGTTCCTCGGACGTGCTGGCCGTGGGCTGGCTGGCCAATCATGTGCGCGAGCGGATGCACGGGGATGTGACCTACTTCAACGTCAACCGGCACATCAACCCGACGAATGTTTGCGTGGCCAACTGCCGGCTGTGTGCTTTTGGGCGGAAGAAAGGCGATTCGGCGGGCTACACGATGGCGCTGGAAGAGGCGTGGGAGACGGCGGCCTCGGGTTACTCGGAGGCGGTGACGGAGTTTCACATCGTTGGCGGGCTGCACCCGGATTTGCCGCTGGAATATTTTCTCGACCTGGTGCATGGCCTCAAAGCACGATTTCCCAAGGTTCACGTGAAGGCCTTCACTATGGTGGAGGTGGCGTACCTGGCTCGGCGGGCGAAGTTATCTATTGAAGACACGCTGATCAAGATGCGCTCGGCGGGGGTGGATTCGATGCCGGGCGGCGGGGCGGAGATTTTTGCGGCGCGGGTACGCTCGATTATCTGCGACCACAAGATCGACGGCGAGGAGTGGCTCGAGACGGCGCGTCTGGCTCACAAGCTGGGCTTCAAGTCCAACGCGACGATGCTGTACGGGCACATTGAAAACGACGAAGACCGTGTGGACCACCTGCTGAAGCTGCGCGCCGTGCAGGATGAGACGGGCGGCTTTCAGACATTTATTCCGCTGGCCTTTCATCCGGAGAATACGGCGCTGGACCACCTGCCGGTGACCACGGGGCTGACGGACATTCGCCAGGTGGCGGTCAGCCGTTTGCTGCTGGACAACTTCCCCCACATCAAGGCATACTGGCAGATGCTTACCGCGAAAATTGCGCAAATTGCGCTGCGCTTTGGGGCCGACGACCTGGACGGCACGGTGGTGGAGGAGAAGATTTACCACGACGCCGGGGCGACCACGCCACAGGGTATGACGCGCAAGGAGCTTTGCCGCCTAATTACCGAGGCCGGCCGCGTGCCGGTAGAGCGCGACACCCTTTACCATCCAGTGACGCGCACGGAAGACAGTTTTATTGTCGCGGTTTAAGCCGGATTAAGATGAATCAGGGAAGGGACGAGCGCGATGGATGAATTTATGGCTAGGTACCCATTTGGACCGTGGGCTTTGCTTGGACTCTGCTTCGGATTAATGTGGGGCATCCTGTGCTCGATTGCGATCCTGTATTCCATTTACCTGGCAGCCTATCGCAAGGCCATCAAGGATTCTCTCAAGCAGGTTCAGCCGCTGCGGTATACGCGTGTGGTGGACATGGTAAAGACACAGAAGGCAGAAAAGCTGGAGGCCAAGAAGGCAAAGTCGACAGTGAAGGCGGCGGAGCCTCCGCTGTGAGCCGCGTTTTACATCGAAATATAGATAATCTATTTGATCCGATCCGAAACGAAATCATCGTGGTATTCCACCCTTTCCGCAGAAAAAAGCGGAAAGGATGGGGCATGGTGCTTTGTTTTCACAATAGTTTCAGGAAAATAATTACTGCCGCACCACCGCGCCGTTTTTCATCACCAAACTGACGCGCTCGACGGCGGTGATGTCCTCGAGCGGGTTGCCGGGGACGGCGACGATGTCGGCGAAGTAGCCGGGCTTGAGTTGGCCGATCTGGCCCTCCCAGCCGAGGAGCTTCGCGCCGTTGATCATGTCAGCTTGCAGTACCTCTAAAGGCTTCATGCCGTAGCGGACCATTAGCTCCATCTCGACAGCCTGTGTGCCGTGCGGGAAAGGGCCCACGTCGGAGCCGACGGCAAAGGGGATTCCGGCGGCGACCTGCCGCTTGAACTCACTGATCTTGTAATCGAGCAAGGCTTTTTCGCGCGCGGCCTGGGCGGGCGATTCAGCGTGCTGTGCGAAGTATTCGAAGATGGCGAAGGTGGGGACGGCGGGGATGTTTTTTTCGCGCATGAGGCGCATGGTTTCGTCGCTGAGTTGGGTGGCGTGGTCGATGGATGCGACGCCGGCCTGGGCTGCGTAGAGCGTTCCCGGCTCGCCCTGGGCGTGGACGCCGACCGTCGTTCCCAGTCTGCGCGCCTCTTCGACAGCGGCGGCCAGTTGCGCCTCGGTGTACTGGCACGGCGTGCGCAGATTGCCGTCCACCACTTGGTCGTGCCCGGTTTGGTAAATTTTGATGAAGTCGGAGCCCTCTTTGTGCTGCTGGCGGATGACCTCGATTAGCTGGTCGCTGGAGTTGGCGTAGTCGGCGTTGGAGAGCACGTGCTGGGCGGGGTTGTAATGGATGGCATCCTCGTGCCCGCCGAGGATGCTGATGGCGTTGCCGCTGATGCGCAGGCGCGGGCCGGGAATGATGCCGGCATTGATGGCGTCGCGGACCGCAGTGTCGGCCGAACCGGCGCCCTCGGTTCCCATGTCGCGCTCGGCGGTGAAGCCGGCGAGCAGGTCGGCTTTGGCGGCTTGGGCAGCGAGCAAGGTGCGCCAGGGAACCGACTCCTCGACGGTTTGCAGGTCTTCAGCGCCGGGATGCAGAAAGAGATGGACATGAGCGTCGATGAGGCCGGGGAGGAGTGTGGCGTCGCCGAGGTCGATGACGCGGGCGTTCTGCGGATGCTCGACCGATGTGCCGACGGCAAGAATGCGCTCGCCTTGGATGAGAATCTCGCCGGGCTGAAGCAGGGTTCCTGTGTCGATTTGCAGCAGGCGGGCGGCGTGGAGCACGATGGGCGCGGCGGGCGGCTGGGCCTGGGCTACGGCGGCAAGAGACAGGGCCACGGCGCAGGCGGGCAAAGCGAAGTTACGCAATCGAAAATATAGCATGGATACGACTATGCCGCATCCGAATGGGGTTGTCCATTAGGAGATTTGCGGGACAACGAATTGGATCAGAATGCGCCGTCCCTACAGGACTCCCGAATGAATCTGTGGAATCCGCTTTCCCCACGCTGAAGCGCGGGGCTAATCAACTCTGCGCCTACGGCGCGTTTGTTCAGACATTACTTACGTAGTCCTCAATGAATGCGGCGAGATTCTCAGTAGGCGGGAATGCCGGTGAGGTGCTGGCCGATGATGAGGGTGTGAATGTCGTGCGTGCCTTCGTAAGTGATGACCGATTCCAGGTTCATCATGTGGCGCATGATGGGGTAGTCGTCACAAATTCCATTTGCCCCCAGGATGTCGCGACTGATGCGAGCGCACTCCAGAGCCATCCAAACGTTATTTCGCTTGGCGAGAGAGATGTGATGATGCTCCGCCTTGCCCGCGTCCTTGAGTCGGCCGACCTGGAGGGAAAGCATCTGCGCCTTGGCAATTTCATTGGCCATCCACACCAGCTTTTCCTGGACAATCTGATGGCTAGCGATGGGCTGGTTGCGGAACTGCTTACGGAACTTGGCGTACTGCAGGGCGGTGTCGTAGCAGGACATGGCCGCGCCGATGGCTCCCCAACTGATGCCGTAACGAGCCTGGTTGAGGCACATGAAGGCGCTCTTGATTCCCTCTGCGCCGGGCATGATGGCCGTGAGGGGTACGTGCACGTCTTGCAGCGAGAGGCCGCTGGTGTGGGAGGCGCGCAGGCTCCATTTGCCGTGGACATCGTAGGCGGTGAAGCCGGGGCGGTTGGTTTCCACCAGGAATCCGCGGACTTTGCCGCCTTCATCCTCATTTTTTGCAAAGACAACGGCTATGTCGGAGATGGTTCCGGAGGTGATCCAGAGCTTTTCGCCGTTGAGGATGTACTCGTCGCCGACTTTGCGGGCGGTGGTGGTCATGGCTCCGGGATTGGAGCCGGCGCCGGGCTCGGTGAGGCCGAAGCAGCCCAGCTTTTCGCCGCTGGCGAGCTTGGGGAGCCAGGTGTTTTTCTGCTCCTCGGAACCGAAGGTGTAGATGGGGTACATGACCAGGCCGGATTGCACGCTGACAAAACTGCGGAAGCCGGAGTCGCCGCGCTCCAGCTCCTGCATCACCAGGCCGTACTCGACGTTGGACATTCCGGCGCAGCCGTAGCCTTCGAGGTTTGCGCCGTAGAAGCCCAGCTCGCCCATGATGGGGACCAGCTCGCGCGGAAAACGCTCCGTGCGGAAGCACTCCTCGATGATGGGAATGAGGTTGTCCTCGACAAAGTCGCGCGCGGTTTTGCGGACGAGCAGTTCGTCCTCGCTGAAGCTGGAGTCGAGGTTGATAAGATCGAAGCCTTGAAATTTGAAGCCCATGATTTGCCTGCCAATCTGTTGAAATTGCTCAAAACAGATGATTTTAGCAGACGGGGATGTGGAGGGAGGAAACAGGGGATGGCATGAGCGTAGGCGGCACACTCAATAGAAGCTCAGTCCCGGCATGGGATAGTGCTTGTGATTGCGGGTCCAGAGGGCAGCATGATTCTGAACGGCTGTAGCGGCGATCAGGGCGTCACCAATTTTAAGATTGTGGCTCTTGAAGAATTGGCGGAGGTATTCACCCGCCAGTTTACCGATCTCATATTCACTCGGAGCACATATGAGCTGAGGAAAGAAGCTCGAAATAGCGTGTCGCTCGCTGGGGCGCGCACCAGCCCAAACTTCCGCTACGGTAACAGGAGAAAACAGTATATCCTCGCCTGAATTTGCCAGCGTATTCCATTGCGACAGAATGACCGGATCCCGAGACCGCAGAATTTCGATTACGATGTCGGAATCGATGAGGACGCTCATTTGATTCCCAATCGTTCCATCCGATCGTCGTCACGCAGGTTGCGGATGTAGGTCTCAGTGTCGGGAAGGTCGGTGCGATCTTTCCAAAGCCCCACGATCCCCAGCATAGCCGCACGGCGTTCTTCGTGGTTAACCATGTAGCGTTCACGAGCGGCCGTACGCACAAGTTCCGAGATGGATGTGCCGCCGAGACGGGCCTTAGTGTGGAGAGCACTCCAGAGGTCGTCGTCGAGATAGAGCTGTGTGCGCTTCATGATGTATAGCATACATCATCGGAGTAAAAAAGGAAATAGGCTACTCCAGGAACTCACGGACGAATGGGTTTTCGCTTCTGATCAGCTCGTGGAGGGAACCGTCGAAGATGAGGCGGCCCTCTTCGAGCATGAGGAAGGTGGTGTTGGGGTCGGTTTCGCCTTTGGGGAAGGGAACCATACCGCCTTGTTGGGGGTCGAAGCGGTTGTTGCACAGGAGGAAGGCGTCCTGGATGCGATGGGTGACCATGATCGAAGGGGTGTGGTAGACGTCGCGCTCCTTGGCGATCAATTCGATGATGGTGGCGGAGGTGAGTGGGTCGAGTCCGCCGGTGGGCGAATCGTAGAGCAAGAACTCCGGCTGGCGGATTAAGGCGCGGGCGATAGCCACGCGGCGGCGCATTCCGCCCGAGAGGCTGGCCGGGTAGAGGTCGAAGGTCTCCTCCAATTCGACAAAACGCAGGGCATCGCGAACGCGGCGGTCGATTTCGTTGTCGGGAACCTGCTCCTGAATGAGCTGGTAGGCGACGTTGTCGCGGACGGTGAGCGAGTCAAAGAGCGCACCCTCCTGAAAGACCATTCCGGTGCGGGTGCGCAAAGGGAAGAGCTGCTCCTCGGGCATGTGGGAGATCTCTTCGCCGAAGAGCAGAATGCTACCCGCATCGGGGCGCAGGAGGCCGTTGGCGAGCTTGAGCAGGACGCTCTTTCCCACGCCGGCGGGCCCAAGCAGGATCCGGGTCTCTCCGGGGGCAACGGAGAAGCTTACGTCATGGAGCACCGGCGGACCGTCGAAGGCGATGGAGACATTGCGAAAGACCACCACCGGGCTGGCATCAATAGCCGGACCGTACGGATGGAGGCC
>Ga0302319_10011802_pt1 | contig 16546 bp, 14 predicted proteins | sample Bog_T0_2_FD_203319 | JGI IMG/M metagenome (GOLD analysis project Ga0302319, IMG submission 203319) | Peat permafrost microbial communities from Stordalen Mire near Abisko, Sweden - Bog_T0_2 | ecosystem: Environmental > Terrestrial > Soil > Wetlands > Peat | place: Sweden: Abisko, Stordalen Mire...
TAATGAGTTAAGGAGCGGGGCTTTGGTTTGAAGGGAATATTCTGTATATGGCGGAGAGAGGGGGATTCGAACCCCCGGTAGAGCTTTTGACCCTACAACGGTTTAGCAAACCGCCGCCTTCAGCCACTCGGCCATCTCTCCGGGTCTGAAAGGGATTATACCGGAAGCTGGGCTCCGGATGCGAAATGCCTGCTAATCTGTCGAGCGGATCGCGTTCATCTCGGCACTTCCCGCTACCCGTTCTGCCGGCCCTTTCTTTCGATCTCATTTTTCTCTTTCGGCGTGAAGCTACGATTGTTAGATTCACAATCATGCCCGCTGCACTCAGCCCAGCCCCGCGCAAAATGCGCCTTCTTCCGCTGATTGCCGCCACCTATTTCATGGTCGCGGGTGGTCCTTATGGCATTGAAGACATTCTCGGGGGGGCCGGGTTCCTCAAGGCCATCATCATCCTGCTGGTCCTGCCGATTTTGTGGAGCCTGCCGACGGCGTTAATGATCGGAGAGTTGGCGAGCGCCATTCCGGCCGAGGGTGGCTTTTACATTTGGGTTCGGCGTGCGCTGGGGCCGTTCTGGGGCTATCAGGAAGGCTGGCTCTCGCTGTCGGCCAGCGTCTTTGACATGGCGATCTACCCGGCCATGTTCGTGCTTTACCTTGGCAAGTTTTCCTCTGCACTCACCGCCGGTTGGCACGGTTATGCCTGGTCGCTCGCCGTCGTCGTGGTCTGCTGTGCCTGGAACCTGCGCGGCGCGCCGGCCGTCGGCGAAGACTCCGTCTGGCTATTTGCGTTGCTGCTTGCGCCCTTTGTTGTTTTTGTTGTTTTCGGCCTGTGGCGTGGGATTACGCTGCACCCCCATGTGCAGTGGGGCATCTCGGCATCTGGGCATGACGCTGCATCGGGTCTTGGCGCAGGCTTTTCGACCGCAATCCTCGTGGCGATGTGGAACTACATGGGTTGGGACAACGCCTCTACGGTTGCCAAAGAAGTAGAGGATCCACAGCGCAACTATCCCCGTGCGATGATCTTTGCCACTATCCTGGTGGCAATCACTTACATTTTGCCGCTAGTCGCCATGGCGTTCGCCGGCCTCCCCGCCGACAGCTTTTCAACCGGAGACTGGGCTGACGCTGCCAGAGCCCTGGGCGGAGATGGTCTCGTCGGAGCAGGCCTGGCATTGGCTGTGATTGCCGGCGGCTCCATCTCCGGCATCGGCATGTTCAATGCGTTGGTGATGAGCTATTCGCGACTGCCCATGGCCATGGCGGAAGATGGCATGTTGCCCCGTGCGGTTGCCCGTCGCAACAGCCGGAAAGTTCCCTGGGTCAGCGTTCTGCTCTGTGGGTTGGCCTGGGCATTGGCGCTCAAACTACCCTTTGAACGCCTGATCTCCATCGATCTCATCTTGTATGGCACGAGTTTGCTCCTGGAGTTTGTCGCGCTGTTCGTCCTGCGCATTCGTGAGCCAAATCTTCCCAGACCGTTCAAGGCCGGCAACCTGGCGATTGCGGCCTTGCTCGGGGTGCCTCCGGCTGCGCTGATCGGCTACGCGCTTTGGGCCTCGCGCGACGAGAAACTATTCGGCACGACCTCGGCGCTGCTTTTTTCAGTTGCGGTGGGCCTGCTGGGCCCTTTGCTGTATTGGGCGACAGCCGCCGTAAACAGGTCGCGCGGGCCGGTTGCCGCGGCAACGAAATAAAGCTCGTCGCCGCGTCGGCCCATGCCTCACTCGCCGTGTTTCAGCTTGCCCTTAGACTTCTTCAACTTGTTATCTTGAAACTGCTTCACTGAAATCACGACGCGGTCACGGGCATAGGCGGCATCGTGCCAGCCCTTGATCTCGACCCGCTTGCCCTCAAGGTCTTTGTAGATGGAAAAGAAATGCGTGATCTCCTTGAGCATGTGCGGGTAAACGTCTGTGTAGTTCCAAACATTCGCATAGCGGGGATTGTTCTTTCCCACGGCCAGCACCTTCTCATCCAGCACGCCCTGGTCCATCATCTCAAGCAAGCCGATGGGGCGCACTTCCTGAACGCATCCGGGAAAGCTCGGGCTCGGCACCAGCACCAGCACATCTAAGGGGTCGCCGTCATCGCTCAGCGTGGACGGAATGAAGCCATAGTCGCCCGGATAGTGAACGGGTGAATGCAGGTTGCGGTCGAGCTTGAACACATGGAGCTCTTTGTCGTACTCAAACTTGTTGGTATTGTCCTTGGGGATTTCCACGACGGCGCGAAAAACTTCGGGGGAGCGATCGCCGATCGGCAGTTCCAGATAGTTAACCATGATTTCTTAATTTCTCCTTCGAGGTTGAGGCAGATGAATTCGGCGCGAACAATTGAACCGGAACATTGGGAAAGTGGAATAACCGCCGGAGCTACTATAATCGTTGATGATGAAGGCACATGTCTATGTCACTCCCAAGACATCGGTCCTGGATCCCCAGGGCCAAACCATCCAGAACGCCCTGCGCAAGATAGGTTTTGCGGATGTTACATCGGTGCGCCAGGGCAAGTATTTCGCGCTTTCCCTCGCCGAAGGGTTGAGCGCCGACGCCGCCAGCGAGCAGGTCGAACGCATCGCCAGCCAGGTGCTGACCAACCCCGTAATCGAAGAGTTCACATACCGCATAGAGGAATAGAGCCTCTGAACCGGGATGCCGCTCCGCTTGCGCGTGGGGAAATTGCGCGTTTTGCGTCGACTGCACACTCTTGGCCGGCGATTGGTATCCAAGAGGCAAGGCTTTCTATTTCAGATAGTTATGAGCCGCGGAACGGCTGCTTAACCAGCCATTCGAGCGGACGTGCGCTTATATTTTGGGGCTATTTGTAAGTGGTTTTGAATGTGTTGATTAGGGCAAACATACAGGAATACAGGGGCTGTAATTTGCTGGAGTCTTGGCTGGCAGGTGATTGAAAGAGAATGGGTTAGGTTGGCTTTACAGCGGTACAGGCGGGAATTACAGCCTCGGGAAAATAGGGGGGGGGGATTATTTAAATGGTAAACACGGTGGCGATCTTCGGATATGAATGCGGCGATGCTTCTGACTTCTCGCATATTCTCGCCTTTCTGGTGGAGCGGGATGCACATGGCTCTCATTTCCAGTGTGCGCCAAGCGAAGGTAATGTTCTGCAAAACCTGGGAGGTCGCGGGTGAAAATCCTGGGAGCGGGCGAGGTTGAAGAAACCAGGGTATAGGGCATAGGGAACAGAAACCCGGCGAATGGGCCGATTGGCGGGCGGATCGGCTTATGCATGTGCGTTTTCTTGAGTAACTCTTGAGCCGGACTGAATGCCGTCTTACCACCAACTGACGCCCCGATTGCGGGTTCGGCCATCGATTCGCTCGACAGATATTGCAGTCCCGCTTTCTATTCGCCCGGAACCGCAACCCAGCCGGATGCGCGGCCATCCCTGGCGCAAAGCACTTCACCGCTTCATGACCTGCTCAAGCTGCTGCAAGTCAACGGCCATGCCGGCACCGTCTCCCTTTTCGAGGCTATCGAACAAAGCGATCCACGATGCGCGGCCGGGCTCGAATGCCGGTGCTTTGGCCAGGAAATGGCGGATGCCGGCGGACTTCAACACCGGGTCGTGCAACTGCGCCGATTGAGCCATGAGCGCCTGCGCAGTTTGCAGCGCCGCAGTCTTTTGCCCGCCGCCCCATTGGCAGGCGAGCTTCGTGGTGTCGCGAATAAGGATGAATGACGCGGCGGGAACGGGGAAAGAAGCATCGTCGATGGATGCGGCGTGCTTTTGGCAGTCGTCGAAACGGCTGGTGGCCAGCTCTTCCTGTTCCAGGTAGAGGTTAGTTTCGGGGGACGGATCTAGCTTGAACCAGCTCTCCGCCACGTCGTAGGCGCGGTCATAGCGATACAGCTTGTTCTGCTCAACGTATAGACCACGGCGGAGCGCATTCAGGTCGGTGGGGAAGGCCTGCAGGCATTTCTCAAGGATATCGGTCGCGACAGCGGTGTCGCCTTGATCGGCCAGAGCGATGCTCAGGTTGGTTTGGATCGTGATCCATGTCTGAGGGATGTCGTCCCTGGATATGAGTTCCGATGCGCCTCGGGAAGCCTCAACGGACTGAGCGAAGAGCTCGGACGCCTTTGCGGCGCTGGCCTGTTCACCCTGGTCAGAAAGAGCTCTTCCCAGGTTGGTCTGCGTAGTGGCCCATTGCTGGGGCAGGTCAGTCTTGTTAAACACCGGCAGCGCCGCCTGGAAAGCATCGATTGCGTGAGCCCAGGATTCAGCGGCCTGCGGACCCGTGCTGAACTCTCCGTCGCCGGTGAGCGTCATCCCCATCATCACTTGTGTCGCAGCCCACGGCACCGGCTGATCTGCCCTGGTTTGCACCTGCAGCGCCGCCTGGTAGGCTTCAACGGCCTGACTCCGCAACTCCTTCGCCTGCGCGCCGGTCGTTCGAGATGCCTGCTGGTTCAAGACGATGCCGAGGCTGAACTGTCCCGTCGACCAATACTGGGGCTTGTCCGGCCTGGTAAAAACCTCGAGGCCTGCGCGGTCGGCCTGCACTGCCTGCGCGAACAGATCCCTGGATTGCGACCACACGCTCTGCGATCCCTGCTGCACGAGAGTCTGACCCAAAGTGATTTCGGTGCCTGCCCATTGCTGGGGCATGTCTTGTCGGGTAAAGACTTCGAGGGACGCGCGGTAAGCGTCCACCGCCTGCGCAAACAACTTCGCTGCGCGTTCTCCGCTGCTTCGAATTCCCTGATTTGCCAATGCGATGCCCAGGCTGGTCTGGGTCCTGGCCCAATCCTGGGGCAGATCCGTCTTGGTATAAACCGTCAGCGCCGCCCGATCAGCTTCAACGGCTTTGGCGAACCATGCCGGGGCCTGCTCTCCAGTGCTCCGCATAGCCTGGTTGGCCAACGTGTACCCAAGGTTGCTCTGGATTCTCGCCCATTCCTGGGGCAGGTCCGCCTTGGTATACACCTCCAGCGATGCATTGAAAGCTTGCACCGCCTGGGCGAACAATTCTGTGGCCTTGGGCCCGGAGGTGCGCATTCCCTGGGTCATCAAGGCGTTGCCGAAGGCGTTCTGAGTCCTGGCCCAGTCCTGAGGCGTATTCCCCTTGGAATAGACTTCCAGCGCTGCCTTGTAAGCATCCACAGCCTCCGCCAACGATTCACTTGCCCTTGGCCCGCTGGCGCCTGAGAACTGGGCTTGAAGAGCGTTGCCAAGATTCACCTGTGTTCTGGTCCAGTCCTGGGGCTGGTCTGCCCTGGTATAAACCTGCAACGCCGCGCGGAAGGCCTCAACTGACTGAGCCAACAAGTCCGTTGCCTTGGGTCCGGAAGTGTGCGTTCCCTGGGCCATCAAAGAGAGGCCGAGACTGTTCTCGGTTCTGGCCCATTCCTGGGGCTGATCCTCCTTGGTAAGAACCTCCAGCGAAGCGCGATATGCTTCCACGGCCTGGACCAGCAAATCTGTTGCCTGCTGACCGCTGGCTCGCGCGCTCTGGTTCTGCAGGGCATAGCCCAAACTGCTCTGTGCGCTGGCCCAGCTCTGCGGCATATCCGCCTTGGTAAAAACTTGCAGCGCTGACCGATAGGCCTCCACCGCCTGGGCCAGCAATTCCTTTGCATTTGGGCCACTGCTGCTATTCCCTTGCATTTGCAGAGCATATGCAAGAGCGCTCTCTGTAGAAGCCCAGTCCTGGGGCAGGTCTGCCCTGGTTCGCACCTCGAGCGCTGCCCGCAAAGCCACCACCGCCTGGGCCAGCAAATCCGTTGCCTCCGGCCCCTTGGAGCGCTGGCTTTGATTCATCAGAGCGATACCCAGATTGCTCTGCACCATTGCCCACCTCTGGGGCACGTCCGCCCTGGTGAACACATCGAGCATGGCCCGGAAGGCTTCCACAGCCTGCGCAAACAATGCGCTTGCCTCGGGCCCGGCACTGCGCATGCCCTGAGTTTGCAAGGCATTCCCCAGGTTGTTTTCTGTCGCAGCCCAATCCTGGGGCAAATCGGCCCTGGTCCGCACTTCCAGCGCAGCGCGGTATGCCTCGACTGACTGAGCCAGCAATTCCGTTCCCCTGGCCCCGCTGCTGCGCCCGCCCTGACTGAGCAATGCCAGACCCAGGTTCGATTCCTCCGTTGCCCACTCCTTCGGAAAGTCCGCCCTTGTGCGCACTTCCAGCGCAGCGCGATAAGCCTGCACTGCCTGGGCAAACAACTCCGTTGCCTTTGGCCCAGTGCTCTTGTCTCCTTGTCTCAATAGAGCGTTCCCGAGATTGTTTTGTGTACTCGCCCAATCCTTGGGCATTTCCGCCTTGGATTGAACCTGCAGTGCGGCGCGAAAGGCCGCGATCGCCGCGGCCAGCAATTCCGTTGACTGCGCCCCTTCGTTGCGCACGCCTTGAAGGGTCAAAACCTGGCCGAGGTCGCTCTGTGTCCGCGCCCAGGCCTGCCGCTCGGCCGGCGCCGACCTCTCCTGAAGCAATCCCTGATAGTCCTTGATCGATTGAGCCAGTAACGCCGCACTTTGGGTGGCATCACCTACATTGCCTTCAGCCTGACGAGCATTCGCCAACCGCTGCACAGTATCCAACCAGATGTCGCGCAACGCCGCATCGTCCGGGTAGCGGCCGTGCTCCGCCGCGGCCCGAATGCGGGTCTGTTCAAGAACCTGGGTCGCCTCGTGATACTGGCCATTCAGTTGATAGGTATTGGCGCTTTGGATTTTTTTGTCGACCAAATCCCGCAACTGTTTGCGTCGTTCTTCAAGGAATTTCTTCTCTTCTTCATCCATCGAAGCGCCAATGTCGTCGCCAGCCTCGTCGAACATTTGGGCGGCAGCGCCATAGTGTTTGAGCGCCAACTCGGCCAGAGCTTTCTGCTCCGCGCTGGCCTGATCTTTCCGCTTTTGAACCTCTTCAGCCCATTGATGCACCTGCTTGTCGGCATCTGCAATTGCGAAACCGTTGGCCTGAGCCCACTCTGTCATGGCTGCCGTCAGGTTGTCCGGCTTCTGGGCTTTTTCCGCAGCCAGCTCTTCCTTGAGCGCGTGAATCTCCTGGCTCTTGGCATTGCTTTGGAGCGAGAGGCGATGGAGCATGGCTTGAATTTGCGGTGGGCCCAGCAGGAGAATGGATCCCTTGGGAAGCAGACGGACGGTCGCGGTGACGGGCAGTCCGTTCAGTTGCCCATCCGCTGGTTCATAGACAACGAGGCCGTTGACACCGGCGATGTCGAGACGCAGTTCTCCGCGCTGCGCAGCCTCAGGAGAGACCAGGAGCAAGGCCTGGCCGCTGCGATTGGTGGCATCGCGGGCATCGACGATTCTCTCGGAACCGGCAACAAAACTCAAGGAGACGCGCACACCCTGAACCGGCAGGGTGGGGTCGGAATGAGCATCGACGACAACCACCGTCAGCTCGCGTTGTGCTGGCTTTTGGGGCCAGGCCGCCGCGCCGAACCATAACGCAAATGCCAGAATCTGGGCGTTTCGCATGCCGGTCCTCATTGGCCAAATCATGAAGTTGGCATATGCCGAGGGGAAATACGAGCTATGCCTTATTATCACATCTTCGACACTTGGCAACTGACGGTGTGGCAATTGATGAGCGTCTGTGTGTTGTCATTCAGGCCTTGGATGCCCAGGCACGGCAAGTGACGGGTGTTGGTATTGCCTGTATCCCTCCCAAGCCCCGACAGTGCGAGAAATCGCTTTAACCGGTTCAGGGACTAGAAACAGTTGACGAATGCTCGGTCAATCATGCCAGGCAGGGAGGACACTGTTCTTGTCGATGGCCGTGTTGGCGATTTTCTGGAAACCTTCCCAACTGCACACCGAGTGTTGATCTCCGCAACCTTGAGGCTTGAGTGTTTCGCGTGCGGGTGGAGCATCAACAGTCAATTCCTTCAGTCCGTGCCAATGTCCGGATTGCCAGCTCATCCACAAGGAATCCACCGAGAAAGGTCAGGGATTCGAAGCAATCCACATCATTTCACCGAATCGAAATTCCTATCAACGATCGAAAATAGCCGGACAATTGAAACGCTCCCCTGGGGCCAAGACTGAGCCGGTAGAGTCCCCAACTAATTAGAACGGTCTATTTCATCCCCTGCTTCCAGGTGCAGGCTGTGGGGCGTCAGCACACTTCCCGGTTCTCAGACGAATCAGCCGGCAGGCCAACCCACCCTGCACGAGTAATTCTTGCGGTTGCCGCAATCGCCATCAAGATGCGCCTTATCTCAGGAGTGAATTCGCGCCGGCTCGCTTCCGGCCGTGCGAAGTTGAATGCCCAGTAGATTAAGGAACACAGGAAGCTAGTCGCCACGACTGCATACATCTGTCTGAACTGCTGCCCGGTCGCCAGATGAGAGTTTATGGCCGCCACGCCAACGCTTACTAGCGAATAGAACCCAAAGCCGGTGGCAATTTGCATTTCGCGATCGCGCCATCCTAACGAGAGCAGTTGACTGCAAGCAACCAACCCGAGAAAGAACAGAATCCTCAGAAACGAAGCGGTCTGCTGCATTTGCACTGTGAGATGCCAGATTCTTGATGAAATGTCGGTCCCAGGGATGCCCGCAAAAGGCCAGATACCCCCCCCTGCGGCCAGAACCAAAGCCGCGACCATCCAGATTGCCCTCCTCGATAAGCCAACTCGGAGGGGGCGCAGTACCGCCCAAGCCAGTTCGACAAGGACACCTAACTGCATGGCAAAGTCAAATGCAGTATCAACAAAATAGAATCTGAGGTCATATCGGCTTGGCGCCAAGGCCACAATCGCAAAAACCAATACATCGCTGAGCAACGCCCAAATACAGTACGCAAGAAAAACAGGGAAATTGCGCCAGACGCTTCGATAGACGAGCAATCCAACGACGACTGATTCGGTAACAATTCCAGCAAGCGAAAATACCGTCTGTAAACTCATTTCCCTGGCCGTCACCTCATGGAAACCTACCCGAAACGGCCCGCTTGACGAGCCCGGAGAAGCGCCGCCGAGAAATGTGTGTGCTGAGTCCCCCAAAACTGCCGAGCGAGCCGCCGGATCGTGCGCAGAAGAGGAACGTAATACGACTGGGAAACATCTTGTCGTCCGCACACTCGCACTAGACTTTGTCATCCTGGGTTGAGCGTCGCCGGTTCGAGCTTGCCTTATCGGCATTTGCCATCAATTTCTTTAGCATCACAAGTTGAATGCCATGGCCGACCCAATTCAAACCTCGGACCAGAGCTCGAATCATCGGGCTATGGGGCCTCATTTTGGCCTGTAGGTTGCCACTCGGAGCTTACGCGCGGATCAACCCGCAGCTCTTTCGAACACCGCTCAATTGCGGCTACGTCCAGATTTCGTAACATTTGAGCTAGAGCCGCGCGTTCGTGCCTCTTGCTCCCACCAGAAATCCAGAGCCCGAGTTCAATGGCCTGTCGTCGACGGGCAAATATGACTTTGGCCGTTGGGTTGAGCCGCCAGCCCGGGAGGGCGATGACGCGGGCTCACGGTTCCACAATTCACTGTTTGGCACCGGCAAGTAACGGTTGCCTATCTGCTTGAGATGGCGGTGAAAGAACATGGCGTTCTGGTCACGTTTGACAAAGGGATCAGGTACCTGGCGGGAACGGACTACAGCCGAAATGTTCTCGTCCTGGATGAGAAGTGATCCGCACAACCAGCCCAATCCTGGTGAGGCGGGACGGTGACGGCTCTTGTCACATGCTGGAGCCTGTAGCGTCGCTTAAAATCATTGCATGTGCGGCATCGTCGGGTACGTCGGCAAAAAGAAGGTTGTTCCAGTCATCATTGAGGGGCTGCGACGCCTCGAATACCGCGGCTACGACTCGGCCGGGATCGCGGTGGGCAGCCCAGCGCGCGCCGCGCTGCCCAACCCCACGCTTGAGCTGCGCCGCGCTTCAGGCAAGCTGCACAATCTTGAAGAGGTTCTGCGCGAACACCCGCTGGATGGCACCTACGGCATTGGGCATACACGCTGGGCCACGCACGGCCGGCCGACCGAAGAAAATGCGCATCCGCATCGCGACTGCTCAGGCCGCATTGTTGTGGTGCATAACGGAATTGTCGAAAATTATCTTGAGCTGAAGCGCGAGTTGATTACGCAAGGCCACACGTTCATCACTGAAACGGACACCGAGATCATTGCTCACCTGATTGAGCAGATGCAGAAAGATGCCGAGGCTGGGGGCTCACCGATCGCTCTCGAAGTGGCCGTTCGCCGCGCTGTCAAACGGCTGACGGGAGCCTTTGCTCTGGGCGTTTTGTCGGCCTCTGAACCGGACAAGATTATCGTTGCCCGCTTTGGGCCGCCGGTGGTTATCGGTGTGGGCGAGGGCGAGTCATTCGTGGCGTCGGACGTGCCCGGCATTTTGCACCACACGCGCAATATCTACTTTCTGGCCGATGGCGACATGGCCATTCTGACACTGGCCGGCGTGGAGCTGACTGACTTCAACGGCAACCCGATCGAGCGCAAGATCACGCGCATTCTCTGGGATCCGATCCAGGCGGAAAAGGGAGGCTACAAGCACTTCATGCTGAAAGAGATCTGGGAGCAGCCTCGCGCCATTACCGACACCACTCTGGGCAGGGTTTCGCTCGACTCAGGCAAAGTCTTTCTCGGCGAGATGAAGATTGCCGACCATGAACTGGCAGCCGCCAAGAGCATCAGCATCGCCGCCTGCGGAACGAGTTGGCACGCTGGGCTGACCGGCAAATATATGATTGAGCGGCTGGCGCGCCTGCCGGTGGATGTGGACTACGCCAGCGAATACCGCTATCGCGACCCGATTGCCGGCCCCGATGCGCTGGGCCTGCTGATTACCCAGTCTGGCGAGACCGCCGACACCCTTGCGGCGCAGCGGGAGATGATCGCGCTCGGATCAAAGACCGTGGCCATCTGCAACGTGGTTGACGCCATGGTGGCCCGCGAGGCGCACGGAGCGATCTATACCCATGCCGGCCCTGAGATCGGCGTCGCTTCGACCAAGGCTTTCACCGCTCAACTCACAGCCTTGTTCCTGCTCGCCCTGAAGCTGGGGCAACTGCGCGGCAAGCTGGACGCAGCCCAGTCTGTGACGCTGATTGAAGAGCTGAGCCGCATTCCCGCCAAGATTGAAGAGGTGCTGCGCCAGCGCACCGGTCAATGCGAAGAGCTGGCCAAAGACTTTTCGACCGCACGCGATTTTCTCTACCTTGGCCGCGGCATCCACTTCCCCATTGCCCTTGAAGGCGCACTGAAGCTGAAGGAAATCTCCTACATCCACGCGGAAGGCTACCCCGCCGGCGAGATGAAGCACGGCCCCAACGCGTTAATCGACGAGACGCTGCCGGTGGTAGTGCTGGTGACGCGCGACGAAGCGGACCCCGCGTCAAAGCTGCGCTACGAGAAGACCCTCTCGAACATCCAGGAAGTGACGGCGCGCTCTGGCCGCGTGATCGCCGTAGCCACCGAGGGCGACACGACGATTAGCGAATTGGTGGAGCGGGTGATTTTCATCCCACCCGCCATCGAGCTGCTGTCGCCGCTGATAGAGATTGTGCCGCTGCAACTGCTGGCGTATTACATTGCGGTGCGCCGCGGGTGCGACGTAGACCAGCCCAGGAATCTGGCGAAATCGGTGACGGTGGAATAGAGCTCTTAGGCCCTTCCCGCAAACTCCCGCGTCTCTGTATACACCTTGACCTTTTCGCCCTCCTGGACGAAAAGCGGAACCTTGATCTCAAGGCCTGTCTCCAGCCGTCCGAGTTTGGTCACGTTCCCCGATGTGTCGCCACGCGCCCCGCCCTCGGTGTACACCACCTCAAGCTCTACCTTGTCAGGAAGTTGCAACCCGATTGGGTTGCCGTTGAACTTATGCAGCTGAATGATTGCGCCCTCGACAAGAAAATCCAGAGCGTCGCCCATCATGCTTTGGGAAAGCGTATGCGTGTCAAAGCTCTCCTGGTCAAGAAAGTAAGAGCCTTCGCCATCGCTATAGAGGTACGAAGCCTCGACCAGCTCGAGGTCCGGTTCCTTGAATTTTTCTCCGGCCTTAAAGGTCTTGTCAAAGACCGCCCTGGTGAGAAGGTTGCGCATCTTGAGGCGAACCAACGTCTGGCCGCCACGGGCAGTCGGGGTAGAAACTTCCGCATCAAGGCAATAGAACGGGGTGTTTTCAAACTCAAATACCATCTTGCGCTTCACAGTAATTGCTTCGATCAAGGCAGCCATGGATTCCTCAGATACAAACTTTGAAGCCGAAACGCTCGCGGGCATCTGTTGCGGCTCTTCACCAATTATAGGGTTCGGCCCGAGTCTCAACGCCCGCCTCCGCCGGACTGCAATCGACCCATCCTGAGTACCGGGCTTGCCACTTCTGCCCTCTGGTGGCGATACTCCCTACAGTCCCTTTTCCGGGCCTAATCTTTTCCCGAGCGGGAGTCGCCTTGGCACGTGAACTTTACACTGCACGTCTGGTACAAAAAGACTGCATCTCAGAATCGACGCAGTGCTACCATTTCGAGTTTGTGATTGAAGAACTCGAAAGCTTTCCGTATTCCGCCGGGCAGTTTGTGTCCGCTGTGGCCGAAGACGAGAACGGCAAGCAGCAGACCCGCGCCTACTCCATCGCCTCGGCGGCCGAGGGCAATCGCTTTGACCTGTGCGTTAACCGGGTCGAGGGCGGCTTCTTTTCAAACCACCTGGCGGACCTGCCCAATTTGCCGGTTGGCGGCGCCATTCGCATCCATGGCCCACACGGCCACTTCATCTTGAATGCGCCGATCACTGACTCGATCCTGGTGGCGACCGGCACCGGAATTGCACCCATGCGCGGATTCACCCAATGGCTCTTTCCCCCCGATAGCGGACCGGATGCCGGCCCGGATCGCAGCGAAGGAAGAGATATCTGGCTGGTCTACGGCACTCGCCACGAGACCGATATTTATTATCACGAGGAATTCGAGGCGCTGGCGCAGCGCAAGCCGAACTTCCACTACCTGCCTACGTTGAGCCGAGCCTTGGAGAGTTGGGGTGGTTTGCGCGGCTATGTGCAAGACCACGTGGCCAAGATCGTCGAGGAGCGCGCTGCGCGCCTGGGCCTGCCGCTGCCGCAGCCTGAGGTCGATCCGGCAACTCCCAAATCCGACCTTACCTTCGACGCCTATGCCTACATTTGCGGGCTGAACAATATGGTGTCTGGCGTGCGCGATCGTCTTGCCGGCTACGGCTGGCACCGCAAGCAGATTGTTTTTGAGCGATACGACTGAGCCGGGGGGCACGGACATTCGCATTTGAAAGAGCTTGCGTTTGGATTTGGGTTGCGACGCACGGAGAAGGTCAAAAAAGAGACCGCAGGCGGCTCGAAATGTGGGAGAGGCTAAAGCCTGACCTTTATTTTGTTGCATTTGCGGCACGACTGAAGTCATGCCCTGTTACAGGACCGCAGCGCAAATTCAAGAACACAAACGTTCATTCATTCATGTAATTTCGCGTCGTCCCTACGGGACTTTGGTATTTTTTGTGCCGCCTACCCAGGGCTGCGCTGCGCCTACCCAGGGCTAACATCCTTGGCTCCCTCCGGGAGCCGCGATGTGTTGGTGGTTAGCTTTATCCCCCATGGGTCGGCGAAGCCGGTTGAGGACTGTTACAAGGCTCACTTGAATGGAGTGTTTGGTAGCGTGAGGCATTCGCTCGCCATGAAAGCTCAAATGCGGGTGCCCTGCGCGGTGTCCGAAGACCTGAGCGGCTACAGATTAAACAGCTCCCGCAGGCGCTTGGTCTGGGCGCGGCTGACCGGGATCTCCGTCTGGCGCTTGTCGTTCATGCGCAACTGGTAGCTGGACTTGAACCACGGCACCACCTCGCGGATGTGGTTGATATTCACAACAAAGCCGCGATGCGCCCGCCAAAAAAGCGCCGGGTCAAGCAGTTCCAGCAACTCTTCGAGCGTGCGGCACTTCGAGTGGCCTTCAAACGTCTGCGTCACTACGCGGATCACGCCCTCATCGATGGCCGCGTAGCAGATCTCCGCCTGGTCGATGAGCAGCAGGCGGCTCTGCGCCTGCACAATGAGCTTGGCCGGCTGGGGCGTACGCGATGCGCCATTGGGCTGTTTGAGCAAACGCAGCAGTGCGTCGAGCTGAGACTCGACATGAGTGTCAGCCCCCTGGCCCTGGCCGCCCCCATTGGCATGGCCGCCCGGCATCCGGCTGCGTACCCGCTCGACCGCCTGCTGCACGCGGGTTCGGTCAAACGGCTTGAGCAGGTAATCGACTGCATTCACGTCAAATGCGCGCACGGCGTATTGGTCGTATGCGGTGGCAAACACGATTTGGGGCAGTGGCTCAGTCTCAAGGCCGCTCCCGGGCGCCGACCTTGACCGTGCGCGATCCATAAGCCTCTGAATCACGGCAAAGCCGTCGAGGCCCGGCATCTGGACATCGAGGAAGACGAGATCGGGATGGTACTCCTCGATGAGGTCAACGGCCTCAATGCCGTTGGTCCCCTGCGCCACCACATCCACCCCGCCCACTGAGTCGAGCAGATACTTGAGCTCGTCGCGGGCAAGTTGTTCGTCATCGATAATGAGCGCCGAGATGGACATTTAGATAGAAAGTCGATTGTAGGAAGGGAAGCCGCCCAGGTCAATTCGCGCATCGACGGGGTTTGGTCAACCAGGCCGGACAAAAGCCAGCGAGGTGAGCAGGAATCCACTCTGAGGGAAGGGATTAGCTGCCCAGCACACGCAGCCGCGCCGGCATGTGGTCCTTGGCCAACTCATGGCCGCAGCGAGTACAAAACTGATCGGTGGCGCGCACGGTGCGATAGCAGTTGCCGCAGTTGGCCGTGAGCCGGTAGTCGCACTGCGGGCAGAAGTGGAAATCACTCTGGACATGCGTGGAGCAGGCCGGGCAGTGGGAAACCTCAGGCTGGCGCAGGAGGAAATAGAGCACCGCACCGATGCCCCCCGGCATTACGAAGCAGATCAAAATCCAGAACCGCGAACTCATTGCCCGGCGGGGAGCGTCCTTGCTGACATACCCGACCATGAGAAAGTAGAGCGCCACCAATACGCCCCCGGAGAGGCTGAAATAGATATGAAATCCGAGCGGCGGCGGATGATGCTGCTGTTGCGGCAAAATGATCCAGAAATAGTATTCCAAGAGCGCAAACGCAGCCACGGCCGCGGCAATGGACCAGGCCGGAATCATCCGTGCGTCTTCGTTGGCGGCAATGGATTGTGGTTCGCGCATAAGGATTTCCCTGCCCCGGAGGGCCATTGAGGAGAATAACAACGGGTTAATCTCTATTTAGATTGACGGCAAAGTGGAGGCGGAAGTTGCGGGTAACCGCGGAACCTGCTTGTCTTTTTAGAAGTGTTGCAAGATTTTAAGGGGAAGTTTCAATCAAGGCTTGCGGCGAAGCCAGCCCGCCAAGAGCGCAGACGCGAGCAGCGCCCCGCTCAGGAAGAAGATGCCCAGGCTCAACTGGCCGGTTAGCCCGGTCAGGCGCTCCTCTTCAATCAGGGTTTCACCGGCCCACCACACCAGCGGTCCCAACACCAACAGAATTACCAAAGCGGCCGCAATCGCCACCGAGCGGATGCGCTTGCGCCCGGCTTGCTGATCCTGGATCACGCCTGCCGAAGCGTTCACAACCCGGCAGGTACGATCAGCCACATCGCGGTCCCGGTTGGCCTGTTTTCCTGAAAGAGCCGAAAGCAGATCACGGTCGGCGTCCGATCTGTCTCTTGCGTCGCCGGCCTCGCCCTCTGCCAGCCCAGCGGACTTCACACTGACCCCTGGAGCGGAAGATGGGTGCGTTCGAGCTTGGGCTTGATGGCGGCCATACCTCTGTATAATCGCGATTTTACTGTAGAAAGCGGCGCTCGTGTAACCTTGGCAATCTCTTCAAGCGACAACTCTTCATGGAAGCGCAGCACCAGCACCTCGCGATGAAGCGTATCGACTTGCAGCAGGGCTGCTGCAATCCGTTCCCGATCTTCGAGGTTGGCAAAGCTGTCAAACGGGGTTGGCTCATCGTCGGCAACCTCGAAGCTCATCGGCCTATCGTCGTCGCTGCCGCCCTCAAAAAGCTCGTCCAGGCTGGACATTGTGCGCTTGCGCCGCTGATCGATGACCAGGTTGCGGGCAATCGTAAACAGCCACGTGTCAAACCTCGCCTGCCCGTTAAATTGGCCGCCGCGCACGAGCACCCGCATCCAGACCTCCTGAAAGAGGTCCTCGGCCATCTCACGATTGCTGGTCAAATAAAGCAGGTAGCGCATCAGCCGGTGCTGGTAGCGGACGATCAACTCATCCAGCAGACCGACATCCTGGCGCTTCAGCCCGGCAGATACGGCCAGACTTTCCTGGCGAACCTGATCCTCAACTGCGGAAGCTGTTGCTCGATCAACAAGTGGGGAAGTGAACGCAGCAGTGCTCATCTTGTTCAATTAGACGCTATGGGGACGCTGGGAAATTGTTGCGAATTGTAAAGAATTGTTAAGTTGCAGAAGGCGCTGAACGTCTGCGAGCCACGCGCAAAGCATCCTCTACCGCCTTGGCCACGCGGCC
>Ga0302319_10011809_pt1 | contig 16540 bp, 9 predicted proteins | sample Bog_T0_2_FD_203319 | JGI IMG/M metagenome (GOLD analysis project Ga0302319, IMG submission 203319) | Peat permafrost microbial communities from Stordalen Mire near Abisko, Sweden - Bog_T0_2 | ecosystem: Environmental > Terrestrial > Soil > Wetlands > Peat | place: Sweden: Abisko, Stordalen Mire...
ATGCGGTGCGGAAACTGTCGCGAACTTCGATGAACGATGCCTCGGCGGTGATGCGGGAGTGGAGAAGGGCGCAGATCGTCTCGGCGTCCGCCGCGGTGGTGGCGGTGCCGGAGCGGGTGAGTGCGGCGAGTCAGCAGGCCTTGAGTGCCTTGTGGTCGGAAGCCCAAGAACTCGCCAACGAGAGTTTGAACGTCGCCCAGGCGGCGTGGGATGCGGAGCGGGCGGAGGCGGAGAAACTGCGGGTGGAATTGTCGTCGGCGTTCGAGACCCAGGGCGCCGAGCTCGAGGCGGTGAAGGTCAAACTCGCGGAGGGGGAGAAGCAGGCCGCGGCGGCTGCGGCCGAGGCAGCCGCGGAACAGGGTGGGTTACGGCAGCAAGTGATCGTGCTCACCGACAAAGCGCATACGGCGATGGCGCGGGCGGAGGAGATCGAGAAGCGCGCGGAGGACCTCAAAGCCGCGTTGGCCACCGCGCAAGGCGCGGTCTCGAGGCTCACCGCGGAGCTCGAGGCGGAGCGTCAGCAACATGGCCTCAGTCGGGAAGGCCTCGCGGCGCTCAGCACCGAGCTCGTCACGGTCAAAGCCCGGGCCGAAGCGCAGGCCGGCGTGCAGGAGGGTCAGGCGGTACGGTTTCGCAATGTCGAGGCGGAACTCGCCCAGGCGCGCGCGGCCGCGGCGGCGGCGCGGGAGGAGGCGGCGCACCTGCGCGGTCAGACCGAGGCGCTGCGCACGCAGCAGGCGGAGCTGCTCGAGGCCTTGAAGCTGCGCGAGGGTGGGGCGGGGAAGGGCAAGAAGTCTTGACCTCTTCCCGTACCCGCCGCCGTCTCAGCCGAGCCAGGTCTTGAAGGGGGCGAGATCGCGGCCTGCGGGGACGACCCAGCGTTTTTGATCGGGCTGCCAGAGGGCGCCCAAGGTCTTGACCTGATCTTTGTCGGGATAAGGGACGTTCAAGACGGTGACGGTGGCGGCGGCGCCGGGCGTGGGGGTTGAGCTTTGCGGCCCGGCCGCGCCGGCGAGTTCCTCGAACACGGCACGGTCGGTGGGGCGCACGAGCCAATCGAAGAAGCGTTTGCCCTCGAAGGTCAGCGCCTGGGGGGTGACGCCGGCGTGCTCGAGCTGCTCCAGGACGAAGGCGCCCAAGAGGATTTTGCGGCGCGCATCCAAGCGGCGCTGGGACTTGGTGGGCCGATCGAGCGCGGCCAACTTGGCTTTTAACTTCGCGCGCTGCGCCTGCAGGGTTTTGAGGGCATCGGCTTTCTTCTGGTCGATGGCCGCGAGTCGAGCCTCGATTTCTTGGCGAGTTGCCATGATCACTATCCCTCTGTGCTGGCAAGCGTTCTTTGTATCGTAACGGATAAGAATTGCGAGTACCACCGGAGCGCGGTAAGCTCGGAAGATGGAGTCCGGAGGAAGACCTCTCCTACGGAGAGGCGCACTTATGAGTTTCCCTTCGGGAAACTCACCGCGCGTCCAGGGGCTCTGCCCCCGGCACCCCTGCCGGAGGCGGAGGCCGATCGGTCGCATTGCGTTCGGGGTTTGTTACCCCTCACTGCACACTCCCTCGCAGAGGCCAACCGCTGGCGGCGGTTGGCGGAACGAGCGGCTCGAGCGCGCGTTGCGCTGGGTGCGTTGCTGCGCTCTTCGCGTTCCCGCATCGCCGCCGGCGGCGCGGCGCCGGCCGCGGCGGTAGCGCGATGGCGCACTACCGCTGTCACGTGAAGCCGGGTCGCAAAGGCCGCGGCGCCGAGCACGCCCAGTACATCGAGCGCGGCGGGCGCTTTACGGTGGAGGAGTACGGGGAGATCGGCGAGCACGAGCGCGGGAACTTGCCTGCGTGGGCGCAAGGGTCGGCGGCACGGTTCTTTGCCGCGGCGGACGAGCACGAGCGGGCGAATGGGAATTCCTATCGGGAGTTTGAATTGGCGTTGCCGGTGGAGCTGTCGGACGCGGAGCGCGGCGCGTTGGTGCGCGAGTTCGTGGCCGAGCAGATCGGCGATCGCCACGCCTATGCCTGGGCGATCCATGAACCGAAGGGTCACAACCCGCACGTGCACATCATGTTCTCGGAGCGCTTGCTCGACGGGATCGAGCGGAGCCGGGAACAGTACTTCAAGCGCGCCAACACCCAGCAGCCGGAGCGTGGCGGGCAGTTGAAGTCGGACCGGTTCGCGGGCCGCGGGGGGCGCGAGGCGGTGCTCGCGTTACGGGAGCGTTGGGCGGAGCTACAGAACCAGGCGCTCGAGCGGGCCGGGCACAAGACGCGGGTGGATCACCGGAGTTTGAAGGCCCAAGGCATCGAGCGCGAGCCTGGGCAGCACCGAGGCCCGGCGGTGAGCGCGATCGAGGCGCGCGGAGAGGTCGCGCAGGTGTCGGTGCGGCGGGCGGCGGAGCGGGTGGCGCAAGCCCAAGCGCGGGCGGCGGTGGCGAGCGAGGTGCGGGTCGTCTCGCGGGCGGAGGTGGCGGCGGAGCGGGTTGCGGTGCGCGAGCGGCGGGAGCTCGCGCGGGAGGTTAAGGGGGAGGCGCGGGCGCTCGTGTTGCCGCTGGTTGAAGCGGATCGGCGCGAGCAGTTGGGACGCGCGCAGGCGGCCGCCGAGCGACGGGTGGAGCGGCGCCAGGGGCTCTCCCTCGGTGGCGAGTTCAAGGAGAAATTACTCACCCAGGCGCGGGCGTTGCGGGAGCGGATCGGGCGGGAGATTGGGCGGGTCAAAGCCTGGGTCGCCGAACGGTTCCCGGAGCCGCTCGAGCGGCTCAAAGAGCGTGCGCGGGAGGTGGTCCAGGCGGTCGCGCGCAAGGCACGCGGCGCGGAGCAGGCACCGGAGCGATCTGCCGGCGAGCGGACACCACCACCGCCGGCGCCGGCGCTCGAGGAGCAGCGCGCGGCGGGGCGGGCAAAGTGGCTCGCGATGCGCGAACAGGCGCGCGAGGCCGCACCGCCGGCCGAGGCGCAAGGCGCGTCCCGGTCGCCCGCCCGCGCGCTCGAGGAGCAGCAGCGCGAAGGGCGGGAGAAGTGGCTGAACTTGCGGGCCGAACAGGAGGCGGTGCGCGCGGCGGGGCAGCGGCAGGCGTCGGGGCGGGCGGCGCCGGCGGAGGCGCTGAGCAAGGAGGAGCGCGAGCGCTTGAACCAGATGACGGCGGCGGCGCTGCGCGCGGAGATCGCGCGGGTGAGGCCCGCGCCGGTGAGTCAGCTCGTCGAGCGGGACCCGACCGTGCAGGATCTCGTGCTCGAGGCGCGGGAGCTCAAGGCGGTCATCGAGGCCGAGCGGCGCCGCGCCGCGCAGGCGGCGCGCGAGGCCGAGCAGTTCCGCGCGGCGCATCCGACGCAAGCCGTGCTGCATGAGCGGGGAGTGTTCCAGAGCAAGGCGCTCGGGGAGATCGAGCGGCGGCAGATCGAGGCCGCGTACGGCGCGCAGAGCGCCGGGGAGGAGGTGCGCCGCCTGGGCGCGAGCCTCGCCGAGAGGCGCCGGGAGCTTGCCGCACGGATTAGCCAAGAGACGGCGCCTGCGCGCGTGCGCGTCGCCGCGCTCGAGCAGATCGCCGGCGAGCGCGCGCAGCGCGAGCGGCTCGTGGGGGAGTTCTACGCGCTTGCCAAAGCGCGCGTGTTGCAGCCCGAGGCGAGTTTGAAGAGCGAGGCCTGGCAGGCAGCGCCGGCGCGGCTCCGAGACACGGTCGAGCGGTTCAATCGGCAGCGCCCGGAGGTGCAGGCCGAGCTCCTGCAGGGGGTGCTCCAGGGGCGCGAACCGATGCAGAAGATGACGCAGGTCCTTGAGGAAGATTTACGTGTGCAGCAGGAGCAGATCCGGCAGCGCGAACTCCTGCGCGAGCGCGGCCTCGAGGGGCCGGAGTTATAGCCAACACGGAGAACATCGCGCTCGGACGCAGCAGCGCGATGGGGTTACGGAAACCGCTTGAAAATAGGGGTTTGGTGCGCGAGCGATTGGAGTGGGATCGCGGTTTGCTATTGAAACCAATCAATTACCCGCGAGGTGGTAGCAGCGGGGAAAATCAATGAACAATGGTCCCACGTAAAAGTGATCGGGACCAAGGACTTAAGCCCAAGGTGCTACCAACCCTTTTATCTTGCCCTCCACCGCTACTCGCCCTCCACCGCTACTCGCCGAGCAGGCGTTGTCCGGGCAGTGCGATCCTGTCGTTTTTCCCAGAAGACCGTACCGGAACCCAGATGACTGGACTGGCTCCGAGATAACCGTACTGCGCGCATGCATCATTTCTCCAATTCATGAATAGAAAACCGGCGATCGAGCGAAAGAAACAGAGTGAGCGTCGCCGCAAGCGGCGACCAGAATTGATCGAAGGTGTGTTTCCGGCGTGTCCCAGAGCGTGTCCAACGCAGAGCTCGCGATTCGCGTTTTAATTCCGGCAAATCGAGAGGCCTGCGGCTGACTTCCCGCGAGCCAACGGGACAACAATTCGCGCGCGACCTGGCAGCCACGTCCGCCGAGATCCCAATCGCTGAGAAGCCACGAGAGCATGCATAGGCCACCGTAACGGCTGTGGTACGGACTCATTTCAGCGTGCCCGATCGGCGGAAAAGCGTCAGCGAATTCGGCGGCAAATCGCCCCCTCTCCTCGAACGAAGTCGCTGTCCAAAATAGATTCACCAAGAGATCCAGGACCGTGACGGTTTGCCGCCACGTGAGCTCGGCACCCATCAGTTCCGTTCGTCCAGAACGCTTTCCTTGAAGCAGCTTAGTTTGGAGTTCAACGGGGCCGAACCGCGCCGGTACAGGTGCACCTATAAGTCGCTGCCGACAGTGCGTGCATGTGCCTGGATTGAAGCTCGATGGATCATTGAATGAAGGGATTTGAATCTTTCGCTTGCACTGCGAACATCGAACCAACAAGACCGTTTGGTGCGTGGGGCAAACCGCGAGCCATCCCAGCATCCACGGGAGAGGCAAGTACGGGGTCTTAGAATCATCCAAACACTGCACGCATACCGCCAGGCGAGTCACTCGGCGTCTCCCCGGCGTATGGGTCTGAAAGCGACCGCTGAATCGTTCGCGAGCATCATCCTCACGAAATTTTGGCGAGCAATCTGCGAAGGTCATGTGCTTAAGTTGCGCCAGCCGCAGGTCCGTTTTGGCGGCCAGTCGGGCGAGAATCCACGGTGACGGATACGCCCACCACACAGAATCCGACGAATCAGATAGCGTCCACTCGATACCCAGTATCCTGCGGGCAAAGACGTTCAGGGAGACGCCAAGATTTCCGGCGAGTCGGAAGGTCCACGAGAGGAGTGATTCGTCCTTCTCCGGATCGACGTACGAGGGCAATAGCCGCAGCCGAACCGCCTTCGAATGGGCGACCGCCCGTTGCCTTTTTGGAACGCTAGCTGGCGACACGGCGGCGCTTCGATGGGGCGACAAATCCGCACCGATCCAAGAGGGTTGTTGAGATGCATTCCTCGCCACTCTGGATGGCCGCGACGGCGGCCATGGTGACCACGGAAATGATCTCGCCCAAGATGCCCTCGGAGGAGGCCAAAATCCGGGCGGCAAGATCGGGTCGCTGTAAGTGCGAAGGAAGCTTCAAGGGAAGAACCGCCTCAAGCGTGGCAAGGAGCTTGCGATACGTATCTCCGTCGCGCCAGGGCGGGAGGCCGACTGGAGTAAATCGATTGGCCAGTTGATCGTCGCTCTGGATGGCATGCAGGGCATCGTGGGTGCCGACGGCGACCAAGGGGATCTGCAGTTCGTTGCCAAGCCAGCGCAGCAGGTTCAACAGGCGACGTTGTTGCAGACGCGAACCCGAGAGCAGATTGTGCACTTCATCGATGATGAGAAGATCCACCCGGCTGCTGCGCATCAAGCGCACGGCCGAGTCTTGTCGTTTGGCAATGCTCTCGGTCGGAACGTAGGGAAAATTCACCGCATCGAGGATGGCGCCAAAGAATCGGCGCTCGTCGGGTCCGGCGGACATTTGGATCTTGATGACCGGGACGATCGCGTTGCCTTCCGGCGTCCGATTGGCTTCGATCACGGGATAGGCTCGTCGAAACTTCTCGATGATCATGGTCTTCCCATTGTTGGTGGGACCGACCAGGGCCAGATTGGGCATCCGCGTACGTTTGGGAAATTGCAGGACGTCATGCAGAGAGCCCAGCGCAGCTTCGGCGCGCTCGTACGTGATCCAACGGTCGGTGCGGATGCGCCGGATACGAGCGTCGTCGCTGCCGGCAAGGTAGCGTCGCGTGGAGGCCTCCAGGTGTGCGAATTCCTCCGTCATTCCCACTCCTCCACGGGCAGCATGTTTTCCCACGGCTGCAGCTCATTGCCATCCGCGGCTAGAGGGCTGGGATCGCCCGCCGGGAGCTGCTCCGTGTCATCGGTCAAGCCTCCGCGGATCAACCGCATTCGCCGTTCCTGTTGCCGGCGTACCGCCTTCGTCATCTGTACGGCTTCCTCGGCAATCCGCCGCATCGCGCCCACGGCTTGGAAAATCGCGTTCTCATCAACGTGGGCCCTCCCCTCATCGCGAAGCTTTCGGATCGCAAGCCGGTGTTCCCAGAGACTGATGGGTGGGCGTCGAACGTCCCTGTAAGACAAATCGAGATACTCGCCATTCGGCGCGCGAAGATAGACACGACTCAAATCCCGCGGGTCGTAGCGGACGATGAGTTTTTCTTTCTCGCCGATCCAACTGGTCAGCACGTCGGACCAATAGTGAATGGAGTGAAGCGACACCCCTTCGCGCCGGATCAATCGCCGCTCGAGCGGGAGAAAGTCGATCAAGAACCGCTTGGGGTCCGTGATCTCCTGCGCCGCCGGCGCCTCGGCTGCGGAGCGGCCCCATGCGGTCAAAGGCGGCAACCCTAAGCTTCGGTGCTCGACCTGGTGATATACGCCGGCAATCGCCTCACCGAGCCAACGTTCCACCTCGTCCAGGGTCATGGCGGCGGATTTTTCCGGATCGAGATCGCCCTTCTCCGTGATGTTCGAGTACGTTGTCCCTGGCAACAGATGGACCTTTCCCATCATCGTGCCGATCAGCCGTTCGATATGGCCGCCGAAGTGGGGAGTGCGCACCGGTCGATAGTCGATTTCGATTCCGTACTGTTCACAGCCGCGGCGAAGTGCTTCGGATCTGAACTCCTTGGCATTGTCGAGATGAAGGCGCTGGAATAGGCCGTGTACCGGCCACGCGTGAACAATATTTCGTGCGGCGAGCCACGGTTCCTTCGGGAGAACAGCGTGCGATACGCAGAGCGCCACGCTCGTCGCGGACGGCGGCTCGAGTGAAAGATGAAAACCTGCGACGCAGCGAGTGCACACATCAATCGCGAGGGTCAGCCAGGGACGTTGGATTGGGGCGCGAGTCACGGAGTCGACGACGATGACATCGACCAGCGTGTGATCAATTTGCACCAAGCCCAATGGTCGATCGACGGTGAGCGAGCCAGTCGCAGATCCGAACCGCTGCCGGGCCACCTTCGTTCCTTCCCGCCGTGCGACGACGTCAAACTTGGGTCTCGCGCGAACTCGAGCGGCAATCGCTTTGCGGCTGGGTTTACGAATTCCACGCGCGTGACAGTGGCGGCCGATTTCCACCACGAGATCGCAGAGTCGAACTTTTTGACGGGTCAGATAGAACGCGTCGATGGTCTCTTCAATCAATCTTTCGAGGGTCGGCGAAAGCCTCGTATATCCTCGGGCCGGACCCTTCTGCCGATGCAGGAGACTCGTCAGTTTGGGGTCCGACTCATATCGACGGAGGAGCGTATAGGTCTGCGAAACACCGCGACCCATTGCGGCCGCCACGGCGGCAACCTCGGCGCGGGTTCGGTCTTGTTTGTGGGCAAGCTCCCGCAGCAACGCCAGCCATTGCCTCGCCGTTTGCCACTCCGCGTCGCTGACGTATTCAAGCTCGGGCGCTGGCTCACTAACCATCATGCGGTGTCCTGCCTGTTGGTACGGGAATCTTGGAACATGGCCATCTCAGTACGGCGATCTCGGCACATTCTCGTGTGTGCAACTGGCTGATTCGCAAGAACCCAGTCCATGGGCCAGTCCGGTCTTCTCGGGAAAACGACAGATCCCGTATGCTGTCCGCATTGACTCCAGCGGGATCGAGAAGCGCGTTGGACGGTAAGCACAACATCACGGTGTCCGAGTGGCGGCCTGATCCGCTACCCCATCGCGTCCGAGAGTGCGCAGCGCAGCCCAGTCGGGTAGCCCCCGCGATCTACGGGTGCTTGGGGACACTCGTGCTGCATGGCCTGGCGCTACAGTCGATCGATTGGGGTGGCCTCGCTCGAGAAGCGCAGCGGCCAGAGGTCTTAAGCCCCGGGGCGAGCGCGACGACCGCGGCCATCTCGACTGCGCCGCTCGTGCTCCTCGAGCCGATCGAACCCGCCGCTGCGGCGACAAGCCTATTCGATGAATTCGCCGCTGCGGACGCCGCCCCGCTCGAGACGCCGGTGAGCGCCGTGGACCTGAACCCCGTGATGCTCGCGCTCGGCGTCGATGCGGACGCGGGGAGCCCTACGGAGGTTGCGGGTACGAGCGGGGATATGGCCGCGAGTGCGCGTTTGGTCGGGATCTACACCGCGCAGATGCAGGCGCGCATCGAGCGCCTCTGGCGCCGGCCGCGCACGCCGGTGAGTGACCAGCAGGCCGCGGCGGATGGGGTATTTCACTGCCAGGCGCGCGTGGTGCAAGACAGCCAAGGCAATGTTGAGGAAGTGCGGTTGCCCCACTGCAACGGCTCGGCGGCCTGGCAACGCTCGCTCGTGATGGCGATTGAAGAAGCTTCGCCGTTGCCGGCGCCGCCGGATCCGAAGGTGTTTTCTCGATGGGTGCGATTGCGCTTCACCGGGTATCCCTATCGCCCGGGTAGCCCGGCAGCGGGGTACGAGGTGGCGGTGCCCCTGGTCGCAAGAAGCGCGGCGGCCTCCCACTGAAGGCGCCGACGGTGCGCATGGCGCCTGCACCGCGCGCCGACCGCAATCCAGTTCGACAAGAATCCGCAGGGAAGTATTTGACGCTCCGTCGAGTTTTCGATAAAAAGATAAAACACAAGGAATTAGTCACCGCGACAGCCGCTGTCGCTCGATCCGAGCAGGGATGCTTACTTCTGGACAGAATCAGTGGAATGATTCCGCACGCTCACCGTCGCCATCGACGTGAGCGTCTTTATCCTCCAGCCGATCGATCAGCCGCCCCCGCCGCTCCCGGCCGCGTATCTGCCGTCCGCGCGGTGGCCGGGGCGTTCACTCCCTTATCCATCGAAAGGAACTCGATCCGATGAGTATGCGTCTCCTTGCGCTCTTGATGACGGTGGCGGCCACCATGGCCAGCATGGATGCACTCGCCGCCGTCGGCCGCACGCCGGGCACGTTCGCGGTGTCTGCGGTCGGCAGTGCGCAGTACACGATCCCGATCTGGGCGCCGCCGGGTCCGCGGGGCATGCAGCCGCAGGTGCGCTTGTTCTACGACAGCCAAGCCGGCATCGGTCCGCTCGGCGTGGGCTGGTCCCTCGGGGGTCTCGGCCAGATTGCCCGCTGCAATCAAACGGTCGCCCAAGATGGCACGGCGGCGGCGGTCGCCATGACCTCGAGCGATGTCTACTGCATCAACGGCAACCGGCTGCGCCTGACGAGCACGACGCCGGGATACGGGGCCGATGGGTCGACCTATCAGACGGAAATCGCCGACTTTTCCAGTATCACCGCCCACGGCAGTCTCGGCAGCGGCCCGGCGTACTTCACCGTCCAGGCGCGCAACGGCCTCACCTATCAATACGGCTACACGGACAGCAACGGCAACGGCGCGAACTCGCAAGCGAAGCTCACCGTCGGTAGCACGCAGTCGGTATACACCTGGTTGCTCAGCAAAGTCACCGACCGGGCGGGGAATAACTGGGTCATCAATTACACCCAGAATCCGGACAATACCCCGGCCACGCAGCTCACGGGCACCGCCGTGCCAAACAAGATTCTCTGGACGCCGACGAGTGCGGGGGCATCGACCTACGCCTATACGATGCAGTTCAATTACGGCACGAACACGCCGCAGAGCTCACTGCACGCGTACGTCGCCGGCGCGCTCGTGAGTAATCCCACCTTGTTATCCTCGATCGAAATCTTCTCGGGCACGACGCTCGTCAAAGACTATTTCCTCGGCTATAGCGCCTCGCCCTTGACGGATCGCGAGGAGCTCACGTTGGTCACCGAATGCGCGGATGCCGCGAAAACCAATTGCCTTTCGCCCACCGCGATTTCCTATCAACAGGGCAGCCCCGGTCTCTCGACGGTGCAGAACACGGCGGTGAGCAGTTCCGGAGCGCTGCTGACCACTCGCTACGACCTCAACGGCGATGGCTATCCGGATCTCATCTATAACCCGACGGGAAACGGGGTTTGGTACGTCGCCTTTGGCTCCGCAACCGGGTACGGAGCGCCGATCAGCACGGGAATCACTGGAACGGCGCTGTTCGGCAACCTAACGGGCGGGATCGAAGACGGGATCCTCGCCGCAATAAGCGGTGTTTGGACTTATTACACCTGGAACGGTACGGTTTTTACGGGAACCACGACCGGTATCGCGGTCGACTCCACCAGTTACGGCTATGAATTGGCCGACATTGACGGCGATGGTCTGCCGGACCTCGTGACGGTCAACGTTACGACGACGGTCCTGTGTTCCAAGAACTGTACCAACCTCGCCCCCGCGGGGGGCGGCTCCGTGACCACGAGCACGGCGACGGTGAACACGCGGTTAAACACCTCCGTCGGCGGTGTGCCGAGTTTTAATTCGACGGAACTGGTGGCTTACAACGTGGGCACGATTGCGGGCATACAACTGCAATCGCCGGATCAGCAATACGGAAAAATGCGTCGGTATGACTTCAATGGCGATGGGCGGGACGACTTGGTGCTCGAAGTCGTCACCGGCACGAGCCCGTCCTATACGATGACGGTTTACCAGCTGCTGTCCACGACGACGCAAGCCACCGCCGGCTTTACGGCGAGCACCATCGAGTCTGCGGCGGCCAGCATATTCCAACCCGTGTTCTTCACCAACTGGAATGACGACAAGTGCACGGACTTTGTCACTTCGAACACGCTGTATGTATCGGGCTGCGACGGCACCTCGCCAGAGACTTACCCCCTTACCGGCACCGTGATCGGGGCGATCGACTGGGACGGGAATAAGCGCACCGATCTGTTGGTCGCGAATGGTTTGACCATAGGGGTATATCTATCCAAGGCCACCGGCGCGCCGACCCTCACCACGACCTCGATTCCTTATAGCTCAAACTGTCAGTACGTCTGGATGGACGCGAATGGCGATGGGCTCGACGATCTCGGCTGCTGGAGTAGCGCGGGCACGAATCCCCTCACCTATTACCTGCATAATGGCGCCGCCGATTTCGCCGCATCCTTCGCGGACGGCTTCGGTAACTCGGTGAGCCCCAATTTCGTCTCCATCGCGCAGAGCAGCTACTCGCCGATGAGTTGGGCGACCTTCCCCTACCAGAACTATATTGGTCCTTTGTACGTGACCAATTTGGTGACGTTCAGCGATCCGAGCCAGCTACCCGGTGCCACGTACCAGCAGACCTATTACTACGCGGGCGCGGTGATGAATTTGCAGGGCCGCGGCTTTGCGGGGTTCACGGCGATCGAAAAACACGACCTGCGCAATAGCTTATGGGAGACCTGGAACCGCGATCTGACCTTCCCCTCTACCGGGCTGCTCACGGTGGATATCGTGACTCAGACGAGCGACTGGTCGGAGCCCGTGACTTATACGACGTTCACCCCGAATGTGCTCACCCTCGATGGCACTGCCAACAATCAACGGTATTTCCCGTATGAGTCGGCGGCAACGATCCAGCAGTACGAGGTGGGCGGGACCGAAGCGGGCAAGCTCATCATGACGACGGCGAACAGTGTCGCCTATGACAACTACGGCAATGCGACGACCCTCGGCCGGGTCGTGACGGATAACGATCCGGGGTCGCCGTACAACGGCGCCACGTGGACGACGACGACGACCAACACCACGGACATTTCGGCGAATCAAGCCGCCGATCTCGCCGCCTGGTGCTTGAACCTGGTGGATGAGGCGCAGGTCGTCTATAGCTCGACGCTCGCGGGCAGCCCTTCCGTGACTCGCACCAAGACGTTCACCCCCGATACGCCGGCGGCGTGCCGCATCAAGGGATCCGTCACGGAACCGACCGCCAATAGCGGTCTTTACAAAGTCACCGAGGCGTTGAGCTTCGACAGTTTCGGCAATGTGGCCACCGACAAGGTGACGGGCGCGAACATGCCGAATTCGCCGGCGAGCCGTACCACGACACTCAATTGGGGGACGACGGGACAGTTCCTCGCCACGGCAACCGACGCCTCGAGCGCGACGACGAGCTGGACCTACAGCTCCGCCCAGAGCCTTGCCTTCGGCGTGCCCGATAGTGCGAAGAACCCGAATAATCTCACGACCTCCTGGGTCTATGACGCCTTCGGCCGCAAGGCGAAGCAGACCCGGCCGGACGGGACCTCGACGACCTGGGCCTGGAGCGCGTGTGCGTCGCACTGCGGCTGGAGCAATAGCGTCTACCAAATCGCGCAGACGCTCTACCAGACCAATGGGACGACCGCGATCCGTACCGATACCACGTCCTATGACCCGGTCGACCGGGCGACGCAGTCGGCGGGCCCCACGTTAAGCGGCGGCCTCGCGACCGTGCAAACGCTCTATAACTCGCTCGGGTTGCTCGCGCAGCAGTCGCTGCCGTTCTTGACCGGCACGGTCTATCAGCAGAGCTTCAGTTACGATCTTGTGAATCGATTGGTCGAGGCGGAGCGACCCGTGAACGCGAGCGGTCCGAGTTATTGCAACCCGGCGACGCTGCCGCCGGTGTCGGGGTGTCAGGGCACGAGTTATTCTTACACCGGTGACCGAATCAGCGTGACCGATCCGGTGGGGCATACGAAGACGACGGTCCGGGACTCGAATGGCTGGCTGCGCCAAACGCAGGATGCCCTCGGCTATAGGATCACGCGCGCCTTCGATGCCGCGGGCAGCCTCACCGGCGTCACCGACAGCGTCGGCAATACGCTGCTCTCCGGGGTGAGCTATGCCTACGGCATCAAGCCGTTCCGCCTGGCCGCGACCGATGCGGATCGCGGTGCCTGGACCTATACGGTCGATTCGCTCGGCGAGCGCATCGGTTGGAAGGATGCCAAAGGACAGTCGTTCTCGATGACCTATGATGCGCTCTCCCGGCCCGTGAGCCGCTCGGAGCCGGATCTCTTTACGCAGTGGACCTATGGGTCATCGCCCACCGCCGATAACGTCGGCCAGCTCATCGGGGAGTGTTCCGCGACCGGGAGTCCCGTGCCGACGACTTGCGGGTCGACGCCGCAGTACTCGGAGACCCGCACGTTCGATGCCAAGGGGCGGCTCTCGACCCGGGCCATCACCGAGAACGGCAATCCGGGCAATGATCCGGGCGGTGTGTTTCTCTTTACGACGGCGTACAGCACGACGACGGGGCTGCCGAGTCAGCTGACCTATCCCATCAGCACGTCGAACACGGCGCTGACCATCACCTATGCCTACCAGAACGGCTTACTGCAGTCGGTCACCGATGCGACGGACGCGCAGGCGACCTGCGGCAGCACCTGTACGCTGTGGACCGCGAACGCCATGAACGGCTTCGGGGAAATCACCCAGGAAACCCTCGGCAATGGGGTCGTCACGAACCGCAGCTTCGACGCGGTGACGTCCTGGCTCAGCAAGGCGACCGCCGGTGTCGGTGGCGGGGCCAGCCTGTTGAATCAATCCTACACGCAAGACCTGGACGGCAACGTCATGGAGCGCCAGGACAACAACCAGGGCCTGACCGAGAATTTCTTCTATGACGCCGACGAACGCCTGACCTGCGCGACGCTCACGAGCGGGTGCACAACCCCGACCTTCGTCTACGACGGCGGCGCGGCGGGTCCGGGGAACATCACCACCCAGACGGGTGTCGGCACCTATACGTACCCCGCCGCGGGTAGTGCGCGACCGCATGCGGTGACCTCGCTCTCGGGGACCTTGAACGGCATCAGCAATCCAAGCTTTGTCTACGACGCCAATGGCAACATGACGAATCGGGCGAGCTCCACCCAGAACGTGACCTGGTCGAGCTACAACTATCCGACCGTGATTTCGGCGAGCGACATCACCGGCACCGAGGAGGTGCAATTGTTCTATGGCCCCGACCGGCAGCGCTGGCAGCAGATCTACACGCTCCCGGGGAGCCCGACGGAGAAGACCTTCTACATCGGCGGTTTGATGGACTTGGTGTTCAGCAACAGTACGACCGACTACCGGCACTACATCTATGCCGGTACCGAGCCCATCGCGGTCTACAGCCGGACCGCCGCGGGCGGCGTCACGATGAGGTATATGTTCGAAGATCACCAAGGCGGGGTGTCGGCCATTGCGTCGGCGTCCGGCGGGGTGGACGTCAATGAGAGTTTTTCGGCGTTCGGGGCGCGCCGCAATCCGGCGACTTGGGTAGGTGCGCCGAGCGCGGCGGATCTCAACACGATTGCGGGCCTGAGTCGCCAGGGATACACGATGCAGACGTGGCTCGGGCAGTCGATGGGGCTCAATCACATGAATGGGCGGGTGCAGGATGCGATTCTGGGGCGGTTCTTATCGCCGGATCCGCATGTTCCGGACCCCAGCAATGCGCAGAGCTACAACCGCTACAGCTATGTCAACAATAATCCGCTCACCAATGTGGATCCGAGCGGTTTTGCGGAATGTGCCCTCAATGTCCAGGGGCCGAGTCAACAGTTCTGCACTGGCACGCCTATTAATGCCATTGTAGGTCCGCCCTCGGCTGATGGCTCCGCAACGTACCCTGGTCAGTCGACAGATACGCTCAATAATTTCATTGATTCGATAGATTCTCAGCTAGACGGTTGGTTAAATTCTCAAACCTTAACCGCCAGTACGTCTTCCAATGATGATTTGAGCGGATCATCGCTTTCTGCGGCGTATTATTCGGATAGTTCGATGTCGCAGTCGGCGCAAAGTCAGTCAGGTACCGATCCGTGTGCCGCTGGAGGCTGTCTCGACACGATCACAGTTACAGCGCCGCGTTCGTCAGTATGGTCTACTGCTTGGAATTTCATAAGCGGCCTATTCACTGGCTCGAGCACTCCGTACACAATTAACGGGGTTCGCGCTAATATTGGAGTGTTCATACCACCGCTCGCTTTCGGTGGCGTAGCCGCAGAGGGCGTAGGGGCGGCGAGAGGTTTGGGACAACTTGGAGGAGTATTTACCTCAACGACGAATGCTGCCGGGGGCACCGTGTGGACTTCAGAGGGACTGATAGTCCAAAGTGATTTTGCGAGCCTTGTGAACAGTGGTTTGTACGAGGGTGAAGTGAATATATTGACCGGTGTTCACGGCCTTGCCGACGGAACAACCATCGCGGATTACAGTCTTTACGAGGCAGACGTTGCGACGTTTGGGGAAATTCCAGGGGTCAATATCTACAACGTGCCCTCGATGACGCCAGGTCAGATCGGCAGTGTACTTAACGGACCAGGAACGACAATCGGGGGGTTTTGCAATAGCGGTGCTTGCCTGTTGGGGCCGTGAACTGAAATGACGTACTACCGGGATTTAACAGACTATGAGTATCACAGGGCGTTCTACCGGCCAGGGACCAAGAACGTTGGCTGGCTCGGCGTGGGTCTTGAGTTCGATGTCGCTGCGCCAACAGAAGAACTACTGAGCAGGCTGTGGGGCTTTTGCAAAATATCCGTTGCCCAAACCAGGGGAATACACGAGTGTGAATTCTGCCCAGGGCAAGGTCAAAGTTCGTACTTCGCTGAACGTAATGGCGAGCACCTTTTGCTAGGGACGGCAGAGATACGCGTGTTCTCCAAGACCGATGGGCTTTACGCTGCGCCGACCCTCATATATCACTATGTGAAGGTGCACAAATACAGGCCACCCGACGAGTTCGTCCAGGCTCTAACCGACGGACCAGCACCCCCCAGCGAGGAATATTTTGCGAGGCTCGCAAAGCTAAATCTTGAGTGGAGTAAGACATCCGCGCCCGAGACGAATCCGGTGCGATTTAGCCTAAAGTCATCATCTGGCTCATAGCGGCTGGGGGGTGTCGCGGTGCTTGCACGGCGCGCTGGTGGCGGCGAGGTTGGGGTCACGGTAGCGGCGGCCGGCAGGCGCCGGTTGAGCGTAGCGGCTTGGTGTGTCGGTCCATCCCCCGTTAGCCGCTTCCTGGGTTCTTGGGGAGGCCTGGCAGGGTCACACCTGATGCATCTTGGGATAGCGCGGCCAAGCGCGATGTGTGACAAAGCAGCCGAATTTGCTGCCACGCAGGATAGCCTCGCGGCGGCTCTTGTCACACAAAGGAGCCGTGGCGACCTGGTCGAGTCGTCGCTACGGCTTCTCGTCGATGTTGGCGGTGAAGCCGATGCCGCGGCGCTTCGGAGCCGGCGGGTTCATCAGTTCGCGGATGGCCGAGAGAATGGCGGCGAT
>Ga0302319_10011812_pt1 | contig 16540 bp, 16 predicted proteins | sample Bog_T0_2_FD_203319 | JGI IMG/M metagenome (GOLD analysis project Ga0302319, IMG submission 203319) | Peat permafrost microbial communities from Stordalen Mire near Abisko, Sweden - Bog_T0_2 | ecosystem: Environmental > Terrestrial > Soil > Wetlands > Peat | place: Sweden: Abisko, Stordalen Mire...
AAAGCAGGGTGGCGTTGGTCCTGATGCCCAGCTCGTGCGCGGCAAGGTGCACCTCGCGCCACTTGTCCCAGCCGATCTTGGGGAAGAACAGCTCCTTGCGGACCCGTTCTCTGAAGACCTCGGCCCCGCCGCCCGGCAGGGCGTCCAGGCCGGCGGCCCGCAGGTCCTTGAGTATGTCCTTGATGGGGCGCCGTTCCAGGCGGGCGAACCACTCGATCTCGACCGCGGTCCAGGCCTTGATGCCGATGGTCGGGTAGCGCTGGCGGAAGTCGCTGACGATCTGCAGGTAGCGGTCAAAGCGCCAGTCCGGGTGCAGGCCGCCGACGATGTGGACCTCGCGGACGCCCTCGCCGTGGGCCAGGATCTCCTCGCGGTCCATTTCCCAGGCGCCGTCCTCGCCCTTGCGGCGCGCGAACTCGCAGAACTTGCAGCTCAGCACGCAGACGTTGGTCGGGTTGCACTGCCGGTTGGTGACGAAGTAGGCCTTGTCGCCGTGGCGGCGGATGGTCTCGTGGTTGGCCATCCTGCCCAGGCTGGTGACGTCCCGGGTCTGAATCAGGGCCAGGCCGTCCTCCAGGCTGAGGCGCTGGCGGGAGCGGACCTTGTCCCAGATGGCGGGAAGGGCCGGATCGCGGAATTCGAAGCTGGGCTCGCTCATGGCTGTTCCTGTAAGGGCGGTGGGAACCGGGATTTTATCGGTTGGGGGGCGCCGGGTCATCCCCCTTGGCGGGCGCCGCGCCCCTCAGAAGCCGTATTCTTTCCAGCGCCGGTCCACGCGTCGGACAATGTCCGCGGGCATTTCCACGGGCTCCGGATAGCCTTTTTTCCAAGTCGCATCTATTCCCATCACCCCTTCGTGCAGGGTCCAGGCCCCCCTCAGGGTCGAGCGGGTGCACTGGAGGTCGCGCGCGGCGTCAAAACGGGTGAAGAGGCCCCACAACACGCTGGTCCGGTCGTCCAGGTCGACATCGTCGCTGACCAGTGCCGCGATCTTGTGCCTTCCCAGAGGGGCCGCAAGCAGCTTCTTCAGCAGGGCATCGCCCGGCTTGCCGGCGTTGCGGACCTTCACCACCAGCAAGGTGTCCTGCCAGCTGGTCTGCCCCACGCAGGCCGGTCCAAGGGCGCGGCGCACGGCGGCGGGATCATAGGGACGGGGCTTGGCACCGTTCCCGGAGCCGGCCCCGGGGCCAGGCCGCGCGGGCGCCGGGGGCTGGGCCGAGCGGGCCGCAGGCAGCGGTCCGCGGCTGGAGGTGAAATCCAGGATCAGCTTCGAGCCCAGGTTCATGGTGAAGCTGGTGAAATCCAGGGTGTCCAGGGGCGTGCCCGGCAGCAGCAGCAGGTCCTCGCGCGGGTCGAAGTGGCGCTCCGCCTCGCGCAGCAGGGCCATGAAATCCTTCGGGTCCACGCCCGCGTCGACCAGGACCACGACCTTGCACAGGCTCAGCTGTCCCTGGCCCAGCAGCCCGAGGGCGGTCTTGACGCCCTCCTTGGCGTGGCGCTGGTGCACCGACACCGCGAGCAGGTTGTGGAAACCGGCCTCGAAGTAGGTCCAGAAGTCGTCGATCTCGGGGTGCATCAGCTTCAGCATCGGCTTGCTGAAGGCGTTGATGGCCTCGCCCCAGATTCGGTCCTCCTGGGGGGGTTTGCCCACGATGGTGGCCGGGTACACGGCGTCGCGGCGGTGGGTGAGGGCCGACAGCTTGAAGGTGGGATACAGTCCCGAGTGGCTGTAATGGCCGAAGTGGTCGCCGAAGGGTCCTTCCATGCGCCGGTCCGCGAGGTCGACCACGCCCTCGAGGATGAACTCCGCGTCCGCCGGCACCCACAGGGGCTGGGTGCGGGCCCGCACCAGCGTCTGGGCCCTGCCGCGCAACAGGCCGGCAAAGGGGAGCTCCTCCATGCCCTCGGGCAGGGGGAAGATCGCCGCCAGCATCAGTGCGGGGTCGCCGCCCAGGGCCACGGCGCAGGGCAGGGACGCCCCGGCTCCAGCCTCGTGGGCGTGGGCCTCGGCCCCGCGCACGATCTGCCAGTGCATGCCGGTCTCGCGGGCGTTGTAGACCTGCATGCGGTACATGCCCAGGTTCGAGCGCCCGCTGGCCGGGCTGACCGTCTGCACGAGGGGCAGGGTGATGAAGGGTCCGCCGTCCCCGGGCCAGCAGCGCAGCACCGGCAGGCGGGTGAGGTCGGGCTCCATGCTCACGACGTCCTGCACGGCGCTGGAGCGCACATGGCGCACCCGCATGGCCAGGCCGCGCCCCAGGGCCTCGCGGTGCCTCCACAGGGCCTTGAGGCTGGGGGGCTGCATGGCCTGGGCCAGCGCGGCCAGCTTCGAGCCCAGCTCGCCGGGATCCGCGCCCAGGCCAAGGCGCAGGCGCTCGGCGGTGGCGTTGAGGTTGATCGCCAGCGGGAAGTCCGAGCCCTTCACGTTCTCGAAAAGCAGGGCCGGGCCGCCGCCGGCGCGCATCTGGCGCTGGGCGATCTCGCCGATCTCGTAGCGCGCGTCGACCTCCGCGGCCACCCGGTGCAGCTGGCCGCGGGACTCAAGGACCGCGAGGTATTCGCGCAGGGTCACGGAAGCAGCCCGGCTTCGCCCGTCACCGCAGGCCGAGGAAGAGGAAGGCCGAGCCTCCGACGCTCAGGAGCAGCCCGGCGACCCACAGGAAGCGCCGCCGCGTCAGGGCCGCGATGGCCGACAGGGCGATCGCCACCTGGAACAGCGTCACGCCCTTGGCCAGCAGCTCGTGCTTGACCATGAGGTCCTCGGAGTCCTTCTCCAGGCCCTCGGCCTTGGTCTTGATGTCCTCCATGTCCTTCTTGTATTCCTCGGCTTTGGCCAGATCCTTGGGGTCGGGCGTGTGGTGTTGGCTGGCCATCAGATCCAGCTTGCTGCCCAGGATCGCCGACTTGATGCTCTTGGCCTGGTAGAAGGACCACTGGTCCGAGGCCTTCAGCTGGTTGAGCATGGCCTCATTGGCGAAGGTGCCGGCGAAGAGGGCGCAGACCGCCGCGAGCACCGCGATCAGCGCCGAGCTGAGGGCGACCTGAAGGTTGAATCCGCCCTCGTGGGCCCGTTCTTCCATGGCTTCGTGCAGGTGTTCGGTGGGGACTTCGATCTCTTCGGGCATGGTTCCGTCGCTCCGTGTTCAGGGATTTTTGGGTGGGGTGGAAAAGCGCGCGCTCCCGGGCCGCATGGCTCCGGGCCGGGCCTGGGGCCCGGGCTCAGGGCCCAGTTCGGTGTTCAGGGATCAGGGTTCAGGTCCCATCTGGCCGGCCTTCCACAGGTCGCCCTGGGGCTGCCCCAGCACCTGCAGCAGGCGCCGCGAAAAGCCCTCGAGCACCGCCTCGGTGGTCAGGGGATTCATGTAATACGGAGGCATGATGGGCATGATCACCGCGCCGTCCGCGCTCAGCTGGGCCGCGTTTCGCAGGGTCTGGGTGCTGACCGGGGTCTCGCGCAGGCACAGCACCAGGCGCCGCCGTTCCTTCAGGGCCACCAGCGCCGTGCGGGTGAGCAGAGTGTCGGCGATGCCGGCCGCGATCTTGTTGAGCGTGCCCGAGCTGCAGGGAAGGACCACCAGGGCGTCGAAATGGGTCGAGCCGCTGCTGGTGGGCGCCGACAGGTCCGTGTCCGGGAACACCCGCACCACCAGGCGTTCGATGTCCGCCATGCCGAGGCCGGTCTCCGTGGCCAGCAGGTGCCGGCCCCACTGGGTGAAAATGGCGAATTTTTCGCCCTCCAGGCGCTTGAGAAAATCGATGCTGAACGCGATGCCGGTCGCGCCGGTGATGCCGACGATGGTCCTGGACATGGGTGGTCCCCCCGGGTCAGTTCAGGCGCAGGCAGGCGAGCACGGCCGACGCCACGGCCACGCCGATCCAGGCGTTCACAGTGAAGAAGGGCGACCCGGGCTCGAGGCTGTAGCCGAAGCGCTGCTCCAGAAGCAGCAGCAGCGCGGCCGGGGCCAGGGCGGCCCAGGCCCACAGACCCGCCATCGGCGCCAGGCAGCCGTGGGCCAGGCCGCCGAGGCACAGCAGGGCGGCGCCATGCAGCACCAGGCCCAGATCCTGGGCGGTGCCCACGCCGAACTTGGCGGGCACGCTGAACAGGCCCTCGGCCACGTCGAACTCCTCGTCCAGGCAGGCATACAGGACGTCGAAGCCGCTGACCCAGCAGAAGGTGAACATGGCCAGCCACAGCACCGGGCGCGCCGGGGGCAGGTCCGGGGTGTAGCCCAGGGCGCCGCCCAGGGGGGCCAGGGCCAGGCCCAGCCCCACTCCGAAATGGCAGGCCCAGGTGAAGCGCTTCATGAGGGGGTAGATGACGAAGACAAGCAGCGGCACCGGAACCAGCCACAGGAGCCAGGGGGCCAGCAGCCAGGCCGAGGCGACATAGACCGAGGCGCCGATCAGGGCGACGCCCCAGCCCATGGACGTCGACAGGACGCCGCTGGGCAGCTCCCGGCCCTTGGTGCGGGGATTGCGGGCGTCGATGGCGTGGTCCAGGAGGCGATTCAGGGCCAGCGCCGCGGACCGCGCGCCCACCCCCGCCACCAGAATCAGGCCCAGGCGGCCCCAACGGATCGAGGACCATCCGGCCCAAGGGGCGGACAGCGCGGCCCCGGCGAAGAGCATGGGCAGTGAAAAGAGGGTGTGCTCGAGCTTGATGAAGCCGGCGATTTTTTTAAGCATGCACCATCGTAAGCGAAAGGGCCCTGTTTCGTCCAGTTCCCGGGCCTTGTCTAGTTACAAAAAGGCTTGTTATACTATAGGTTTCCACCAGCGGCCCTCGAGGACGCGGTGCTTTCACGCCCCCTGAGCGGGAGCGCGCAGGCCCCGCTGACCCATGAAGAACTACCTGCGACTCCTTCGTTACGCCAGGCCCTACCGCCTGCTGCTGCTGGGCTCCGCCCTCAGCATGGCCTTGGCCGCCGCGTTGAACGTCGGGGGGCTGCTGCAGCTGCAGCCCATCTTCGACAAGATCCTGGTGGGCACCCCGGATCCCCTCGAGTTCGAGAAGGCCATCCGCTTCTATCCGCCCCTGATCGTGCTCATCATGGTGCTCAAGGGGCTGTTTTCTTTCATCGGGGACATGCTCAACGGCATGGCCACCAACAAGATCACGGCCGACATCCGCGAGGAGGCATACAGCAAGCTGCTGGACCTGCCCCTGTCCTACCATTCGAACAGCCGCGCCGGCCAGCTGATGGCGCGCCTGACCAATGACATCAACCTGATGCCCGGCGGCATCAGCGAGGTCCTGGGCCGGGTCTTCGGGGCTGGCCTCAACATCATCGGGCTCCTCAGCGCGGTGTTCTACATCAATTGGAAGCTGGCCCTGATCATCACCGTGGCATTTCCCGTGGCTTTCGGCCCCCTGTTCCACTTCAGCCGCCGCCTGCGCCGCCACAGCAATGAGGGCCAGGAGCGCATGGCGGACCTGACCGTGCTGCTGCACGAGTCCCTGGCGGGCATCCGGGTGATCATGAGCTTCGGCACCCAGGCCCAGGAAAAGGCCCGTTTCAAGGAGGCCGTATGGGCCTACTACCGGGCCATCATGCGGCAGATCAGGGTGGCGGCGTCCTCCAGCCCGGTGATGGAATCGATCGTGTCCGTCGGGGCCGCCGCGCTGGTGGTGGTGGCGGGCCAGATGGTCCACCTCCATGAGCTGACCACGGGCCAGGTCATGGCCCTCATCGGGCTCCTGGCCAGCGTTTACCCGCAGATCAAGACCATCAACGGGGTCAACGTCAACGTGCAGAACGCCATGGCCGGGGGAGCCCGGGTCTTCGCCCTGCTCGACGAGCCCAGCGTGATCACCGAGAAGCCGGGCGCCTCGCAGCCCGGGGCCCTCAGCCGGAGCCTGCGCTTCGACGGCGTCGGCTTCGAGTACGTCCCCGGGCACCCCGTGCTCAGCGACATCAACCTCGACATCAAGGCGGGCTCGACCGTGGCGCTGGTGGGTCCCAGCGGCGGCGGCAAGACCACCCTGGTGGACCTGGTCCCGCGCTTCCACGACCCCCAGCGGGGGAGCATCAGCCTCGACGGGGTGGACCTGCGGGACCTGAAGATCCAGGGCCTGCGCGGGCTCATCGGCGTGGTCACGCAGGAGACCTTCCTGTTCAACGATACCATCGCAAACAACATCCGCTACGGCACGCCTGGCGCCACGGACGCCCAGGTGCAGGACGCCGCCCGCGTGGCCAACGCCCATGAATTCATCGAAAAGCAGCCCCTGGGTTACCAGACCCTCATCGGCGACCGCGGCGCGCGCCTTTCCGGTGGCCAGCGCCAGCGCCTCAGCATCGCCCGGGCGGTGCTGCGAAACCCGCCCCTGTTGATTCTGGACGAGGCCACCAGCGCCCTGGACACCGAAAGCGAGCGCCTCGTGCAGCAAGCCATCGAACGGCTGATGGAGCGCCGCACCTCGCTGGTGATCGCCCACCGCCTGAGCACGGTGCGCCACGCCGACTGCATCGTGGTCATCGAGAAGGGGCGCATTGTCGGGCTGGGGCGCCACGACGAGCTCATCGCCCAGGGCGGCCTCTACGCCCGCCTCTGCGAGATGCAGTTCGGGGCGGCCCCCGCGGAGGCGCGGTGAGCGCCCCAAGGCCGGCCGTCTTCCTCGACCGGGACGGGACCCTGAGCGAGGAGATCGGCTACATCCACCGCGCCGACCTGCCCCGCTACGCCCTGCTGCCGGGCGTGGGTCCTGCGCTGGCGCGCCTGTCGGCCGCCGGCTACGCCCTGGTGGTCCTGACCAACCAGAGCGGCGTGGCGCGCGGCTACTTCGGCCCGGACGTCGTCGACGCGGTGCACGCCCGCCTGCGCGAGCTGCTGTCGGCCCATGGCGCGGCCCTGGACGCCGTGTACTACTGCCCTCACCATCCTGAGCCGGCGGCGGCGGCGGACAGCGGGGACCTGCCCCAGGGCAGGGTCGATGCCCGTCCGGTCCCCTCCCTGTGCGTGGCGTGCGCCTGCCGAAAACCGCAGCCCGGCATGGCCCTGGACGCGGCCCGCGAACTGGGACTTGACCTCGGGGCCAGCTGGATGGTCGGCGACAAGGAGGCCGACCTGGGCCTGGCGGCTTCCGCGGGGCTCAAGGGCGGAATCCTGGTGCGGACCGGCTACGGTGAAGGCACCCTGGAGCGCATGCGGCGCAAGGGCAGGCCCCCGGCGCGCGTGGCCGCCGACCTGGGGGCGGCTGCGGACATCATCCTTGGCGTGGCGGCCCCATGGCCGCCCATGGAGGCGCGGTGAAGAAGCGGGGCGAGGCCGTGCTCGAAGCCTTCTCGAAGCTCAAGGTCGTGGTCCTGGGCGACCTGATGCTCGACGAGTACGTCTTCGGCGAGACCGCCCGCATCTCGAGGGAGGCGCCGGTGCTGATCCTGAAGCACGAGCGCACCCAAAGCCTGCCCGGCGGCGGCGCCAACCCGGCGAGCAACGCCGCCAGCCTCGGGGCCAGGGCCCTGCCCGTCGGCGTGCTGGGGCTGGACCGCGCCGGGGCCACCCTGCTGGAAATCTTCAGGGAAAAGGGCGTCGACACCAGCGGCATCGTCACCGAGGAGGGGCGCACGACCCCGGTGAAGATCCGCATCCTTGCCGGCGGGCACAACACCGCCCGCCAGCAGGTCATACGCCTGGACCACGAGGCCGAGGGCGCCATCAGCGCGGCGACCGAGGCGGCCGTGCTCAAGGCGCTCGACGCTCGGCTCGAGGGGGCCCACGCGCTCATCATCAGCGACTACGGCAACGGGCTGATGACCCCGCGCCTCCTTCGTCGCATCCGGGCCCTGTCCGCGGCCCGTCCGCGCCTGGTGACCTGCGTGGATTCCCGCTACCAGCTGGGCAGCTACCGCAACATCACGGTCATCACGCCCAACGAGACCGAGGCCGCCCCGGCGGCGGGCTTCGAGGAGTATCGGGAGCGGGACTTGGACGCCATCGGGCGGCGCCTGCTCCTGCGCACCCGGGCCCGCATGGTCCTGGTGACCCGGGGCAGCCGCGGCATGAGCCTCTTCAGGGGTCGCCGGCGCGAGGACGTGCCCGTGATCGGCCCGACGGACATCGTCGACGTCAACGGGGCCGGCGATTCCGTGGCCGCCTGCATGACCCTGGCCTTGGCGGCCGGGGCCCAGCCCGCCGAGGCCATGCGCCTGGCCAATGCCGCAGGCGGGGTGGCCGTCATGCAGAGGGGCCCCGCCAGCGTGACCCGCGCCCAGATCCTTGAACTGCTCAGGAAGGAACGACGGTGACGACCACACGCCATTCCATCAGAGGGGAAGCAGCATGACCACGGTGACCAACCATTCGCGCTACCTGTCCTCGCACCTCGACACCGACCGCAGCACCTACCCGGTCCTCGGGCGGCGGCGCCTCGGCAACACCGGCCTCGTGGTCGGCGAGATCGGCGTGGGCACCTCGGCCCTTGAGGCCTCGGGATTCGCGTCTGTCCCCGATGAGGAGCTGCGCCATACGCTGGGCCTGGCCCTCGACATGCAGGCCGGCTTTTTCGACGTGTCGGCGGACGCGGGCGACGGGCGCATCCTGCGCCAGCTCGGCTTCGCGATGCAGGGCCGGCGCCACCAGGCCCAGGTCTGCCTGCGGGTGGCCGGGGACGCCGACGCCCTGAAGGCCGGGACCGAGCGCGCCCTGCGCCAGCTCGCCAGCGCCCACGTGGACGTGCTGCTGTGGGACCGGCCGGGCTACCAGAACCTCAAGGCCCAGGACCACGGGTGGCAGGCCCTCGCCGGCCTGAAGCGCGACGGCAAGGCGGTGTGCGTGGGCGCGTCGCTGCGCCTGCCCGAGGAGCTGCGCACGGCGGTGGAGCAGACCCCCTGCGAGGTGCTGCAGTTCCCGCTCAACGTCTTCGACCAGGCCAACGCCGCCGTGCTCGACTCGGCGGCGGCCAAGGGCGTCGGCCTCGTGGCCGTGCAGCCGCTGTGCGGCGGCTGGCTCAGCGGACGCTTCGGCGCAGGGCATCTCTTCATGGACGCCCGCCGCCGCTGGAGCAGGGGGGACCGCGCGCGGCGGGCCGCGCTGCAGCCGGAGTTCGAGGCCCTGGTGGCGCAGTCCGGCACCACGGCGGCCCAGGCCGCGCTGCAGTTCGTGCTGTCCTACCCCCAGGTCGCCTGCGCGGTCGCGGGCGTCAGCGCCTGGCAGCAGGTGGTGGGCAACGTCGACGCCGCCTCCGAGCGGCTCGCCCCGTCCGCGGTGACGGCGCTCAGGGACCTGTGGGAGCGGCGGATCCGGGACCGCCCGCTCGAGCCGTGAGCCCCGCGCGCGCGGCCCTGCAGGGCCGCAGCCCGGGCAAGTTCGTCCCGCGCCGGCGCCTGGCGGCCCTGCTGGAGGGGCTGAAGCGGCGGGGACACACCGTGGTCCTGGCCAACGGCTGCTTCGATCTGCTGCATGTCGGACACCTGCGCTACCTCGCGGGCGCGCGCGCGGCCGGCGGGCCCAAAGGGCTGCTGGTCGTGGCCCTGAACACGGATGCCAGCGTCCGCCGGCTCAAGGGGCCCACCCGCCCGCTCATGACCCTGAAGGAGCGCGCCGAGCTCGTCGGGGCCCTGGCCTGCGTGGACTACGTCACCTCCTTCGGCGAGCCCACCGCGGAGGCGACGTTGCGGGCCCTGCGCCCCCACTTTCAGGCCAAGGGAACGGACTACACGGTCGACAGCGTCCCCGAGGCGGCCATCGTGCGCGGCCTGGGCGGCAGGGTGGTCATCACCGGCGACCCCAAGGACCATTCCACCTCGGCGCTGATCGCCAAGGTGGCGAAGGCCTTCGCCTAGCGTGGCGCGGCGCGGCCCCCACGGCCCCCTCGCCGGGCGCCGCATTCTGGTGCTGCGCAACGACCGCATCGGGGACCTCGTGCTGGCCCTGCCCCTGATGCAGGCGCTTCATGAGGCCGGGGCGGCGGTCGGGGTGCTGGCTTCGCCCTACGCCGCACCTCTGCTCCAGGGCGACCCCCGGGTGGCGGCGCTGCTTGTGGACGGCCCGGACGCGGCCGGGCGCATCGCCGCCGGGCGCTTCGACACCGCCCTGGTGCTGTGGGCGGGCTGGCGCAATGCCTGGCTGGCCTGGCGCGCCGGTATCCCGCAGCGCCTGGGCCCGACGGCCCGGCCCTTCTCGCCCCTGTTCACCCGGCGCCTGCCGCTGCGGCGTTCGGCGGGCTGGGACCACGAAAGCGCCCTGAATTTCGCCTTTGGCGAAGCTTTGGGCCTGCAGGGCCCCTGCCCGGCCCCCCGCCTGGCCCTGCCGGCGGAAGCCGCCCGCGCCGCCGCCGGCTGGCTCAGGGCCAAGGGGCCCCGGGGAAAGGGCCCGCTGGCCGCCCTGCACCCGGGCTCGCGGGGCTCGGCCCAGCCCTGGCCGGTGGAACGCTTCGCCAAGCTGGGCCTCGAGCTGCGGCGGCGCCACGGCGCCAGGCTTTTGGTCACGGGCGGCCCGGGCGACGAGGCGGCGGCGGCGGACTGCGCGGCCCTTCTCGGGCCGGGCACGCCGGTCTGCCTGGGGCTGGACCTGCCGGCCTTCGCGGCCCTTCTGGGCAGGGCGGACCTGTTCGTGGCTGGGTCCACCGGCCCCCTGCACCTGGCCGCGGCCCAGGGCACGACGGTGCTGGGACTGTATGCGCCCCTGAGGGCCATGGCGCCCCTGCGCTGGGGCCCGCGCGGGTCCAGGCGGGCGGTGCTCTCGCCCGCCGGGCTGGGCTTCCGTGTCCGCCCCATGGAGGGCGTGAATTTCGTGCAGCGCATCAGCGTGGACGAGGCGGCTGCGGCCTGCGCATTCCTGCTCGAAGACGGCGGCAAGGCGGAGCGGCCCGCGTCGGGGCGCTCCGGCACCAGGGAAAAGGCGGACCCATGATCAGGTCGATGACCGGCTTCGGAAAAGGCGAGCACGCGGAGGGGGAACGCAGCTGCACCGTGCAGCTGAAGTCGGTGAACAACCGCTTCCTTGAGCTCGGGCTGAAGCTGCCCCCCGACCTTTGGGGCTACGAGGCGCAGGCCCGGGCGATCCTGCAGGCCGGCCTCAACCGCGGCAAGGTCGACATCCACTGGAAAGAGGCCGCGCCCGAGCAGGCCGCTCCGGCGCCCCGGGTGGACGCCGCACGCGCCGCAGCCTGGCTGGCCTCGCTCAGGGGCCTCGCCGCCGGGCTCGGGGTGGACGCATCCTTCAGCCTCGAGAGCCTCGTGCGGCTGCCCGGGGTCCTGGCCTCGCCCGAGTCCCAGGGCGCCGCCGAGCCCGGAACCGACGCCGAGGCCCGCTGGGCCTGTCTGCGCCGGGCCCTGGAAGGTGCCGTCGAGGACCTCAACGCCAGCCGCAACGGCGAGGGCGCGGCGCTGGCCGCCGAGCTGGGCAGCCTGCTCGGGCAGTCCGAGGCCTGTGTCGACGCCATCGAGAAGAAGTCGATCGAGCTGCAGCAGGGCTTCGCCGAGCGCCTGCGCAAGCGCATCGCCCAGCTGCTTGAGACCATCGGGCCCGACGACCCGCGGCTGCTGATGGAGGCCGCGCTGGCCGCGGACAAGGCGGACATCCGCGAGGAGCTCGTGCGCTTCCGGGCCCACACCGTCGAGTTCCGCCGGCTGCTCGGCGCCGAGACCTCGCCGGGAAAAAGGATGGACTTCCTCTGCCAGGAGCTGCTGCGCGAGGCCAACACCATGGGATCGAAGAGCCCTGAAGCCGGGCTGACCCAGGCGGTCGTGGGGCTCAAGAGCGTGGTGGAACGCCTGAAGGAACAGGTCCAGAACGTCGAATGAGCCTCAAACGCCTCATACGCAGGGCGCGAAGGCCGGCGCCCTTCCTGCTGGTCCTCTCGGCGCCCTCCGGCGGCGGCAAGACGACCGCCTGCGGCCTGCTGCTCAAGCGCCTGCCCTGGCTGCGGCGCTGCGTCACGGCCACCACCCGCCCGCCGCGCAAGGGCGAGCGCAACGGCCGGGACTACTGGTTCCTCAGCGAGGACGCCTTCAAGCGCCGGGTGGCCGAGGGCGGCTTCTTCGAGTATGCCCAGGTCCACGGCAACTACTACGGCACCCCCGCCCGCGAGGTGGAGGCCGCGTTGAAGCGGGGCCAGAGCCTGGTGCTCGTCATCGACGTGCAGGGCGGGGCGGCGGTCAAGGGGCGGCGCAAGGACAGCGTGCTGGCCTTCCTGGCGCCCCCCAGCATGGCCGAGCTGAAGCGGCGCCTGGCCCGGCGCGGGACCGACTCGCCGGCGGCGATGCGGCGGCGCCTGCGCGAGGCCGCCCGCGAGTGCGCCGCGGGCGAGCAGTACGATTACCTCATCATCAACGACGATCTGGACGAGACCGTGGAGGCTCTGGCACAGGTGTGCTTCGCCGCCCGGCACCGTCTGGTTCACTGACAGGAAGGCAGGACCCATGGCTTTGCCACAGCAGGACAAGAGCGGCAACAACAAGTACCAGCGCGTGATGCTCGCCGCCAAGCGCGCGCGCGAGCTGGCCGAAGGCATCAATCTGCAGCCCGAGATGGAAGGCCGCAAGATCACCACCATCGCCATGGAGGAGCTCGAGCGCGGCGTCCTCAAGCGCGACGACCAGCAGGCGGGCGGCGAGACCAAGGGTGCCTAGCCGGCCGTCCATACTCGTCGGGGTCGCCGGCGGCATCGCCGCCTACAAGGCCGCCGACGTCGTGAGCGCGCTGCGCAAGCTCGACGCCCAGGTCACCGTGCTGCTCACCCGCAACGCGGCCCGCTTCGTCGCGCCCCTGGCGCTGCGCACCCTGTCGGGCCGCCCGGTCGGCGAGGACCTTTTCGCCGAGCCGGCGGAGTGGGGGGTGGGGCACGTGACATTGGCCAAGGAGGCGGACGCCTTCGTCATCGTGGCGGCGACGGCCGACCTGCTGGCGAAACTGGCCCATGGGCTGGCCGACGACTTCGTCAGCACCACCGCCCTGGCCTACCACCCCAAGCCGCTGCTGCTGGCCCCGGCCATGAACACGGCCATGTGGCGCCATCCGGCGGTGCAGGCCAATGTGCGGGTGCTCAAAGCGCGCGGGGCGCGCTTCCTGGACCCCTCCAGCGGGCTGCTTGCCTGCGGCGACGTGGGCGACGGAAAGCTCGTGGACCCGGGGCTCATCGCCAGGGAGGCCTGGGCCATGGCCACGGCGGGCGGCGCGGGCCGCGCCGCCGGGGCTGCCGCGCCTTCGGGCCCGCTTTCCGGGCGCAGGGTCCTGGTTTCGGCGGGACCGACGCGGGAGCGCCTGGATCCGGTGCGCTTCATCAGCAACCCGAGCAGCGGCAAGATGGGCTATGCCATCGCCGAGGCCTGCCGGGACCTGGGCGCGGATGTCACCCTGGTCAGCGGGCCGGTCGCCCTGGCCGCCCCTTCCGGCCTGCGCCTGGTGCGGGTGGAGAGCGCCGTTCAGATGCTCGCGGCCTGCAGCGCCGCGTTCGGCCGCGCCCATGCCTTCGTGGCCTGCGCCGCCGTCTCCGACTACCGGCCGGTCCGCCCTTCGGCCCAGAAGATCAAGAAGACGGGCGCCGCCGAGACCCTGCGCCTGGTGCCCAATCCGGACATTTTGCTGACCCTGTCCCGGCGCAAGGGCCGCCGCGTGCTGGTGGGCTTCGCCGCCGAGACCGAGCAGCTGCTGAAGCACGGCCAGGGCAAGCTGGAGCGCAAGAGCCTGGACCTGCTGGTCGCCAACCCGGTGGACCGGGGCCGTGGCTTTGGCGCGGATGTCAACGAGGCCTGGTTCCTGCGCCCGGGCCGCCCGGCGGAGCGCCTTCCCCTGCAGGGCAAGGACGCGCTGGCCCGGCGCCTGGCAGAGGAGCTGGCGGGCCTGCTGCGGGAGCGGGCGTGAGCCCTGGCCGCCCGCGCCGCGCGGCGGCCGCCTTCGCCCGTTTCGTCGCCAGCGCCTGCGCCTGCGCCGCCTTGCTGGCCGCCGTCCCGCCGCTCGCGGCCCGCGACTGGAGGCCCGGGGACTCCCCGGACCGCCTGATCGTGCGCTGGGCCGCATCGCCCCCGGCCGCCCTGCTGGACCGCGAAGCCCGCCGGCTCGGCCTTCCCGCCGCGGCCCTGGCCGGCGACCTGCACCGCGCCCTGCACTCTGCGGCCGGCGCCGGGCTGCTGCGCTCGCTGGACCCGATCGGCGTGGACATCGTGCGCCTGGCTCGGGGTTCCGGCGGCCCGGACGTCGACCGGGCCCTTGCCGCCTACCTCGCCTCGCCCCTGGTCGCCTCGGCCGAGCCGGACCGCCCGGTCCGCAAGGCCTCCTTTCCCCAGCCGGACTCAGACCTCTACCTCGCAGGCGCCCAGCCCGCGCTCGCGGCGACCGGCTGGGCCCAGGCCGTGCAGGCCTATGGCTCCGGCGCGATCCAGCTGCAGTCCGCGGTGACCGTCGCCCTGCTCGATTCCGGGGTCAACCCGCACCCGGAGCTGACCTCGCAGGGCCAGCTGCTTTCCGGCGGCTGGAACTTCAACGACGACGACGCGGACACCGCGGACAACGACGGGCACGGGACCCTCTGCGCCGGCCTTATGGCGGCGTATCCGCCCGCGGTGACCCCGCCCGGCCAGGTGTCCGGCATCTACGGCGTCTTCTTTGATCCGTCCAAGATCCGGGTGCTGCCGGTCAAGGTCCTGGACGGCTGCGGCAACGGGTTCATGGGCAACGTGGCCTCCGGGGTGGTCTACGCCACGGCCCATGGGGCGCGGGTCATCTCGATGAGCATCGAGTCCACGGAGCCGGACGAGGCCCTCGAGGCTGCCGTCGACGCCGCCCGCGAGGCGGACATCGTGGTGGTGGCCGCCGCCGGCAACGATTCCGGCCAGACGGCCTGGCCGGCCGCGTACACCGAGGTGCTTTCGGTGGCGGCCCTGGACCACGCCGGCAACCCCGCGTCCTATTCCAACTACGGCAAGGTCGACCTGAGCGCGCCGGGAGGCGACGGCACGGCGCCCTGCGCCTGCGTGTCGCCGCTGGTGCAGCCGCCCTACGGCGGCGCGGCTGCCTATGCGGCGACCCTGGCCGGGGCCTGCCCCTGGGAAGTGTGGTCCCTGTCCGCGGATGTGGCCGCGGTCCCCGGCGCCTGCACAGGCACGCCGCTGTGCTCCGTGGCCGACGGCTTTGACGCCGAGGCCGGAACCAGCCTGGCCTGCCCCCAGGTGGCGGCGGCCGCGGCGCTGCTGTTCAGCCAGTCCCCCGGGCGCCGGGCCGCGGATGTCCAGCAGCTGCTGCTCCAGTCCGCCTCGGCCACCGCGCTCGGCGCCGGCTACAATGCCCACACGGGCTGGGGCAGGCTCGACATCTACGGGGCGCTAAGCCTCCAGCCCGCCACGGGCCCGGGCGCGCCGCTGAAGGTCTACAACTGGCCCAACCCCTTCAGCCCGGCCAAGACGGGCCTGACCACGGTGACCTTCTTCCTGCCCAGGCCGGGCGCGGCCACCCTGCGCATCCTTGACGCGGCCGGCGAGCAGGTGGCGCACTGGGACCTTCCGGCCTCGGCGACCTGGGCGGGCATGAACCAGCTCACCTGGGACGGGCGCAACGGGCGGGGCGTGACGGCGGCCAACGGCAGCTACCTGCTGGTCCTGGAAAGCGGGGGCCAGCGCGCCGTCAACCGCGTGGGCCTGCTGCAGTGAGGCGCCACCGCCCGGCGGCGGCCGGCGGCGCCCTGCTGGCTCCCGCCCTGGCCCTGGCCCTGCTGGCGCTGCCGCGGCAGGCGCCCGCCTCCGACGACGGCGGCCAGGCCGAGGCCTGGACCCAGCAGCAGATCGGCGCGCGCAGCGAGGCCCTGGGGGGCGCGGTCGCGGCGCTGGTCGCCGATCCCTTCGCTGTGCAGTGGAATCCCGCCCTGTTCGGGACCATGGACCAGTGGCATGTCTCGGCCTTCTCGGCCCTGCTGCCGGACACGAGCAGCCTCGAATACGCGGGCTATGCGGCCGAGGCGGGCCCCGGGGCGGACTGGGGCTGGGGCCTCGACTACGCCCAGCAGAACACCGGCGGGCTGGAGGCCCGCAGCGCCAACACCCCCGGCCCCGACAGCATCGTCCCGGACTCGGCGTCGCTGTTCCGGCTCGGCATGGGCTACTGGCTGCCGGGGCACTGGCTGGCTCTCGGCGCGGACCTGAAGCTCTACAGCCACGCGCTGGACGGGGCCACGGCCAACGGCTTTTCCGAGGATCTCGGGGCCCTGTGGCGGGCCCGCAGCTGGCTGGACCTGGGCCTGGACCTCGGGGACCCCCTGAGCGTGGTCACCTGGAGCACGGGCCGGGGCGAGGCGCTGCCCGTCAGCGCCCGGCTCGGCTCCGTGGCGCGCGCCCTGGGCGGCCGCCTGGCCTTCAGCGCGGATCTGGCCTTCAGCACGGCCGAGGATCCCCAGCTGCACCTCGGCTTCGAGTTCTGGCCCTGGGCCGGGGCGCTGGCCCTGAGGGCCGGCGTCGACAACGGCCAGCTCGCCGCTGGGCTGGGCGCCCGCGCAACGGTCTTCGGCACTCGGGTGGCGCTCGACTACGCCGCGTCCACTGACAGCTCCGGCTCCGGGCAGCTGCTCAACCGCCTTTCCCTTGATCTGGGGTTTGACCTGTGAACG
>Ga0302319_10011814_pt1 | contig 16538 bp, 18 predicted proteins | sample Bog_T0_2_FD_203319 | JGI IMG/M metagenome (GOLD analysis project Ga0302319, IMG submission 203319) | Peat permafrost microbial communities from Stordalen Mire near Abisko, Sweden - Bog_T0_2 | ecosystem: Environmental > Terrestrial > Soil > Wetlands > Peat | place: Sweden: Abisko, Stordalen Mire...
ATTCATTACTCACAATTCACCACTCACAATTCACCACTCACAATTCACCACTCACAATTCACCACTCACAATTCACCACTCACAATTCACCACTCACAATTCACCACTCACCAGTAATTATTCAAAATAGTTTAAAGTACTAAAGCCTCCCTTTTTTAGATATTCGTCTTTCTTAACCAGGTGAAGGTCAGCTTGCATCATATCACTAACTAAGGCTTTTAAATCATATTTAGGTGCCCAGCCTAATTTTTGTCTTGCCTTTGTCGAATCACCAATCAGCAAGTCTACTTCTGTTGGCCTAAAATATTGGAAATCTACTTTTACAACGGTTTGGCCAAATCTCAAAGCGTCTCTATTTAAACCCAGTTCTTTAACTTTACTTTCATCTATGTCAATAATAACGCCCCGTTCGCTTTCATTGCGGCCGCTAAATTCCACTTCTATCCCAAGTTCATGAAAAGACATTTTTATGAACTCACGAACAGTGGTGGTTATACCGGTAGCTATAACGTAGTCCTCGGCCGTACCCTGCTGCAACATCAACCACATTGCTTCAATATAATCTTTCGCGTGACCCCAATCACGCTGGGCAGATAAATTGCCCACATATAGACATTCTTGCAAGCCCATTGCAATTTTTGAGGCGGCCCTTGTAATCTTACGTGTAACAAATGTTTCGCCCCGGATTGGGCTTTCGTGGTTAAACAAAATACCATTACAAGCAAATATATCATATGCTTCCCGGTAGTTTACAATTATCCAGTAGGCATATAATTTAGCAACGGCATAGGGCGACCTTGGATAAAACGGCGTCTTTTCACTTTGGGGCACGGCCTGTACCAGTCCATACATTTCAGACGTCGATGCCTGGTATATTTTTGTCTTTCTATCGAGTTTCAACAATCGTATGGCTTCAAGAATACGCAACGTTCCCACACCATCGGCATTAGCTGTATACTCGGGCGTATCAAAACTTACTTTTACATGGCTTTGTGCCGCAAGGTTATAAATTTCGTCGGGTTGTATTTCCTGAATCAGCCTTATCAGGTTTGTGGAATCCGTGAGATCTCCGTAGTGGAGGCGAAATTTCGCACCTCTCTCATGCTGGTCGTGATAAAGATGATCAATACGGTCTGTATTAAATAGTGACGATCTCCTCTTTATTCCGTGTACTTCGTATCCTTTTTTTAGCAAAAACTCAGCCAGATAAGCGCCATCTTGTCCTGTAATACCTGTTATTAAAGCAATTTTCATTAAATAAATTATTTTATTAAGCTTTTATAGTTATCATTTCTTAAATAAAAAACAGTTTTTTTTAGGATAATGATTAAAATTTACCCGCCACAATATTATCCAAATTTATTGTAAAAGCACAATCGCGTTTTATAGCGTGTAAGTAACAGATGAAAAGAAAAGCACCAATTGAATTAATTGTTTTTACTTTCTTTTTTAAATCAACTTTATTTGCATTTTTTGTTGAGTAAAAATACTTGTGCAGTTACGTAGTTTTACGCTTTCATTTGACGCTATCGACCATTATATTTATAAAAATTGGAAGAGCCCTGCTATTTCAAACCAGATTAAACCAAAACGCATTTCGATGGCATCAGAATCAATAATCAATAGCCATTTGCACAGACATTTAAAAAACGAACTCTCTTCTAAATCGTTTTACTGTCTTGTAGAAATTATGGTAAAAGCTTACCAATACACCGGCGTAAATATCCGCCGGGTGATAACAAATGATGAAAGTATGTTTTCTCCGGGCGTAGAATATTTGTGTATTATCCGGGAGAATTATATTTACAATATTTCCGCCGTACCTTTTGGCAAAAATCTTCTTATTACCTGGTGGTTTCAAAAGGAAAGCAACAGCTATGGAGAATTCTTTTATAAAATTCCTTATTTCAATAAGCTCTTAACCAGGCCTATCCAAATAGCAAACAACTCCGAAGACGACAAAAATATAATATTTATGCAAAGTTTTGACACTCTTTTAAAGGAAGCAGCATCCATACTAAACACCCAAAATGGAATTAACATTCCAGATACCGTCGAGGTCACTTATCAGGAATAAATGAAGTAGATTTTTCAGAAGTGTTGGGATCTTATGAGAGTTTCAGTTTATCCTTTTTAACATTAACCACATAGGTTTTCTTACAAAAATCGCAATAAAACATCCTTATTTCAAGGAAAAATAAAAAGGTTTTAATAAACCAGCCCCGATGTTTTTTAAAGCGAAACTCATCGCCGCATGACGTGCAATAATGAGTTTGGTGTAGTTTTATAACAGTCTTCACAAAAATATTTTTTGTTTTTACGAAGATAAAGCGGAAAGGTTTCACCAAAGACTAAACCGGTAATTAGCTCAGCTCCTCTTAAATACCGGCTATTGTATCCTCTAAATCCTGGTACCATTCTTCCCCGTATTTTCTTATAAGAGGTGCTTTTAAAAACTCGTAAACATGAACTTTTAATTCCTTGCCGAACGAACAGGCAGGGCTGCAAATGCTCCATCGATCGTAATTCAAAACATCAAATTCAGGGTATTTAGTTATTCGGATTGGGTATAAATGACACGAAATTGGTTTTCTCCAGTTTGTAGCGCCATTTTCATAGGCCTTTTCAATTGCGCATTTGGTTATTCCATTTTCCCATATCACGTAGGCACATTCTTTATTTACGTCAACACAGGGTGTTGTATATTCCCCGTCAAAATCTTTTACATAAGTCCCGCATTTTTCAATGGTACTTATTCCTTTCGAAGTCATAAATGGCTTAACTTTTGGATATATTTCATTAAGTATATCCAATTCATCCGCGTCAAGCGGTGCGCCCGAATCCCCTTCGAGGCAACAGGCGCCTTTGCATTTATTTAAATTACAAACAAAATTTTCCTTTACCACATCTTCATGCAGTAAAACATTATTGACTTCTATCATATTTATTTGCTCAAAGAGACTAAGGGATATTTAAGATCTTTTGCACTTGTTAAATCCATTGTAACACTGCCAACAACCAATTCAACATGTGCTTTCACCGGTATTCGGTTGTCATCATCAGTTATCCAAAGATATAGTTTACTGTCTTTTCTAAACACGCGCCCCGGGATAATCGTTGGATTAAATTTCATGCAATTAAATTCCCCCAAAACGGTTTTCACTTTTTCCTTTCCAGCATAAGTGATATTTAGTGTATGTATGCCATCCTCTAAAAAGTATTTCAAATCATACTTATCACCAACGTGAAGCCTTGAAACATCAATGCTCCGCGAAAAATAGTAGGCGGATAAAAAATCAAATACTTTTCCTTTAAAAGAAAATACACCTTTATCCGCAGATATTTTTTCGGACAGATGGTCAAAAGTTACTTTATCTGTATGACTATAGCCCCCCTCGTGCCGGTTTTCTGTATAGAGATAAGGTTGAAGCGTGTTTCGATCAATATAGGTTTCATACCGGTTTCGGACTTTAAAAAAAAAATCGATACTCCCAGCAGTGCTGCCATCAGCTACAATATGATAAGCCGGGTGCCCTTCAAATTCTACCCCGCTTTCCTCAACTTTTAAGTTGGCAACTGCTCCGGTAAAAAAACCATATTTTAATTTGTAACTTAGCTCTTCCCCCACTTTAAAAACCGGGTTCCCAAGTTTAATCATATCCTGACCAAACAATGAGAAGCTTAAGCTTGTCAAAAAAAGAATGGTAAAAAAATATCTTATCGACATAAGTCAAAACAAGTAGTCATAATTATAAATTTCCTGCACGCTTATCAAAAACTATTACTTTATTAATCATATGAGGTAAATAACTATTAAAAGTTTTTTTTGATTTAGTAAAATATCCTAAATCAAACATGCATTGAAAAATCAATCTTTCTTTTTATATAGAGGCACAGTGGAACAGGGTTCGCCAAACATCAGGCTTTTCACAACGGGGGTAAGCCTTTTTGTCAATTCAACATAAGCGGAAACCGGTACGGGCGTATCTCCACACCCTTTTATTACAATCCGCTGGTCCCGATATTGTTCAATATCTAATGTTTCTATACTTTTTAAAAAGAGAACTGTTTCCAAAACTTCTTCGCTGCCGAAAACAACCTCCGAAGCAAATGGCGTTAACCTGTTGGCCAGCAACATATAGGCCCAGGCCGGAACAATTGCATCGGCAGTACATGTAACTGCCACAAATTTGTTTTGGTACTGCGACCAGTTATGCGCTTTTACAAACTCTCTGAAGTCTTTCTCGCGTAAGATCAGGCCCTGGAAGAGATTTTCTTTAATGTCATATACAACCCGTTCGCCTGCAACATAAAAATTGGCAGGATCCAGCGTTACCAATCCGCTTTGTGCTACCTTATTGATTATATTTTCCTGTATATCCATGCTTGAATAATAAAAACATTTCGGGCAAATAGCCCAAACCTAATACAAATTAAATAACCCCAAATATTTGCTTTTAACAGCGAACCTATAAAATAAAAATCCGGGTATAGTATAACGCTATTCCCGGATACAAAATTACTTTTTATTTTATTATAAGAATTTACTTCTGTAATCTTTGACATTCGCCTTATCTTTCAGGGCATCAAATATAAGTTGGTCGGCGCGTTGTTGTAATGCCTGGCCTATTTGCTGTTTCTCCCTAACCGTATTTGTAAGCGGAGCCGGGTTAATATAGCTATCAACCACAAAAACATAAACACTTTGCTGTCCTTCAACTGGTTTTGAAATTTTATTTGGGCGGGAACCAAAAATCGATCCGATTAGCTTATATTCAGTTGATGCGCCTGGTATGACCGGATTCGCAAAAACAATGTTCTGAACCGGAACAACTTTGTTACCTGTTTTTTGTGCTACCTGATCAATATTATTACTGCCTCCTAACGCCTGGTTAAACTTATCTGTTAATAATTTACCCTTTACGCGGTTAATAACTAACGGCTCAATCTGCTTCTTCACGAGATCGAGTGCCAAAATGCCTTTTGGTTTAATCTGTACTAAATGCGCAACTATATATTGGTCACCCGTAATATATACCTTGTCGGTAAAGTCGCCTTTCTCCGCAGTAAATGCCCATCTCACAATCTCGCGTGCACTCTCAACGCCCTGCACAGATGCGGCGGTGCCATTTACGTCAGGCGCGGTTTTTTTAATTAAATCAGCTTTTTTTACCTGATCATCAAAATTATCTTTTGTTAGCGAGCCTAAGAATCCCTGGGCTTTACTGTAAACGATGGTTTGCGTAGTGCTGCTTGCTTTTAATGGCACGTCAACAATGGCAACTTTTACAACCTTTGATGAACCTTTCGAATCTCCAATCTGAATCAAATGGACGCCATACTGCGTGGTAACAGTTTTCAGGTCGCCTTTTTTTCCGTTAAATACGGCGTCTTCGAAAGGAGCGACCATCCCGCCGCGGGCAAAAAAACCTACCTCCCCGCCTTTGACAGCCGAATTTTTGTCTATTGAATAAAAACCGGCTAAATCAGCAAATGGTTTTCCCCCTTCAACTAACTTCTTAAGAGAATCTGCCTTTGCAATAGCTTTATCTACCCCAATTGTTTTATCATCAATCAAAATATGACGGGCACTTACAGAATCGGGTTCAACGCGTGAATCAACCAGTTTAGCAATCTTGTAACTACCATTTGACAAATAAGGCCCATAAACAAATCCATTGGCGGCACTAAACATTATCGAATCGATCTTTGGGTCTAGGCGGCCTTTGTGCTGAAAAGTAATTGGTGTTTTTGTTTCCGCATTTATCTGAACAAAAAGTGAATCGTTTGTACTCGCTTTAAAATCAACAACCATTTTTTCAGCCTGTTTTTTTATAGCGGCTGAATCATCTTTTGACGGCGCGGCACTAAAACTGACATAGTCAAAAGTCCTTGTTTCCTGTGGATTTTTAAAGCTGGCTTTATTTTCATTGTAATAATCCTGATAGTCCTCATCAGCAACAGTAACTTTATTGTCGGGAATGGAACTATAATTAACTGCAACGTACTTAAAATTAGCCAATTTGCTCTTATTTTCGTAGTCATCTTTAGCTTCAAGTGTATTTACATACAAACCATTAGTTACTAAAGTGATATACTTTTCTGATGCTTTAGCGTCGATCATTTGTTCAACAAAGTCATGCCATTGCTGTTTTATTTCGGCACTCAAAGTAGGTAATTGGTTCAAAAAGTTGTTTAATTTGGTCCTATCCAGCTGACCTGTTTTTGGATCACCAAAGGTTTGAACAATCTGTGGGTTCGGGTTGCTGCCACTCACCATCGACTGTGTTTCATTATCACCAACTACCAACCCAAGTTTATCAATTTCCTTTTGAAGAAGCTTTTGGGCTATCATTTGGTTCCAGGTAGTTTCCTGAACATAGCTTAAAATTTGAGGCGACAAATTATTCTGGCCCGACTGCTGTTTAAACTGCGCACTATTCTGATCGACTTTTTTATTAAAGTCATCATAGGCAATTTTTTCGCCGGCAACCTCTCCAAGTAAATTCCGGTCATCCCGGAAAAACGAACCTCCTGATCTTACTACCTCACCAATAATAAAGGCAAGCAACGCGAAGCCAATAAAAAATGCGAGAATTTTCCCCATCCGTTCGCGCAAAAAACCCATTATACCCATATACTTATCTATAATTATTTTATACTGTTAAAAAGAGGGCGCAAGATACAATTTTTAGTAAAATTCCCTAATACAAAAATTCATGGTAATTATTGCTTTAATGGGTCCTGCTTTTCAGTTACATGGAATACGCCTGTTGAATGTTCGATATGCCAGGGGTATAAACTTTCGTTACTACTGGCGCCAACACCTTCCATCACATTACCATTGCCCATTTCAATTTGCACCGGTTTATTTGAATATAATTTTTTTGCTGTTTGATCATCAATTAATTCGTCGGATTTAAACGTTTCTCCCTGCGCATTGACGGCCACTACATTTTTTCTGAATTCTATTATGTTTTCTTTTTCACGCTGAACGCCATAATCCGCAGTTATCGTTCCCTTTACGGTAAGATCGTCATTGTAAAAAATAATTTTAACGCCTTTTGGCATTTCATGGTAGGGTTTTACTGCGTCATCATATTCAATCATTAGCGGGGTAGTGAGGCGAGCTTTCACCTTTGCAGAATCGCTATAGATTATATCGACACCAGTCGACCTCGAAATCGGTTTATTTGCTTCTTGCGATGCTATTTTTTTTATATCGCTTAAAGAATTTTCACAGGCATCCAGTAACAGCATGCCAAAAAACATTGCCGGCAAATATAGGCTGGTTAACTTTGTTGCCCTAACTGGCATAAGCTTATTCAAATTTATACCGCTGGAACCATCTATCGTTTAACATAAAGCTTAGATGCAAATTGATATAATTTTCTTTAACTAATCCATTTTGCAAAGTTCCTTCCCGGCCTAATTCGGCCGAGAAATTTATTTTATAAAAACTAGTAAGGTTTGGGGCCAATGGCAGTCCAAGGCCAAAAGTCAAAGCATATCTCTTAATTTGTGTATTGTCTACACTAAGGTAAGTGTCATCATAAATAAAACCAGCACGGTAGTCAATTCTTGCAAAGTAATTATGTAAGGCGTTGATATCAGGTGTAAACTCACCGCCAATATTGAATATTTTTTCATCTTCAAGACCTGCATTTTGGCCCGCGATGGTGAGCGTAGACCACTTACCCATCGTATAATCGGCTCCCACTAAAAACTTAACATCATTTTGGAATGAAATGCCAAAGTGATTGATTTGCGGAAGTTGGATCTTACTGTTCGGGCTCACCTGGTTCACCAAAGTATCAAGCGCAGGGTTTTCAGCACCAGTGCTTCCGTAAGTATATTGACTCACAATGTAAGTACTTTGAGTGTTGAGCGAAGATTTTGCAGAAGCTGAGTAAGCCAAAATAAGATGCTTTTGCCTGGATTCTCCAAAATCAAACGAGTATTGAGCGCCATAATCATAATTTAAACCGCCAATGCTATTGTCATTCTCTATTCTTGAATTTAAAAAGCCATATAAATTGGGTACTTCAATCGACTCGAATTTTTGCATGTTACCGAAAATATAAGATACATTAGCCCCAATAAGCAAATGCTTTCCGATTCCAAATCCGTATCCCAGATATGCTTTTGATAAACCTCCGTTACCATTAAAAATATAATTTACTGCGTTTGTATCTACCCTGGACCCGGAGCCAAAGCCATTAGGGCGGCTCACCACATAGTTATATCCCATTGAACTGTACGGCAATAACCCGAAGCTAAAGGCCGAACGCTTTGTTACGGGAATAGCGAATGCTACATGGCTCAATCTAAACGCAGAATTATTTGAATTTGCCTGGCCAGATTGTCCCAAAAAATCTACGCCTCCGTAAATACCCGCATCAATGGTTGTGTAATTTATGGTACCATAGGAAGCTGGATTTTCAGGGTTTATATTATTGTACTGGCTAATACGGTTTATTGCGGTTGCGATACCCCCCATTGCCATATTTTGAGGCAATAATTGGGATTCAAGAGTTCCTATACCAAAAGCTGAGTACGGCGAACTGGTTGTCGAAATTGTAAAAGCTGACTGCGCATTTGCCCCAAGTGCAAATATGGCAAGTAAGAATGTAACAAGAGGCCTTATAGATTTAATCATTATTGTTTTGTATAGCTGCATTTAATCCTTTTAAAACAAGGTAAGTTTCAATTTTAATATAGGGGGCAAAGATGCTATTTTTCAATAGAGTATCAAAAAAAATACTATCACCGCCACTCAATATAACATTTGTACACGGGCCATCTATTTTATAGCTGTTCATAAAACCCTCCAATTCATATTTTATTCCGTTTTGTACCCCTGATTGTATTGCTGCAACGGTATCATTTCCGTAATTATTTGAAAAGGTTTCAACTGCATTAATTAAAGGCAAACCTGATGTGTAATAATTCAAAGCCCTATAACGCATATTTAACCCCGGCGATATACTGCCGCCATAATAATTTCCTGCTGCATCTACCCAATCATACGTTATGCACGTTCCTCCACCTATTATCAATGAATTTTTTCCGGGATACAAATAATTCGCGCCTAAAACTGCCGCCAACCGGTCAAGTCCAAGTGTTTCAGGGGAAAGATAATGGTTAATAATACGTTTCGCCATCCCCGCGTTAAAATAAACTAGGGAAACTTTTTTTGCCAGGTAAGTTTGCCATTCTTCAATTACCTTTTTTACTGATGAAATGATCGCAGTACTTATTGGGTAACTATTAAGAATATTATTTAAAGTGTTTAATTCAACAGTTTGATGTTGCTCAACAAAAAGCAATTGTCCTTTTATAAAAACAGCAATTTTGGTATACGTATTGCCAATATCGATAACCAGGTTGGCCATCAGGCTTTAACCATTGATAAAATTGATTCAAAAATAGCCAGCCCATCTTCATTGGCCAGCAAAGCGTCGGCCGCGCGTTCAGGGTGCGGCATAAACCCGAATACGTTCCTTTCGACATTGCATATTCCCGCAATATTATCTATCGAACCATTTGGATTCGATTCCACTGTGATATTACCTGATTCATCACAATACCTGAACAATACCTGGTCATTATCTTTCAGCGAATTTAAAACATCTATGTCCGCAAAATAATTCCCCTCACCATGGGCAATAGGTATTTTTAACACCCTTTGGGAATCAATTTGCGATGTAATTAATGAATTTGAAGTTTGCGATTTTACGTAAACATTCCGGCAAATAAATTTACGCGTTTCATTGTGCAGTAATGCACCGGGCAAAAGACCTGCTTCAGTTAATATCTGAAAACCATTGCAGATACCAAAAACATAACCACCTTTCGACGCAAACTGTATTACTTCCTGCATAATAGGCGAAAAGCGGGCAATTGCTCCCGACCGCAAATAATCGCCAAATGAAAAGCCACCTGGCAAAACGATGAATTCTGCCCCCTGCAAGTCATGGTCCTTATGCCAAAGTCGTATAACTTGCTGACCAATTATTTTTTCCAGTACATAAATGATGTCTTCGTCGCAATTAGACCCTGGAAATATCACTACTCCAAATTTCATGCTACAAAACTAATATAACAGCTGTTAATTGAACGAATGTAAAAGTTAAAAAGTGTTAAACTGAAAGTAGATGATTGTAATTAGCTGTATGAAAAACAATGTTTCATAAAACCATTTACGTTTGGCATGTAAAAAATAGTATGAAAAAAATAAAGATGCAGGCACTGCACCTAATAAAAAATGATTTAACTGAAATGCGGCTTTAACATAAAACGAAAACCCGGCAATCAAAAACATAATTAACAAAAGTTGAAATGACTTGCGTATTTGGACATAACTCCGGAAAAAATTTTGTTGAATCTTAATAAAACAGAGGATAAAAATTATGACCACGGGAACAAGCACCAGGTAATTATAATAGTTTATATTAAAACCGGAAGGAAACCTTGTTAGTAAGGGCCTCCAGATTTCGAAAAACTGACTCAAGCTGTTATTAAGAAAATAATAAACAGCTAAAAAGAAAAAGACGCTTATATATCCAATTATTGCGGCCGCAAATTCCCGCCAGTTAATCGGTCTGAAAATAATTAACCCAATCCATATAAGCAGAAAAAAATAAATGAATGGCAAATAAACTATTGAGCCGGTGGCAACTATCAACCCCAGATCGTAAGCTGTTGATTTTGAATCCTTACTTTTATATAGGCCCAACAATTTGAACAGCATCCATATTACAAGGAAATTGCAAAACAAGGGAGGGGTTAATACCAAAAAAGGGGTAAACAAGCTGGAAACTGTCACATACATTAACGCGGGCAAAAACGTTGGTTTGCCCAATAAGTTATAATTATTAACCAAATTGTTTAATAGTAAGGCCTGAATAAAAACGAGCAAAGCGGCAGCAAATAGGTTTAGCAAAGGCGGAAATGAATATTGATTAGTAACAGGTATCAATAAACGTGCAAATAGTGTTGTAAATGCAAACTCCATTTTGATGGGCATGTTAAACCAATAGACAGCTCTCAAAGCAAACAACAAAACGGCCAACCATAAAACATTAAGTGGATTTAGGGCTTTGAAAACATTGATCATTATACGATGTATTTGGAAGCGAATTTAGCAGAAAACTATTTATGGTAAAATTACTTACAGTTTTGCGTACCGTTTTACCATATTATGCACTATTTCTGCCGTTTCATCAGGAAAATCTACCTTAACTATTTTACGGTCGTTTATCCAGTTATTAATATTTTTTATAAAGCGGTCATCAATTTCATTAAATACCGGAACACCAAGCTTTGATGCTGCCAGCGCGTTACACTGCTGCTCATACTGGCCTTTCATAGGTATCATTAATACTTTTTTCTGCAAAAAAAGCGCTTCTGCCGGTCCCTCAAAACCTCCGCCCGTTAACAAACCTTCGCAACTGGCCAGGCTTTGGTTAAAAGCTTCATTGTTTACCGGAAATATCTGAACGTTATCTTTCTCGTAGGGGGTTTTTTGTCGCTTTGAAAAAATTTGCCATTTAGCCGCTGTTTTATTTAAAAGGCTTGCTAATAATTTATCGTCGTAAGCAGGCAGGTAAACAGTGTAATGGCCTAAATTATTTGTTTTTAAATTCCTGATCTCGCTTCTAATCACCGGCGTGTGTATAAAATCAGCATAGCGCTCAAAATGAAACCCTATATGGTAAGGTGTAGGCGAATAATATTTGAAAAACCATTCACCATAGTTCCATTTGGCGGGCCTTGGGGTATTTGGCGAAATAAATGAACATTGGTGGCTCAGGGACACGGAAGGTATTTTTTGCAATTTACATGCCCATGCACTCACCGGTTCAAAATCGTTTATAATCAGATGATAATTTTTTAATGGCAAGCTATGAATATCCTTCCATAACTGGGGCAGGTTCGAAAGCTTAAAAGTTGCCCATTTGTCTACTCCTCCATTTTTTCCAAAAACAAAACTACTCCCGTGCAGTTTGTATTTAAGCGGTTGTGATAAAGTTACTTCGGCTTCAGTCCCACTAACCAGTAAATCAACTTCTCCATATTGCTGCAGCAGGGGCACAATTTCACGGGCACGGCTGATATGTCCGTTACCTGTTCCCTGAATAGCAAAGAGTATTTTCATTTGATAAATGTTTGAAGGTTGGAAAGTTGAAATGTTTTAGGGTTACCCGGAAACATTGATCTGTACAACTAAATTATCCAAAGAAACACTAAAATTTCCTATTTACATAAAAGTTGTAAGGTTGGAAGTTTTAAAATTGCAAGTTTAATTCGCACGAAAGATTCCAACCTTACTACATTTCAACGTTACAACCTTTCAAAAGCACTAATCTCGTTCCTGTTTAAATCTTTCCAGTAAAATTCTAACATCCATCTTAGCGTCAAGGTCCTCTGAATCAGTTTTATCATCCTCATCAACATCGAGATTAAAATTATCCGGATGATATTTGAATGTAGTCCATTTGCCTTGATTATATTCAAGCGCTGAAAGACTTTCGACCCAATCACCGGAATTTAAATACAAAACAGAACCCGTTTTTTCAGTCGATTCGATTTGCCTGATCTCGGGGTGATGGATATGTCCGCAAATCACGTAGGCGTAATTTTTGTTTACTGCCAGGTCGGCAGCAGTTTGTTCAAAGTGGTTAATAAATTTCACAGCATCTTTAAACCGGGCCTTAACTTTTTGCGAAAAACTCATTTTTTGCTTCCCCAAAGTTGTTAAAAACCAGTTGCACAAGCTGTTTATCAAGATCAGGGTGTCATATCCGACTGCGCCCAATTTAGCAAGCCATTTTGAATGCTGCATGGTAACATCAAAAATATCACCATGGAATATCCAGGCTTTTTTCCCGTCTATATTTAATACGAGTTTATTTAACAGTTGAAACGAGCCCAGGTTAAAATCGGCAAACTTGCGTAGCATTTCGTCATGATTACCGGTTAAATAATAAACCGGTATCCCTTCGGTGACAAACTTTAAGATACGGCGCACAACTTTCATGTGCGATTCAGGCCAATATGATTTACTAAACTGCCATATATCAATTATATCGCCGTTTAAAATAAGGGTTTTAGGTTTTATACTTTTTAAATACTTAAGCAGTTCTTTGGCGTGACATCCGTAGGTGCCTAAATGCAGATCGGATATGACAACAATATCAATTTCGCGTTTTGCCATTAAATTAGGGGGATACAGTTAAAACCGGCACATGATACCGAAAATAAATTGCAGAAAAAGAAAAGAAACGATTACTCGTCTTCGTCGTCTTCATTAACTTTTAATTCAAAAGGACTAAGGTAGAATACGCCTACTAAAAAAAGTAAGCCAACTACAACCATATAAGCAAATTCAAAATGCATTTTTCACAATTTTTTCAAATATCCGGAAATCAGATTATCTATATGTTAAGACGCTGTTAAATAAAAAAGGTTTGAAATTCATTTAAATTTTTTCCCGATCCGGCTCAATTGCTTTAAATGATGTTCAAGGTGTATCCTTATAAATTTAAACCACTGCCAGGCATTGAGCATGCCCAGGCGTGGATGTTTTGTTTTCGAATCCACAAGCGCGCCTATGACAAGCGGCATTGTGCTATCGATGCGTTTACGGCATTTTATAATCAGATTTTTTGCTTCTTCCTTACTTATTTTTTCAGCGGGCATTTTATCTGCTATTGCCTGCGGCACTTTTACACGAAATGGGGGGAACCTGCCCGTAAACATCAGCAGCCAACCAAGAAAAGATAATCCCTTTGCCGTTGTTCCGCAATTTTTCTGGGTGCACTTTTCCAAACTTATCGAGGCCCCTAAAGTAGCTTTTAAAATATGTGCATACACTTCAGCGTATGACCAACCGCCGCCAGGCGGGGTTACACTAAAAAGTTCATCGGGAATAATGTCCAATTGCGCACGGTAATTATCCAACGCAGCTTCCGTGGCATTATGTTCTTTGGCAATGTTCATAGCAATAAAGTTAGCTCTTTTAAATGAGTAACCTGTAAGGGCACATCGTCCGGTTTGGATAAATTAAACGGGTTAAAATAAATAGCATCGATGCCGAAATTTAACGCTCCGTACACATCGGCTTCCAAACTGTCGCCAATCATCAGGCTTTCATTTTTTTTAGCGCCTGCTAAATTCAGTGCATGCTCAAATATTGCGCTATCGGGCTTATTAACGCCGATCACTTCAGAAATAATTATATGCTTAAAGTATACGTTTATGTTGGTTTTTGCAATCTTCATTTCGGCAGACTCTTTAAAACCGTTTGAAATCAAATGTAAAGTATATTTGTTTTGAAGATATTGCAAAGTTTCGTGGGCGTGGGGGAACAGGTTGGTTTTTGTAGGACATAACTGCACATAATCATCTTCAAACGTTAACGGGATTATCTCCGGACGAACACCAAGTTCCAAAAACGTTTTTTTAAACCTGGTTTCGCGCAACTCTTTTTTTGTTATTTTCCCGGTATGATAATCTGCCCAAAGCCGGTGGTTATTGCGGGTATAAGTTTCAATAAAAATCCCGGCAGAAGGCAACCCGATCTCATTTAACTTGTAAACATCATAAAGCTCGAATAATGTTTCTTCGGCATTTTTATCAAAATCCCAGATGGTATGATCGAGATCGAAGAAGATATGCTTGTATTTTATTTCGGATTGCGGATTTCCCATTTCGGATTAGTTTTACTTCGGATAAACAAATCCGAAGATAAACTTTTCTATTTCTAAATCCGAATCCGATAGCTATCGGATCGAACGTCCGAAATTTGATATTCAAAAATCGTAACCCGATAGCTATCGGGTTGTAAATCAATCCACTTTTTCTCCAAACGCCAGGTCCCCGGCGTCACCCAGGCCAGGTACAATGTACGATTTACTGGTCATTTCTTCATCAACAGCACAAAGCCAAAGCCTTGCCTTTGGTAAATTTGCCCTAACGTGTGCTACACCTTCAGTGCTTGCTATGATTGCCGCTATGTGTATTTCCTTAATTGCGTAAGTAGCTATCAGCTCCTTGCAAACCTGTACCATACTTTGCCCGGTTGCAAGCACAGTATCGCAAATTATCAGTATTTTATTATCGAGGTCAGGCGTTGAGATGTGGTCGATATTAATTATAAACTCGCCGTTCTTTTTGACTTTACGATAGGCGGTGACAAAAGCGGATGGCGCATGATCAAAAAAGTTCAGGAATCCCTGGTGAAAAGGTAAGCCCGCGCGCAAAATAGCCGCCAGAACAAGCTGATCATCAGACAGGTTAATATTGGCTGTACCCAAGGGAGTCTGGACTTCTTTTACTGCGTATCGAAAAGTCTTGCTGATCTCATAGGCCATAATCTCCCCAAGTTTTTCCTGGTTCCTACGAAAACGCGGCCTGTCTTGCTGAATAGTACTATCCCGCATTTCGGCCAAAAACTGGTTACCGATAGAATTGGTTTTATTCAGTATGAAAATCATATGTGATTGATTAGCGGTTAGCGTTAAGAAAGTTAAATATCAACAATTAAGTTAACAAAAGGTTCTTAAATATTTTGTTATTGAACTTCTAACTACGACTAAAAAGCGGGTTGGAAGTGTAAGTAACTTTTAAAATTTTATCTATCATTGTGCAATTTAGGAATTGAATTCCTAAATTGCACAATGATAGAACGTCAGTTACGGGTCAAGGCCCAACAATTGTTAACGAAGTTTCCTATTGTAGCCATTACCGGGCCAAGACAATCCGGTAAAACTACATTTGCCAGGGCACTTTGTCCTGGTTATACTTACGTAAACCTTGAAATTCCGGATGAGCGCCAGTTTGCAAGAGAAGACCCCAAAGGTTTTTTGAATACTTACAAGGATGGGGCGATTATTGATGAAGTGCAATATGTACCTGAATTATTTTCGTACCTGCAGGCAACAACCGATCAACGGAAAAATAATGGCGAATATCTGCTTACGGGTTCTCAAAATTTTTTGCTTTCTCATCATATTGCCCAATCATTGGCGGGCAGGGTAGCTTTATTCACCTTATTGCCGTTTTCCTTTACGGAATTAAATGCTTCTGTTTTCAAGCCTGATAGTTGGACGGAGTATTTGTTCAAAGGAGGGTATCCGCGTATTTATGAACAAAATATAGATCCCATCGATTTTTATCCTAATTATCTGCAGACCTATATTGAACGGGATGTGAGGCAATTACTTAACGTACGCGATTTGGCCACATTTCAAAGGTTTATTCAATTACTGGCCGGGCGTATTGGGCAGTTACTCAATCAAAACAACTTAGCAAACGAGTTAGGATTATCTAATAAAACAATTGAATCATGGATTTCGGTTTTAGAAGCGTCTTTTATCGTATACCGCTTACAACCCTACCACCAAAATTTCAATAAAAGACTGATCAAAACACCTAAACTATATTTTTATGACACGGGGCTTGCTTCTTATTTATTAGGGATTAGAAAGACCACAGATATTCAAATTCATTTTGCCCAAGGTGCATTATTTGAA
>Ga0302319_10011817_pt1 | contig 16533 bp, 17 predicted proteins | sample Bog_T0_2_FD_203319 | JGI IMG/M metagenome (GOLD analysis project Ga0302319, IMG submission 203319) | Peat permafrost microbial communities from Stordalen Mire near Abisko, Sweden - Bog_T0_2 | ecosystem: Environmental > Terrestrial > Soil > Wetlands > Peat | place: Sweden: Abisko, Stordalen Mire...
CAATTGTTTGGTTTCCTGTAACTCCATCCACAGGCACGTTGGCGGCTTGTTGCAGAAACCTTGCAGCTGTGCCAGTACCCATGTTCACTCCCTTGTCAAAAACCTGTCCTGCTACCTGGTTATCGTTTATGTCGCCGCACCTGTTTACGTTCCAATAATTATCAGTATAAAAAGATTGTACAGCCGACCAAAAATCAGCATCGTTGCGAAGATCATGACTTATAGTAGCCAACCCATTTTGTTCAATATAATTATCTACAGTTGCCCAGCCTGGCCAGGAAGGGTTATTGTGACGGGAAATTCCGAAGATAGTCATTCCACCGCTATCGGCTGAGTTATTGCTATAACCGCCTTCATACACCATCGTGTTTGCAAAAGCTGACTTAAAATCTGCCATTCGTAAAAAAAATTTTCAATCAAAGTTAATAACAATAGTTAAAACGTTATTAAGCTACCTTTAATTTCTTCAAATCAGATTTATCGAATTTTTCGTGAGCATAATCAAGTGTTACCGTTAACCGCTTCACGTCTTTTTTTGATGGGAATTCAAACATCGCATCTATCATAATAGCTTCGCAAATAGAACGCAGACCCCTTGCGCCAAGTTTAAATTCTACAGCCTTATCCACAATAAAATCGAGCACATCGTCATCAAATTCAAGCTTTACCCCTTCGTACTCGAAAAGTTTTTTATACTGCTTAAGCAACGAATTTTTTGGTTCGGTTAAAATGTTATGTAGAGCTTCCCTGTCTAATGGGTTGAGGTAAGTAAGAACCGGCAGGCGGCCAATTAATTCGGGTATCAACCCAAACGATTTTAAATCCTGCGGTGTAATATACTTATATAAGTTTTTTAAATCAACCTCACTATCATCACGTTGCATTTTATAACCCACAGTTTGGGTGCGTAATCGGTTGGCTATCTTTTTCTCAATACCGTCAAAGGCGCCACCACATATAAACAATATATTGTTGGTATTAACAGTAATCATTTTTTGGTCGGGATGTTTACGGCCGCCTTGCGGTGGTACGTTTACCATTGTGCCTTCCAATATTTTCAATAACGCCTGTTGCACACCCTCGCCAGAAACATCGCGGGTAATGGAAGCATTGTCACTTTTTCGGGCAATCTTATCCACTTCGTCAATATAAACAATGCCGCGCTCTGCAGTAGTTACGTCATAGTCTGCGGACTGTAACAAACGGGTAAGTATGCTTTCCACATCCTCACCAACGTAACCGGCCTCGGTTAATACAGTAGCATCACAAATACAAAAAGGAACATTTAATATTTTGGCGAGCGTTTTAGCCAGCAGTGTTTTACCAGTGCCTGTTTCGCCGACCATGATAATGTTAGATTTTTCAATCTCCACTTCATCTTTCTCTATGCGCTGGTTAAGTCTTTTGTAGTGGTTATATACGGCAACTGATAATATCTTTTTAGCATCGTCCTGCCCGATCACATATTGGTCCAGGTGCCCTTTTATTTCAACAGGTTTTAGTATCGCAGGTGAAGAAGGAGATGTTTTTACCTTGCGCACTTTTAGTTCTTCAGCCAATATTTCATTTGCCTGGTTAACGCATTTATCGCATATATGTGCATCAAGCCCCGCTATCAGCATCAGGGAATCCTGTTTACCGGAACCACAAAATGAGCACCTGATCTCCTTGCCGTTTTTATTCATCACTTTGTTTTTTCTTATTCAAAATTAATTAATATAAATGAAAATTGGAAGTCGGAACAAGAAGTCAGATGTCGGAGATCAGAACTCAGATGTTAAAATTTAATCTACGTCCTTCTGACCTCTGATTTCTGACCTCTGACTTCCTAAATTATTTCTTCCCTTTACTTCCCTTTAAAATTTCATCAACCATACCAAATTCCTTTGCCTCTTCGGCTATCATCCAGTGGTCGCGGTCTGAGGCATCCCAAACCTTTTCAAATGGCGCGCCGCTATGATCAGCTATAATCTGGTACAATTCTTTTTTCAATTTGGTTATCTCATGATACGTGATCTCAATATCCGACTGTTGCCCCTGTGCTCCGCCAGATGGTTGGTGGATCATCACCCTTGCATGCGGCAAAGCAGCCCTTTTTCCGTTTGTACCGGCGCATAATAATACCGCAGCCATTGATGCAGCCATACCTGTACATATTGTTGCTACGTCATTTGATATAAATTGCATCGTATCATAAATCCCTAAACCAGCATAAACTGACCCACCGGGCGAGTTAATATATATCTGTATATCGCGTTTAGCATCCGCCGATTGCAGGAATAGCAATTGAGCCTGAATAATGTTTGCAATATTTTCATAAATCGCATCACCCAGGAATATGATGCGGTCCATCATGAGGCGGGAAAACACATCCATCTGTGCAACATTAAGCTGACGTTCCTCAATAATGTAAGGCGTCATACCGGTTGGAAGGCTGCTTTTCTCAATCCCGGCTATAAATTTATCTACGTAAATGCTGTTTATACGGTGATGTTTAACAGCGTACTTTCTGAATTCGTTTTTATCGATATTACTCATGGTATTTTGTTGTGTTAGGTGCGGCTTATAACCGCGATAAATATAGTTTTTACTTGAATACTTTTTTTACCAGAAAGTTTGTACAAAGTAAAATTATTTGGATGGAAGAAGAAGCCGGAGGTATGAAGTCAGAAGTCAGAAAAATTCATTCGAATTAAGAACAATGATCAAAAAAGGTTAGCTTACTTCAAACCTCTGATCTCTGATCTCCGACCTCTGACTTCCGACCACTGACATCTAAAGCTTATTAAAATCAGAGTACAAAATTTCCTTCTGCTCTAACGTAACAACGGCCTTTATATGATCAAAAACCCTGAATGCTTTTACGTCTTCAAATATTTTATTAGCATTTTCCTTTTTTTGAAGGTATTGAACCGTGTACTGGCTTATCTGTTCGTCTGCCAGGCCCTGAGGACTATACATTCTGAATTGTTGCGCCAAACGTTGTTTAGCTAATTCAAAAACCTCTTCATATTTTATGTCGATGTTGTTTTCTTTAATAATCTTGTTTTCAATTAAAGTCCACTTCAGGTTTGTCGCAAAATCGTTATACCCACCAGTCAGCTCCTCCGGCGTCAATTTTTCATTCGTAGCAATTAGCCAGCGTTTTAAAAATTCATCAGGTAAATCAAAATGGACTTTGCTTTGGCTGTATTTGTAAATGTCATCCTGTAATTTACGGTCTGAATCCTGTAACATCATTACTTCCAGTTCTTCAGTAATCTTCGCTTTAAACTCCTCTTCAGTTGTTACAGCGCCCTCACCAAATAATTTGTCAAAGAACTCCTGGTTCAGATCACTCTCCTCCAAACGGTTAACATTTTTTACCGTTAACTTAAAGTTTGAGTCCAGATCTGCCGCCGTTTCTTCATCAATTTTCAATAAGCCTGCAACCTTGGCTGCGTCGTTATTAAAGGCTTTTTGAATATCCAGCGTAACTTCGTCGTCCTTTTTTAAACCAATTAATAAAGCTTTTATTGCTTCATCCCGAATTTGGTCTAAACGAACCGACGCGGTATTGGATATTCCGTCCTCAAAAACAGAACCATCAGGCGAAAGCTGGACCAATTCTCCGTAAAGCACATCGCCATCTGCCGATACGTCAGGATTTGTCATTTTGCCATAGCTTTTGCGGATATTTTTTATGCGCTCTGCTAATGTTTCCTCATCAACTTTAATAATGTATTCTGTTAGTTTATCATTCGCTGAAAAAACAATAGAAAATTCAGGCGCTAAACCAACTTCATAATTAAATTCGAAATTGTCGGCAAAGTCCCAGTTATAATGTTTTTCTTCATCAACTTTTGGCAGCGGCTGGCCTAAAACTTCCAGGTGTTCATCTTCAATATATTTATTCAGGGTATCTGAAAGCATATTGTTGATCTCATCAACCAAAATGCTTTTACCATACATTCTTTTTATGTGGGAAACAGGCACCATTCCCGGACGGAACCCTGGTATCTTCGCTTTTTTAGCGTGGTCTTTAATTACTTTATCAACACGCGGCTGATAGTCTTCGGGATTGATATTAATTTTTACAATAGCGTTCAGGTTATCTATTTTTTCCTGTGATATATTCATCTCTTTACCGGATATTTTTTGTTAAATTAACTGCCGTATAAGGAACGGCTTTTGGAGGGGCAAAGGTAGGAAAAAAAGTCCGGAAGTCAGTAAAGTCCGGGAGTCCGAAAGTAAAAAAATCAAAGGGGAAAAAGCCGGACAGCAATAATGGAGAAAATACCTAAATTCAACAACTCAGCAAATCAATGACTTTCATGCAACAACAACCTGCTATCCCAAAGTCAACGGCTTATCATATTAAATCAATTATCGGCGGCTCTATAGGTAACCTCATCGAATGGTATGATTGGTACGCATACGCCGTATTCTCCCTGTACTTTGCGCATATATTTTTTCCAAAGGACAATGAAACCGCTCAATTGCTCAATACCGCAGGCATTTTTGCCATTGGTTTTCTGATGCGGCCGGTTGGGGGCTGGCTTATGGGTGCTTACGCCGACAGAAAAGGGCGAAAAGCAGCCTTAACCTTTTCCGTATTGCTGATGAGCGGAGGTTCATTACTGATCACTTTTGTACCTGGCTACCAGCGTATTGGTATTGCCGCGCCAATAATACTGGTGCTGGCGCGTATGGTACAAGGATTGAGCCTTGGCGGGGAATACGGTACTGCAGCGACTTACCTTAGCGAAATAGCGCCGCCAAAACTTCGCGGCTTTTATTCCAGCTTTCAATACGTTACCACCATACTGGGGCAATTAGCCGCGCTTGGAATTCTGATATTATTACAGCGCTGCCTTCTGTCTTCGCAGCAGTTAAATGATTGGGGCTGGCGTATTCCATTTGCCATAGGCGCGCTGCTTTCCCTGTCGGCCGTATATTTGCGGCGGGGTTTAGAAGAAACAGAGTTTTTTACCCGCGAAAAAGTGGCATTAAAACAACGCGGCAGTATTACGGAACTGCTTAAATACAAGCGCGAAGTTTTAACTGTACTCGGTTTTACCATCGGTTTTACCCTATCTTATTATACCCTCACCATTTACATGCAAAAGTATCTGGTCAACACGGCCGGGTTTTCAAAAAGCGACTCTACACTGATTACCCTGATCATGCTTTTCGTATTCATGATTGCGCAACCCTTCGCGGGCCTGCTGGGCGACATTGTGAGCCGTAAACGTATAATGATTATTTATGGTGTACTTGCAACGCTAACAACGGTTCCGATTATGATGCTTGTTGCCTCCTCGCACCAGTTTTGGGTAGTTACGGCGCTGCTCGTTACCGGTGTGTTAATATTGAGCCTCAGCACCTCCATTTCGGCCATCATCAAGGCAGAAATGTTCCCTGCAAATGTGCGGTCGCTTGGCGTAAGCTTTCCTTATGCCCTGGCAGTTGCCCTTTTCGGCGGCAGCGCCGAATATATCGCGTTGCTTTTCAAGAATATCGGGCATATCAGTTACTTTTACTGCTATTTAACCGCCGGCATTCTATTGTCGCTGGTGGTAAGCATCAGGATGAAGGATCCTGTGAAGTTTTCAAAGATGGATGAAAGGGTTTAATCGTTATTATCTTGTCGGCACGTCACTAATTATTCACCACTTTGTTTTTTACAGATTTTATTGTCCTTAAATAGACATAAATTGCTTTCAAATCAGTATCAGTCATACCGCTGTAGTCATACCAGGGCATTATAGTTTGAAAATCGCGCTTTGAAACGGCCGGGGCTTTCGCAGGATCGCCGTATGCTTTAAACTTTTGTACAAACACGTTGCTTGTCCAGTCGCCAATCCCCGTTGCCCTATCCGGGGTGATATTGGCGGAATGTATTACCTTTCCATTAACGGTAAATCCCTTACCTCCGGCAAACTCCATTCCGGGAAGCAGCTTTCCGTTGTTATCCTGGGTATGGCATTCCATGCAGGCAGCGGATTGTGTCATATAGGCACCGTATTTAAGGGTATCGGCGGTAGAAGGAACAATACCCAATACCGCCTTCCGGGGCATGGTGTGTACAATAATATTTAGCGGGAAATTGAGTATTGACTTCGGGTAACTGGTTGCTATTGGTTTTAAACCGTGCAAATAGGCAATTATTGAATAAACATCTTCCCTGCTCATTTTTGAATAATAAGGCCAGGGCATCAAAGGAAAAATTGCTGACCCATCCTTCCTTACCCCACAGGTAATGGCACGAAATAATTCGCCGTCTGTCCAATCCTTAATGTTATAGGGCGTAATATTGGGGACGTACACTGAACCGGGAAAGCCAACCGATTCATCAAAAATTTCACCGCCGCCGCCCAGGGTCCCTCGTATGGTCGGACCTGCAAATTTTGACCAGTCGCGCTTTGAATGGCAGTCGACACATAAAACCACATGATTTACCAGGTACTCTCCCCTGGCAATTCTTTGGGGATTTAAGGAAACGCTGATATTTCCAGGTTTGCCCACATCCGGAAGGGCAAATATGATATAAGACAAGCCTGCAACAATAAGCAGAACAATGATAATGACTGTGTATAACAATCCTTTTTTGAACTTTCTCATGACATTTTTTAGGTATTAAACAAACTTAAAAAATGTTTTAGAGAAAATCAAGTATCAGTCATTCAATTTATTATGGCCAGATTCAACTCACTCATTCACCATTCACTAATTATTTATCACTTTGCTCTTTACAGGCTTTAATGATCTCAAATAAGCATAGATCGCTTTTAAGTCGGTTTCAGTCATACCGCTGTAATCATACCAGGGCATCGGGCTCAGGGCTGCGGCCGAAGAAACAGCATGTGATTTAAATACTTTTACAAAAATTTCGCCGTTCCAGTTACCTATACCGGTCGTTTTATCTGGTGTCAGGTTTGCCGAATATATTTTTTTATCACCCGCAGGAAATTCAATTCCACCGGCAAAGTTTAAACCGGGTACCTCTTCCCCTAACATTTTGCCATTCTTTTTTTGTGAATGGCAAAGATTGCAACCAGCTACAGCCGTAAGATATTCACCATATTTAACCGTATCGCCAACAGAAGGCAAATGACCTAAAGCAGCTTTTACCGGCAGTGTGTGAGCCCATATATTTGCAGGAAAATCAAGTTTGGGCTTCGGATATAGACTAGTTTTTATAGGTGGCAAAGTCCGCAAATAGGCAATGATGGAATAAAGGTCTTCCCTGTCTAATTTTGAAAAATATGGCCAGGGCATCAGCGGGTATATGGCCGAACCATCTTTGCGTTCTCCCGTCGTAATGGCGCGTAGAATCTCACCGTCTGTCCAGTTTTTTAATTTATAGGGTGTGATATTGGGAACGTAAATATCACCTGGAACGCCAATTGACGAGTCAAAATCATCGCCGCCCGCCCCAAGCTTAACTGCGGCTATCGCCCCTATTGGTTTAGACCAGTCGCGTTGCGAATGACAATCCATGCAAAGGATCACATGATTGGCGAGGTATTTGCCACGGGCTATTCGTTGCGGTGATAACGCAATTTTAATATCCTCCGGTTTGCCTGTATCTGGTAAAGCCAAACAGATGTAAGAAACAACGGCAGTAATCAGAAAAACTGCGGCGACAACGATAAAAAGTAACAGTTTGGTAGATTTTTTCATAATCAAAGAATAAGTGAAGAAAATCTAATTCCTGCACACAGGTTCTTTTTTCACTAAAATAATCAGTTTATTTTATTTAAAAGAAAAAAGAAAAAGTCATCCCCGGCACCCGGCCAACAATGACTTTTCTTTTTTTCAACTTCCGGACTTTACCGACTACCCTCCCGATAGGTATCGGGATTCCGACTTCGTCTAATTAATCTTCTCTACAGAGGAAGCGCCGGATTTGTCGTTCGTTACAGTTGGGTTTCCTTTATACTTCACAGATGAAGCCCCGCTTGAATGTACACTAAGTGAATGTAAAACATTGACATTGCTTTCCCCTACCCCTGATGTTTGGATATCGCAATCGCCAACCACAAAATCCAGCGCGTTAACTGTTCCGCTTCCGCTCAGGTCAATATCGTGTGAACTGGCCTGGCCTTTTAAATTTAGTTCGGTGGAGCCGCTGCCAGAAGTGGTAACATGGTCAGCGTTGAGGTCCATGGTTATTTTGGTGGCGCCTGATAATTTAAAAGCAATATCCCGGGTATTTATTTTCCCGTCAGAAGCTACTTCTATCCCTCCCGACGCTTTTACTTCCTCCAAATTTTTTACGCCGATGCTTATGGTCAGCTCTCCGGCATTACAAAAACTTTTCTTACTGTAAATGCGCAGCCGGTTACCATCAACCTCAGTTTTTATATATTTTAGTAAGTTATCATCAGCATTGATTTTTATGCTAAATGAGCTGTCTTGTTTCAGTGTGACATTATAGCCGCCGGAAATGCTGATCTTGCTAAATTCACGAACATTCCTTGTTTCAGATATTTGATGACCCGAACCATGTACACAGTTGAGCATACATGACGATAAGCCGCACAAGCTAATGCCGGCAATGATTAATAATGCTAAGTATATCTTTTTCATGATTTTATTTGGTTAGACTATCAGTTAATAATTTAAGTTACATCAAAGGTAGTAATTAGTTGATTAAGTGAGTGGTTGATTAAGTTTAGTTGGTGCGTGGTTGATTAGGTTGATTGGGTGAGCAGGTAAATAAGCCGCATTTAAATCAAACACAAAACTACAGGAGAAATATCGTCTGCGCGATGCTTAATTTTAGGGGCGATAAAAATCCCCTGCCTGCCAGCGAGGGGACTTAGACGGGGTTAATCAGAGGTTCTTCTCAACTATTCACATAATCAACTTAATCAACCATTCACTAACCCAATCAACTTACTCAAAAAAGATCAGCCAAATCATCTTTTTCAACTTTTTTAAGGCTGGCTGATGCTGTTGTACAAATTTTTGAAGCGTGTTCTGTTACCAGGTTTGTATAATCAACATTTTCAGCGTGGGTGTATTTTAAATCAACTTCATTTACAGTACCACACAATTTAGCTTTAGCCTGATCATCAACAGTTACGCTGGCGCTATAGGCATCTAAACACAATTTTGCGGATGCGTTGTTGTGAAGGTCAACATTAAATTCAATGTTTGAAATGTTTCCGAATGATTTTACTTCGGCATTGTCATAAGCAGAAACTGTACTAAGGTCATTAGCGGTAACCCATACCACCAGTTTTTCGGCTTTGTAGGATGAAATGCGCAGTACGCCATTTTTACTTTGAACCAAAGCGCTTTCTTCGTAATATTTGTTATAAACCTTTACCAGGTCTGTTGCACCGTCAGAAATATACAGTTCCACATTTCCGTGTACTTCAATTTTATTGATGGCGCTGATACCGGTTAAAACGGTAACTTGTTCATTTTTTGCAGTAGCTGCATAGGTTGTTGTTGCTATTCCTGTACTTAATACAAGGGCAGAGAATATAGTTAAGATAGTAGTTTTCATGATTTTTTTATTATTAATATTTTGATTGTCTGTAAGTTGCATTTTCTAATTTCTAAATACACCTGTAAGACGGCTGCAAAAAAGAAACGTTACAGCAATATAGCCCCTATTCTACGTAGTGGGGGTTTTTGTCGGTAAAACGGGGTTTAAACACGGTGAAAATTAATTGCAGGAATTGGGAAACTCAGGAGGTTTTAAAAACTTAGTAAGTTTGTTAAGTTTCCCAATAGGCCCTAAACAAAAAAAGCTACCTGCATTATACAGATAGCCCTGAGTAATATATGCTGAACTTTTACAAAAGTTGAAAAAACGCGTACTATTCAAGATAGCCATAACACTTATTTTTTATCCATAACCGGCTAATATTCATATGTGTTACCTATTGCTGATCATTCATTACAATACAAAGTAACGCCAATAGTTGCAATGGTAAAATGACGGGGGTCATGATAAAATGGTGGGATTATCAGGTTTTTTTGGGGGATTGTAAAGGAATCTTTAGCTTCCCGATGACAGAACACCAGGTACGCGATAAACGTTCATATTGTGGGAGCAGATAGATTCGAACTACCCATCCATGCGGATTACCTGGTTTACAGCCAGGCGCCTAACCAACTCGTGCGTTACTCCCAATTGCGGTAGGCGTAGGAATCGAACCCTGCGCGTTAACGCCCCTCCGGTTTTCAAGACCGGTTGTACTCCATTGTACGGCGCCTACCAAATGCAGAAGGTATGAGATTCGAACTCATGCCCCATTACGGGGTACAGTTTAGCAAACTGCTGCCTTACCACTCGGCCAACCTTCTTTGTACCCCTAACCGGATTCGAACCGGTAAACCATGATCCTAAATCATGTACGTTTGCCAATTACGCCATAGGGGTAAATAAAAAAAGCCCTCCCGATGACGTCGGGAAGGCTTTTCAAAATATAAAATTAATATCTTTTAATCCATAACACTCCCCGCATCATTCAGTAATGAATAACTTGACAATGAGGAGCTATATAGATTTTGTTGTTTCACGGAGCAAATATACAATTTTTTTTCGATTCTTAAACTAAGATAAAAAAAGTCTTCCCACCAGCTGGCGGGAAGACTTACAATGCTATTGAGTTAAGGAAACCCCATCGGGGTTAAAGCTCGGTAGAAAGATAAGCGATTAGAAAATCCGTGCCATCGGTACGGAACCTCGCGAGGTTGCGCACCGATAGCACGCTGAATTGGGTTATAATGATCTTTCTACCGACCTTTAGCACCTAAAGGCGCTGCTTGGAAATGACCTAATTCCTTAACTTAATAGCGTTGGGGATACATAGAGGGAGCCCAAACAAAAAAGCCACCTGCTTACACAAATGGCTTCCGGGATATATGTTGAACTTTTGCAAAAGTCGAATTAAAGATCAACCAGGTTATCGTCGTTTTTTATGGTTGGTATGATGATCTTGTTGTCAGTAAAATGGTCCGCTTTGAAATTGTAATTGTTAACGCTTGAAGAAATGTTATGAGTTAATGTATACTCATTAGCTGTACCGCTTAAATCGGCCTTTGCATGGTCTGCAACCGTAATATTTGCGCTGAAGGTATCCAAATCCAGTTTAGCCGATGCATTGTTATGCAGGTCAACATTGAATTCAATGTTTGAAAGATTGCCAAATGATTTTACTTCTACATTATCATAAGCTGAAACTGAACTAAGGTCTTTGGCTGCAACCCAAACCACCAGTTTTTCGGCTTTGTAGGATGATATGCGCAGTACCCCGTTTGTGCTTTGAACCAAAGCGCTTTCAGAATAATATTTGTTATAAACCTTTACCTGGTCGGCAGCGCCGTCGGAGATGTACAGTTCCACGTTTCCGTGTACTTCAATTTTATTGATGGCGCTGATACCTGTTAACACGGTAACATTTTCGTTTTTTGCAGCTGCTGCTGGTAGTGGTTTTGCTATTCCTGTACTTAAAACGAGGGCAGAGAATATAGTTAAGATAGTAGTTTTCATGATCTTTTTATTTTTAATATTTTGATTGTCTGTTTGTTGCATTTTCTAATTTCTAAATACACCAATAAGACAGTTCCAAATAATAAACGTTACAGCAAAATAACCCCTATTCTACGTACGAGGGGTTTTTGTCGGCAAAGCGGGGGTTAAACCCGGTGAAAAGTGATTGGAAGGATGGGAAAATTTATAGAGTTTTAAAAACTAATGCCATTTCGGATATTAATCTTTATTAAATTCAAAATATTGTTGTCTGCATAAAACAAACCTATTAACTAACCGTTAATATTATTATATTAAATATGCCCAAAGGTACTTTACAATGAACCCAAAAAAAACATATCCCCATGTTCATTTTGGTGCATTGCTCATCACGGCAGTATACCTGTGCATAGTTATATCCCATTTATTTTTTGCCCCAAAATTTGTCGCCGGACGGGACCCGGGCCATAATTCTGCTTTCAAGAAAAACACAGAGCTATTTTATTACCTGGTAAGGAATGACAGGTCCATGTTTAATGAAAGTAAACCTGTAAAAATGTTCCCTAAAAACATACCTGTTTTTTTCGTTTCCATTTTAACCGGTGCGAAGTCATTACCGGCAATATTGACCGGCAATACCCACCTTTCACAGTTTTTGCCCGACCATCATTATTCCTATTTATCAAACCGCATAATGAGGATTTGATAGCCAAAACCTGGTTTAAAAATTTAAAGTACAGGTAAAGAAACTCAAAATATTTAAATTATTTATAGGGTCGCCGACGTTTGCACGTCGGTTATTTGGTAACATTTTATTGATTAATATCGGTGTAAACCATTTAATTACCGGTTTTGCCGGTAGTGTTCAATAATTCAATTTTTAAAATCATGAAAAGCGTAAAAACAATTATTCTTATTGTGGCAATAGGGATAATATCATTTAATACAATGGCCCAAACAGCCGATAATAAAGTTCCACAGGCTGTACTTACTTCATTTTCGGCCAAATATCCACATGCGGAATTAAAAAAGTGGAAGGCAAATAATAATACCTATATGGCCAGGTTTATTATGAACGATAAAAAATATGAAGCATCATATTCCGGTAACGGAAACTGGCTTAATACTAAAAGAGATATAAGGCATATCAAAAACCTGCCCGACCAGATCAGGATGTTCCTAAAAAGCGGCAGCTACGCCAGCTGGCATATCGACGATATGGAAAGACTTAGGACACCTTCACAAAATATGTACCGGGTAGAGGTGGACAACGCGAGCGGCAACAAATTCACTTATGAAGATGCGGGATCTTTTGAGGACTATGTGTTGTGCTTTAATGACAACGGCAAATTAATAAAAGCCGTAGATAACGATAATTATTAAGGCAAAATAGTTGTTAATCGAAACTTACGAAGTTTTAAAAACTTCGTAAGTTTATTGTAAGTATTTAATATTCAAACAAATAAAAAAAAGCCACTTGCTTTACACAAATGGCTTTCGGGATATATGTTGAACTTTTGCAAAAGTTGAATTAAAGTTCGACGATGTTGTCGTCTGCTTTTTCTGCAGGAAAGCTAATCCGTTTTTCAGTAAAATGATCCGCTTTAAAATTGTAGTTGTTTACGCTTGAAGAAACATTTTGAGTTAAATTGTACTCATTTGCTGTACCGCTTAAATCAGCCTTTGCATGGTCTGCAACAGTTACGTTAGCACTGAAGGCATCCAAATTTAAGTTAGCTGAAGCGTTATTGTGCAGTTCAACATTAAACTCAATTTTTGAAAGGTTTCCGAATGATTTTACTTCGGCATTGTCATAAGCGGACACTGAACGAAGGTCGTTAGCGGTAACCCAAACAATCAATTTTTCAGGATTGTAAGAAGTAATGCGGAGTACGCCGTTTGCGCTTTGAACCAAAGCGCTCTCCGAATAATATTTGTTATACACTTTTACCTGGTCGGCAGGGCCATCGGAGATAAACAGCTCAACATTTCCATGAATTTCGATTTTGCTGATGGCGCTGATGCCTGATAATGTAGTAACAAAGTTACTATTAACAGGGGCGGCATACGATAAATTTGTTATTCCCAATACTACAACTACGGTTGCTATTATTGATAAGATTCTTGTTTTCATTTTATTAATATTTTGATATTGAATTAATTGCATTTTTTCATTTTTTAAATACAACTATAAGACGTGCCTCGTTTCAAAACGTTACACTAAATTTTGTAAAATAGATCAACGCCTTATTTTCATCTGCAAAGATGGGGTTTTTATTGGTGAAATTTTTCATCTTAGTGTAATTATTACACTATTGATCATTTTTTCATATACAGAATAACATTTTGTTTTATGACAAATATGAGCTAAAATGAGCGCTAACAACTAATGAATTCGGAATGTAATTGAGGGATTAGCAGAATATATAGTGGTTATATTCTTTTGAAGTTGGGGTTCCGCCTTTGTTGATGTTGTCACCGCAGGAGTTCGGAAGATTTTTAAAAGGCATGTCCTGCCGATTATTTCGGCATCCCACAGGATATTCACGCTTGCAAGGTCTGCGATATGCATGTAGCAAACCTGTATAACGTATACCGTCCTGATGGGGTGCCGAAACAAGTTCGGCATGACATAGGGCTTTTTTAGATTTTACCATGCGAATACCCTCCCGAACACCTATGGTGTTGTCACCAACAAACCGCATATTTATTCTAAGCAGAAATTTCATTTTGCAAGTGATGCCTGGTCGTAACTTGCATTAAGGGGAAGAAAAGCATCCCGGAATTATTTACCATCAAGGTTTTACAGATAAATTTCATATATCCCTAATTCGTCATTAGCTAAAAATTCAACAATATTATCGTGAAGGCTCAGTAATAGCGAGGCGATTTCGCGGGTACTTACATTTCCCGTTCAAAGCCATATTATTTTTGGCGGATAAGAAAACAGATTTTGAAGTTCCGAAAAAAATCTTCATCAAATTCAGGATAGTATATTTATTTGCTTTAGCGAATTCCCATATCGTCAAATCCGTTAAACGCCTTCCGGGTTTGATTTCATTCGCAGGAAATATTTCCCAATGGGTCAATAATTTATTTAAACGCCAGGAAATATTTTCATCGGCTATTAAGCGCATCTTATGCAACTTTTATTACGCGTTCCTTATTTGCCGCGTAAGCAAGGCAAGCCAGTATTTGTTTTTTCGTCAGCTGTGGAAAATTGCTTATTATTTCTTCATGGGTCGTGCCTGAAGCCAGCCACGATAAAACATCATATACCGTAATCCGCGTCCCTTTAATTACCGGTTTTCCGAACCTTATCTCAGTGTCAACTTCAATGTACTCCTTATAATCAATTTGCGCCATGTACAAATTTACATTAATTAATTGTAAATGTTATTGAGTGTAATTTTACTGGGCCGGAACCTTGTCCGATAGCTCCCCACCAGGCAGGGGTATCCGGGCCGGGGAAAGAGGTGGGCTACCCGTGACTTAACGACTTGCATTCTCCGCAATAATACTTTCTATCTGGTTTAACTGCTCTGCGCTTAAATGGCTCAGGTTTTCCTGGCTTAGTATGGTGTTATTGATTTGGATATAGTTATTTTGCTTGTTTACAACCATATCGGGCTGCTGTTTATTTATTGCGCCAACCATTTCAAAATAAAGCCGGGCGGCCTTCACATCGCCATTAACGGCAAACTTAAAAACCTTTGCCATTATCTTGGGGGCCATAAATTTAAACTGCTCCAGTTGTGCTGCATATGCGGGGTGTGTTTTATATTCTTTTAAATGTTTGGCAACGGTTTGCCGGCTCAGGCCGGTTTCTTCGGCTATGGTGCTTTGATCGGGCATAATTCCATATTCGCGCATAAACTTTGAAATTGCGCCGCTAATTACAAAGTGGTTATATTCCCACATTTGATTTTTGGTATTTACAGGAACGATCTGCTCAATTTTACTGATGAAAGTATCCCTTTCCTGCCCCTTTAGCTGCTGCAATTTTTCGGTAGCATTTGCCGCAATATAATCGCGTTCAGGTTTAGTAAAACCTTCAATATCTTCCGGGGTGATCTTTTGCAACGCAAATAGGTTGTCGACTTTTACCTTCAAAGCTGTGAATCTTGTTATGGCAGTTTCCGTTTTCATGACCGTCTCCTTATTTTTTTATAAAGGTAGGTAATATTATTGAATAATACTAATTTTATTAGCAAATAGGAAATTTTTCGTGTTAACCCACTATTTTTCAACTAATTGACAATCAATATAATAAGTCATATATTTTTGAAATCGTGTTAACTTTGTTAACCTTTTTTGTTTGTTTAATTTGATTCGCCCGGCTGGGTAGGACACTTATTACGGATATATAATCGGGATATTTTTTGAAGCGCATTTGCTAACCCGATAGCAACCGGGTTTCGGCCTTCCGTCCCGATAGCTATCGGGATCCGGCTTCATTTAACCACCAACTTCTCCCCGGCAAACTTTATTTTACCGGCATCGAGCAATAAACGGATGGTCTCAATTTTCTCTTTTTCCGTCCCGGTGAAGACAGATGTTACCAGCGCTCCGGTGTTCAAAGGTTCTTTACTTAGCAGTTGAATGATCTCTGTGGTAATATCATCAAAAATTTCGGACGCGTTTTTTTGTCTTTTTTCTTCCAGGCATACATCGCATATCCCGCATTTATCTGTGTTTAGCTCATCAAAATAGGCTAAAAGCATTTGGCTCCGGCATTTTTTATGAACCGCGTATGCAAATACAGCTTCCATTTTTTTCCGGTAAACGGCTTTTCTTTCGTCAATGGCTTTTTTATTGATATACAGCGCATTGGCCTGTTGTCGTGGTTTTAGCCAGGTTACCTGCGGCATATCCGTTTGCTGCTGATAGCTTAATATTTTAAATTCCTGTAGCTGTTTTAAAGCACCGATCACCTGCTGAACATTCATTTGGGTACGCCTGGCGAGGTCAAATTCGCGCAAACGCACATAATTTTCAAAAGAACCGCCGTAAGAGCGCAGCAAAGTTTTAATGAAAGCGTCCCAGCCCGGATTTTG
>Ga0302319_10011819_pt1 | contig 16531 bp, 12 predicted proteins | sample Bog_T0_2_FD_203319 | JGI IMG/M metagenome (GOLD analysis project Ga0302319, IMG submission 203319) | Peat permafrost microbial communities from Stordalen Mire near Abisko, Sweden - Bog_T0_2 | ecosystem: Environmental > Terrestrial > Soil > Wetlands > Peat | place: Sweden: Abisko, Stordalen Mire...
GCGGTTTCAACGGTTGCTCGATGGGCCGCGTCGCGCGATACCAGCCAACACCCGCCACGACAGCCAGCACCCCAGCCGCAATCCAACCCGTCTTACCCGCAGACTCCCGTCAACTCCGGTATCGGTCCGTAAAATCCCTCGCCATTCTCGAGGAATTCATACTGTGCCCGAAGCAACGCGGCGTTGATGTACTGGTTAATCACTCCACCTCAACTATAAGCGAAAGCGCAGACGTTTCAGTGCCCCGATCCGGCGATACGGATACTTCCACGTCGGGCTCGCCCGCAACCTGGCGCGCCCGAATGGATGAGCCGCGGCAGTTTTGCTTAGATTGTGCCCGAAAGACGGCTATCCTTCCATTAGTTTTTCTTTCGGCGTAGTGACGGGCCATTAAGAAAAGTAATGGACGCAATCCCGACCATCGAGGCGGAATCCTTAGCTGCGTTTCCCATGACGCCGGATCTTGAGAGCTTCAGCTCTAATGGGGAAAGCCGGCCACACAGCCAACTGCATTTAAGTCTGCTTGCGATGCAGCAGCGCCACCATGCTGGGGTAAGCGCTTATCCGGCATGCTCCGGCGGTCGGCATTTTCATGGCTGAGGGGCATTCATGCGCCGTGCACACCCGATTCAAGCCTGAAGTAAGATCGCGGCGACCTGAACCGGATTGCCGTACAATTCGGCTCCGCTTGCTCGCGGAACAATCGAACCGTGGTTGGTACGCCCCCGCTACGACCTTACCGATCCAGCCATTGCGGCAGCGCTGTCGTCAGCGTCGGCACATACGTAATCAGAAGCACCCCCGCCGCCAGCACCAGCGTCATCGGAAACACGGCCCGCAGAACTTCCGGTACCGTCTTCTGAAAGCGGCTGGCAGAGAGGAACAGATTGATCCCCACGGGCGGCGATAGGTACCCGAGCTCCAGATTCGCCAGGAACACTATGCCCAGATGCGCGGGATTCACTCCATACGCGGCCGCCATCGGCACCAGCAGCGGAGCCTGCACGACAATCGCCACGTAGATATCCATCAAGCACCCCACTACCAGCAGGAAAAGATTCAGCAACAGCAGGAAGGCCCAGCGCGAATGAATCGTGCTCTCCGTCCACTCCACCGCGCGTGAATTGATCTGCGACACCACCAGATAATTGGTAAACGCCTGCGCCACGCCGAGGATCAGCAGGATGCTTCCCACCAGCAGGCCGGTTTCCGCCATCGCCTTCGGCACGCCCCGCGCCAGGTCGAGATCGCGATACACGAAGACTTCCACGACGAGTGCGTAGATCGCGGTAATAGCAGCGGCCTCAACTGTAGTGGCGAAGCCGCCGAACAGAGAGCCCATCGTGACCAAAGGCAGAAGCAGTTCCCATTTCGCATCCCAAATCGCGCTCTTCGCTTCCGCCAGACTGAAGGCTCCCGGGGGCTGGCCGTTATGGCGGCCGCGCCACACGCCCCATGCCGCCGTTGCCGCCAACAGCAGAAGTCCCGGCACTACACCGGCCAGGAACATTGTCTTCATCGTGACCTTCGCGACAATGGCATAGAGAATCAGCGGCAGGCAAGGCGCAAATAGCAACCCCAGCGATCCGGCGCTCGTCACCAGTCCCAGTGCATCGCGTTCCGAGTATTGCTCGGCGATCAGGACCGGCATCAGCAAGCCGCCCAACGCCAGAATCGTCACGCCGGAGCCACCGGTGAAGCTGGTGAAGAACGCACACACACAGGCGGTCACAATCGCCGTGCCACCGCGCATCCCTCCCATCACTGCGCGGAAGACACGGATCAGCCGCCGTGCCGCGCCGCCTTCTGCAAGAAAGAAACCAGCCAGCGTAAACAGCGGCATCGTTGGCAAGAAGGGATTCACAGTCAGCGAGTACAGATCGATCGGAGCCGAAGCCATCGGATCGCCCGCGCGCCAGAACAGCAGCAGCGCTGCGCCGCCTAACACGACGAATGCGGGCGCGCCCAGTATCGCAGCCACGCCTAGAAGCGCCAGGGCATAGCCTCCCAGTACATGGCTCGCCCCCGGAAACATCATTCCCATGCCGATCATGGTTAACGTGATCGCCACTGCCGCCGCGCGGCCCGGCCAGGTCGTGGATGCTCGTTCAATCAGCCGCAGCGCAATGAGCCCCATACCCACTGGAATCAGCGCCTCAATCGTCCACAACGGGATGCCATAGGCAAAGATCTTCCCCGCCACTCGCTCCGCCGCCACAAACTGAATGCCCGCCGCGCAGAACAATCCGCTGATGGCCGCCGAAACTGCCGCATTGAATATCGCTCCGGCCGTGTGCCAACGCCCCTTCAGCCCGTGGCCCAGCGTAGAGAGCGCAAGCAGTCGGTTGGACCGCGCCGCCAGTGCCCCGCCCATCATGGCCACGTAGAGCGTCAGATGCTGAACAATCGATGCGGAGTTCGCGATGCCGGTATCGAGCGTCCTGCGCAACACGGCTTCAGCCAGGGGCACCAGCATCATGGCGCCTAACGCCAGGGACATCGCCATGTCCTCCAGCCGCCGGAGCCTGCGGCGATCAAGAAATAGCGTCATTTACCGCTCCGGTACTCCGCCAGCAAACGCAGGACTTCATCGAACACGTCGCTCGGCACCGTATGGCCACGAAACTTCGGATACAGCTCTGCCGCCGCCTTCTGCCATTCGGCGGTGAGTTCGGGCGACAAATCGTGGACTATCAGCCCACGGGCCTTCATCGCGGCCACCGACTCCTCGCTCTCCTTGCGCCCGGCCGTCGTGATCTCATCGCCCGTCTGCTGGGCGGCCTTCAGCAACGCCTCCCTCGACGCGGCCGGCATCGCCTCCCACGCGGCCTTTGTGATCACAACCGCTCCCACCATGGGTGCCCAGTTCACGTTGGTCATGTGCGGAGCGAATTTGTCGATCTGTCCCGCCAGCGCGAAAGACGGAGGCTGCGCGACGACGTCGATCTGGCCGGTCTGAAGCCCCATCATGATGTCGCCGACCTCAAGCGGAACCGGCCTGTAGCCCGCCGCTTTCTGGATCTCGATCTGCGCCGTGTCGCCCGCCCAGGCGAACATTTTGCGCTGCTTCACTTCCGCGGCGTTTGTCAGCGCCTTCGTGGCGAAGAAACGAATCCAGCCGATGTCGCCCCAAAACAGCGGCACATATCCTTTGTCGCGCAGCCTCTTCTCCAGCATGGGCTGCATCCGTGTGCGGACATAGCTCACTTCGTCGAGCGTGCGGAAAGCCATCGGCATGAGTTGCAGCGCAGTCACGGCCGGCTCGATTTCGCCCAGACCCACCCCACTGAGCATGGCGATCTGGATTTGCCCCACACCCATTCGCCGGACGATATCCGCCTCGCCGCTCATCTCTCCGCCGGTGTAGATGGTGAGGTCGACGCCGCATTGTTTCCATCTCTGCCCCATCGCCTGCAGCGCCCGGTGTACCGATGTGCCGCGCGGCGCAACTGTCGCCATGCGGAGAACCGCGTGGGTGGAGCAATTGCCGTCGGTCGGGGGGCGCGGTGCGGGCATGCTGTCCGGCGTCACCGACGCCGTCCGTGTCGTCTGGGCCGAACATCCGATGGCCGCCACCAAACAGATTCCCGTTGTTCTGAGTGCCTTCATCGTCATATCCGTTTCTCCTTTCAATCCAGAAACAACCGATCGGCGCGCCCCAACAGCCAGCGCGCCCTGCGCTGCATCACAAGATTTGCCAGCCGCGATTCGGGCCGGGCGTCGGGGTCGATCGCCAGTGCCTGCATCAGCAGCGCGCGAAACTCCTCCCGATTCTGCTTGCCCACCGAAACGTTCTCCGCCAGGCTCACCAGCGGCCCCGCCTCCATGCCCTTCGTGAGCTCCATGGCCCGTGCGAAATGCGTTCGGGCGCGCTCTTCGGGGTTGCCCTTGCCGCCCGGGCGGCTGCCTTCATACGCAATCAGAAATGTATGGACCGCGCCATCGCCGAACGAATCGTCGAGTTCCGCCACGCGGTCGATCAGGGCTTCCACGATCGGCTGCTCAGCGACGATCTCCGGGTGTTCCTTTGAATTTGAGATTGCCGCGCCCCATGCCGCGGCCGTCCAGTACAGCAGAGCCGTGTCGCCCTTCCTGGTACCCGCCACAGCCGCCCGCGGATCGGCTTTGAGCCGCACTCCGATTCCCGGATAGCGAGTTTCGAGGCCGCGCACTCCGTAATTGCGCGCCCGGAAATACATGCGCCGCGCGCGCTCCCGCAGAATCGTCGAACCGTCGGGGTCGGTGTCTTCGGCCTCGTCGGCGTCTTCCTGCAGATACGCGTAAGCGTATTGCGTGAATCCGCTCGCAGTCGCCAGCAGCAGCCCGCGGTGCTTCGGACTCTCCGCCAGCAGGCTCTCCATCAGCTTGAGACTGAATGGCACGGCATCGCGGACAAACTCGGCATCGTCGTCCGACGCAAAAGTAGTTCCACCGCTGGCGAGAGCGTTGCCCAGCTTGTTAGTCGCCAGGCGCTTGACGGAGCAGCCTGCCAGCCCTGGCGTCATCAGCCCAACCGAAATGAACGTGAGAAGGCGCGGTGCAATCATAAGAATCACCAGTCCCGCTTCTTATTCGCCCACTTCACGGGATCACCTTGAACTGCGTGGCGCGCCGGTCGGCCGACTTGCCCAGATAGTATCCGGCCAGCGTTCCGGCTCCCGTGATGCCGAGGAGCACGGCCGTACCGCCCGCTGCCGAATGAATTCTCGCGCCCTCGGCCAACACAGCCCCGCCGACTGCCAGACCGGTTAACGTGCCCAGCACAACCCCGATGGAACGTCCCCACTTGCCACGCGATTCATGGAGCAAAACGACGCTCACGGATTCCCGCCGGACCACAGCGTTCCCCGCAGGGTGAGCCTGCGAGTTCGAGGTATGGTGAACATTGAGAACGAGCGCATCCTCGCGGATGGCCTCCACGCTTCCTGCCAGCGAGGTTCCGTCGGGCAGTATCAGTTCGATGTCGCGGCCCTGAATGTGAGAGCTCAGTTCGCTCCACTTCAGTTCAACGGGCGCGGATTCGGCCCTCGCCACCGGCTGGCCGGCAAGCATCGCGGCCAAAAGCATTGCTGCGGAAATCCTGCGATTCATGTGGTTCTCTCCGGTACCGCACTGATGCAACACGGTGGCCGAAGGAGCTGCTATTGAATCGAAGGGAGTTGCTCTGTGCCGATGAACCGGGGTTGTCGGATAACACCGACGCTTCGGATTCCGCTGTCGGAATCGCCTGACACCGGGAAACTACTTCTTCACATCGTCCAGTGTGATGAGTCCGCCGGCACGGCTGTCCTGATTCATTGCCGCGCGGTCATAGGGCCGCTGCAGCAATTGTTTCGCGTCTTGCCGCGTTCCCAGAACGTCGTCGCCTGCCAGCACGCGGCGATATTGTTCGATCGCGCCGGCCCGCTGTCCTTCCAGATCCAGCGTCTTGCCCAACTCCAGGCTGGCAATGGAGCGTGAAGGCGAAGAGAGCGCCGGCGCTGCCAGGGACTCGCGCAGCCACTGCTCCGATTGCGCCAGGTCGCCGGCTATCCGCCGGGTGACACCCATGCGGCAAAGTACTGCCGCGCGCTCCAGGCGCGGATAATCCCGCGCCAGAATTTCCCGGTATGTGGCCAGCGCTTTTGCGGGACTGCCGGAGATTAAATCGAGAGCTGCTATGTCCAGGTGCACCAGAAAATTGTCCGGATACTTCTCGTGAAGCAGAACCAGCCTGGTCATCGCCTCATCGAAGCGCTTTTCGCGCGTGTACAGAATGGACAGCAGTAACCGTGAGTCGTCGTTTTCGATGAATCCATATTCGTCTGCCTCTTCCATGTCGCGCCGGCCCGCGTCCAGATTGCCGTGGATACCGAGAAACACCGCCGCAAGAAACTTAGTCTTGAAATCCAGACTGTCCGCGATCACGCTGAACGCGCCGGTCAGCGCACGCGCATCCACAATGTCTCCGTGCTGCCGCACCAGATCCTTCAGCGCTTTAAATGTCTTGCTCGCATCGCCTGAGGCGCCCAAACGGGATTGCCGGATAGAAATTTCGTACGACGATTTGTACGCATACGCCGATCCCAGCAGATACGGTCCGCTCAGGTCTTCGGGATACCGGGAGATCCAGAGACGCGCCTTTTCGGTCGCCTTCCCTGCCGTTGTCTCGAACAGCATGTCGGCATCGTGATCCACCGGAAGAGCGAACTTCGGCTCGCCGGAAAACAGATCCATTCCCACCGCGCGCTCCGCGCTGAGCAGGCGGGCCTTGCTCAGTTCCCGCGAAAAATACACGCGTTCGCAATAAACATATCCGGCGGGATGATCCGGATAGTCCTGAATGATCCGCTGGCAAAGATTCACGGCTGCGGGATAATCCAGTCTGTAGATCGCATCGATAATCGGACGCACGCGACCCAGCATGACGTCTGAAAGCGGCTTTCGCGGCGTTGTCTGAGCCGGGGTCTGCGCGCGAATTGCACCGCCAGCCAGCGCCGCCGCCAGCAGCAACCGCGCGATCATACGGCCTCCAGCGGGAGGGTAACCGTAGCCCGTGTGCCGCGCGCTCCCTGCACCGGGCTCTCCAGCCCGATGTCTCCCCCCATCTGCGCCAGGTTGCGTTTTACAATGGCCAGGCCCAGCCCGTTTCCGTTCTCTTTCGTTGTCACGCGCTCCTGAAAAACTCTCGGCAGGATATCGGCCGGAATTCCGCTGCCCTGATCGAGCACCACAATGGAGAGTCGCCCCTCACCGTTCCGCTCCGCGGATAATTCCACCGCGCCTCCGGGGTAGCAGGCCTGCGCGGCGTTCTTCACCAGATTCAGCACGACCTGAGTCAGGCTTTGCGGGTCCACGTTCCGCAGCATAAGCCCCGCCGGAGCGCGCCATTCGATCCGCACGTTCCTCTCCACGTGCTCATGATTCTGTGCATGGCAGATGCGCTCGAATAGTTCCGGCACCGCCACGTCTCTGCGGAACGCCTCCGCCGGCCCCGGCGTCAGCAACTCCTCCACGCAACTGTTCAGCCGATTGACCTCACTGACAATCCACGACAGATCGCGCCGGTAACCGTCCTTCAGTTCGCCGTCTTCCTGCATCAACTGCGCCAGCGCTTTGATGGATGCCAGCGGATTTCTGACTTCGTGCGCTATGCGCGCCGCCATCTGGCCCCTCGAAGCCATGAATTCGCTTCGTTCGAGCGACTTCTCCAGATCGATCTTCCTCTCGATCAATATGCCGCTTTCGATCGCCTGGGAAATCTGCCCGCCCAATCCGGCCAGTATGGATTCGTCTTCATTCAGCAAAAGCCGCGGAGAGGTGTCGAGAAACAGCAGGCCCACCAGCCGGTCCTCATACCGGAGCGGCACCAGGTAATTGAAATCCGTCCCCGTCAGCAGATCCGTTCCCGATCTCGGCCCAATGAAGGTGTCCACGCGCTCAGACCGCATTTGCGCGGCAATCTCCGCTACCGGAACACCGATCTGAGACGCGTCTTCGCTATGGTGACGCGAAGCGTCGCTGGCAACCAATGCAGCCCTCGGTTCCTGCGAGCTCGTAGCCACCAGCAGCACGCGCCGCAGCTCCAGCATCCCCGCCAGTTCCCTGGCGATGTACTCCATTCGCTGCTCCAGTCCGAAGATGGCTGCCGCATCGTGCACCAGCCGCCGCCCGAAATCCGCAAAAACCTGCGCGCGTCTGGTCAGAACCCGGTTCATCCACGCATAGAGAGGCACGCCAATGGCCGCTACCGCCAGAATCAACATCACTTCAATGGCCCGGCCCCAGGCGTCGAACCACTGCTCCGCCAGATCCGCAAGGCTCTGTACCATTAACAGGCACAGGGAAGCAATCACGCCCAGCGCCGCCGCCACCTTGATGTTGCGATTGATGTAGAGGCCCAGCGCGTTATAGCGAAAAATGAAATAGAGAAGACAAAATCCCGGCGCGAAAGCGCCCAGTACGATCCACGCCGATTCCGTTCCCGCCGCCGCCCCCGCAAGCGGAAACACCATAGCCACCGCCATGGAACGCCGCAGCCTGTGTTCCGCCTTTCCTGCAGCGTCCATCCCCGGTCGCATCAGTTCCAACGTCGCTGCAGCCAGGCATGCCGCCATGAGAAACCGGAATCCGAATTCCATGCGATCGTAAAACAGGAGCCAGCCCAGAGGCAGCACCAGATAGGAAAGCAGCGTGTAACGCCGTACCCGCACCGTGCCCAAATGCAGCGCTCCGGCGGAAATCAGACAGATCCCGAACCACCGCCCGTACTGGAGGTTCTGCGCCGCGGGATTTCCCTCCGGAGGATTGCCCGCAACCACGGACAGGTCCGTCACCGCGCCGAAAAAATACCAAAGGAACGCTCCCGCCATCGCCCACAGCAGCGCCCATTCTGTAGTGCGTCTGGGCCCTTTTCGGATCAGCACCGCCAGCAGGAAAGCGTAGAGCACCGCTCCGAAAGCAAAACCGGACATGCGTACGAATGGCGTGAACACGTTGAATCGTACTTAGAATAGCCGAAGTCGGCTGTCATAAGGCGCCGACACCCTGTCCGGTTTTTCTTGCAGTGACGGAGCGTGGGCCCGCGTGAGCCTTCATCGCGGTCAATCGCTTCCCGTCATGTTGGGCGAGCGATCGTATTGGGCTCCGGAATGCATAGTCGATGTCATGCCTGCCTCCGCGCGTGTTGCCGCTGTCTGCGATAATCGGCCCTTGGAAAAACAAAGGGCGATACTCATCGTCGACGATGAAGAAGGTGCGCGCTATACGCTGGCCCGCGTCTTTGAAGGCCGGCATCGCACCGTCACGGCGGAAAGCGTGGCCCGCGCCCGCGCGCTGCTCCGCTCCGAACACTTCGACATCGTGCTGCTCGATCAGAACATGCCGGACGAGGACGGCCTCTCCCTGCTGGCCGAACTTGGCCGCGGGTCCGATTCACCGGCGGTCATCATGATTACCGCCTATGGCAGCGAGCGCCTCGCCGTGAGCGCCATGAAAGCCGGCGCGTACGACTATCTGACCAAGCCCTGGGATCTCGATGAGCTGCGGCTGCTCGTCCAGCGGGCTCTGGAGCATCGGGATCTGCGGGAAGAGGTTCGCGGCCTGCGCGAGTATCTCGCCGCCGAAGGCCAGTTCGGACGCATGCTCGGCGCCTCGGTGAGCATGCGGGAGCTTTTCCAGCAGGCGGAACGTATTGCACAGGCGGACCTCCCCGTTCTGATCCTCGGCGAGAGCGGCACCGGCAAGGATCTGCTTGCCCAGGAGATTCACGCGCGCAGTTCTCGTTCCCAGGGCCGTTTTGTGGCGCTCAATTGCGCCGCGCTGCCCGAGGCACTGGTGGAGGCTGAACTATTCGGCGTCGAGAAGAACGTCGCTACGGGAGTCTCGGCGCGCGCGGGCAAATTCGAACTGGCCCATCGGGGCACGTTGTTTCTCGACGAGATTGCCGATATGGAACCTGCTACGCAGAACAAGATTCTGCGGGCATCGGAATCGGGGACCGTGGAACGCCTGGGCGGCAGTCGCTCCATGCCCGCCGATACGCGCCTGCTGAGCGCCACCAATAAGGACATTCTTGCGCTGGTTCGCGAGAACCGTTTCCGCGAGGATCTGTATTACCGGCTGGTAGGAGTGACGCTGTTTATTCCGCCGCTGCGCGAGCGTGCCGGCGACATCACGCTGCTGGCGGGGCATTTCTGGGCGGGTCTCGAACAAAAATATAAGAGGACCGGACCGGAACTGGGCCGTGAAGCGATGGCTGAACTGGCACGGCTGCCATGGCCCGGTAATGTCCGGCAGCTACGCAGCACGCTCGAAAAGCTTTTTGTTTTAGTACGTGCCGCGATCGTGAGCCCGGCGGATGTCTTATCCGTGATGAATGCGGAATCGCCGCATAAACGCGACCAGGAATCGCCGGGTTTCTGGGGACCGGATTATCGTGAAGCCAGGCGGCAATGGGAGCGCGAATACCTGACCCGCAAACTTCGGGAGTTCGGCGGCAATGTCACCAGAACCGCGGCAGCCGTTGGTCTGGAGCGCCAGAGCCTGCAGGAGAAGATCAAAGCTCTCGATGTGACTCGTCCCTGACAAAGGTTGCCCTCCGATCATCCGGACGGCAGCGGCGCGTGCAATAAATACAGCGCCACGCGGCAAGCAACTTAACTTGCGGTCTAACGTGATTTGCGCCAGTAAGACGGGCATTCCGTCCCCTATCGGTGTGGCAGCATAACGGCAGACCGACGTATGTGCGGAAGCGAGGTTGGCACTGCACGGCGTTCATGAAGACGGATTCCACAATTCGGCGCCCCTTCCGCCGTCCCGCAGCGGTCGCCGCGCCTCAGTGCGGCTCCCGAGCAAGCCCGATCTGTTCCGTGTTCCACCGCCGCATCATGCCGAGTAATGGCTTTCGCCTGTATCCGCGCAACCCCCGAACCACCGTTATCGTCGATTTTTCATCTCTATTTCCAATAGAATCAATAGTCACGCCCGTCGGCACGACTTCGCACGTGCATACTGTAGGCGTATGACTATCGCTGGCCAATCCACAAGCCCGTTGCAAGCGCCGCAGCGTCCGCCCGTGACTCGCTCCGTCCCGCGATTCGAGCAGAAAATTCCACGGGACAAACAGACCCATTTCTACGAAGAAACTAAAGGAGATACCGGAAACCAAAAGCCACCAGCCCCCACCGAAAACCCATTGGCAACCCATTGGCAACCCAGCGAAACCCACCGCAATGGCTGGCCCGCATTGGCCTCCAGGGAGCCCGAACCGATGTCCCATAAGGAACATTTATACATGCTCACGCTTGCATTTCCAAAACTTTCCCCTTAAACTGGAATTTCTGGCAATGCCCTTCAGCTCCACAGCCCGCCTCATTACCTTGACCACTCCTGTAGTCGTCATTACCGTGGTCGTCGTATCCGGCCCCGTCTGAGGCGCGCGGCAAGTCAAAAACTTCCGAGGCCATCAGCGGGGTGCAGTCAGCCCGGCCGATGGCCTTTCTTATTTGGAACCGGAAAACAGCAATCATGAAAAGGTAGCAGTTATGCAAACTCCGAACGCAGCGCACAGCAGTGACAGTCCCGCCGGCGAGACCGGCAAGCTACCCGGTGAAGCCGGCAAACTCATGACGGGCGCCGAGATGCTTCTCGAATGCCTCCACCGCGAAGGCGTCGACGTATTCTTCGGCTATCCCGGCGGCGTCACCCTGCCCTTCTACGACGCCCTCTACGACTCCCACATCAAGCACATTCTGGTCCGCCACGAGGAGAATGCCGCCTTCGCCGCCGCCGGATACGCGCGCGCCACGGGCAAGACCGGCGTCTGCTGCGCCACGTCCGGTCCCGGCGCGACCAACCTGGTCACCGGCCTCGTCGACGCGCTCATGGATTCGATCCCTCTGATCGCCATCACCGGCCAGGTTCACTCCAAGCTCATCGGCAGCGACGCTTTCCAGGAAGCCGACACCTTCGGCATCACGCGGCCCGCGACCAAACACAACTTCATGGTCCGCAACGTCGCCGAACTGCCGCGCATCGTGCACGAGGCCTTCTACCTCGCATCGAGCGGCCGGCCCGGCCCGGTGCTGGTCGATATTCCCAAGGACGTTTTTCAGGCGCGCGGCCATTACGTGCGGGTGGACAGCATTCATCTGCCGGGCTACAAGGTCTTCACCGAAGGCCACGCGGGCCAGATCCGGCGCGCCGCGCAGCTCATCTGGGAAGCCGAACGTCCCTTTGTCTATGCGGGCGGCGGCATCCTCGCGGGCAACGCTTCCGAAGAACTGAAGGAACTGGTGGAACTGGTCGACATGCCCACCGTCTGCACTCTGATGGGCCTCGGCGGACTCTCGTCGAGCCATCGCAACTTCATCAGCATGCCCGGCATGCACGGCAGCTACGCCTCCAACATGGGTATGACCGAATGCGATCTGCTGATTGCGCTCGGCACCCGCTTCGACGATCGCGTGACGGGTCAGCTGGGCGCGTTCGCGCGTCATGCGCGCGTGATCCACGTGGATATCGACCCCGCCGAAGTGGGCAAGAATCGCACCCCCGATATTCCCATCGTGGGCGACGTGAAGCGCGTTCTGCAGAAGCTCACCAAGGTTGTGAAGGAACTCGAAGCGGAGATGCGCGCCGTCAACTCGAACGCCCGCGGCGCGTGGTGGGACAAGATCCGCGGCTGGATGGAAGAACATCCTTACGATCGCGCCCGCGACGAATCCGTCATCCGCCCGCAGCATCTGATGGACGAAATCGACCGGTTCTCCGGCGGCCAGGCCATCGTCACTTCGGACGTGGGCCAGCACCAGATGTGGGCGGCGCAGCTGATCCGCTTCAACGAGCCGCGCCTCTGGATCAACTCCGGCGGTCTTGGTTCGATGGGCTTCGGCGTGCCCTCGGCGATCGGCGCGCAGTTCGCCCGGCCCGACAAGCTGGTCATCGCCATCTGCGGCGATGGCGGCTTCCAGATGTCGATTCCGGAATTGTCCACCATCGCTACGCACAGCCTGCCGATCAAGATCATCGTCATGAATAACGGTTGCCTCGGCATGGTTCGCCAGTGGCAGACGCTGTTTTACAACAATCGCCTGAGTTCGGTGGCGCTCGAATGCTTCCCGGATGTGGAGAAGCTGGCGGGAGCTTATGGATTCACGGGACGCACTGTCGATAAGCCGCAGGAACTCGCGTTCGCGCTCGAAACCGCGTTCCGGACGCCGGGCCCGTATCTGCTCAACGTGACCGTGGCGCCGATGGAAAATGTGTATCCCATGGTCCCCGCGGGCGGCGCGATCTTCGAAATGGTGCTGGGACCGCCGCAACCGGTGGCCGTGGAATAACGATCGCGAAAGAAAGAACAATATGCTGCAAACAATTTCCATTCTTCTTGAGAACAAGCCGGGCGCGTTGCTGCGCGTGACCGGCGTACTCTCCGCGCGGGGCTACAACATCGAGGGCCTCACGGTCGCGAAAACGCTGGACCCCGAGCTCTCGCGCATGACGATCACCGTCGATGTGGAGGAGCGCCTCCGCAGCCAGGTCATCAAACAGATGAACAAGCTGGTCAACGTGCTGCAGGCCACCGACATGACGGAATCGCCCTCGATCATTCGCGAGATGGTTCTGGTGCGCGTCCGCTGCTCGCAGGAGCACCGCACCGCCGTGCTCAAGGAGGCTGAAATCTTCCAGGCCCGCGTGGTCGATTCCTCGCTCGAAGGCTTTGCTATTGAAGCGACGGGCGTCGCCGAGAAGCTGGACGAATTCATCGACGTGATGCGCAGCTACGGCGAAAGCGACGTGTCGCGATCGGGCGCTGTCGCCATGTCGCTCGAAACGAAGAAACTTCGGTTGCAGCCGCCGGTGCCAGCGGGCGCGGGCGCCCAGAGTTACTGAGCCGCGACTGTGAAGGAGCGGTAGCAGGATGCCGCAGCTAAGACAAATTCTTTAAGGACAAAGTTCTCCCATGCCAAGACGCTTCTACGAAAAAGACGGAAACATCGAGCCCCTCAAGGGCAAAAAGATCGCCATCATCGGCTACGGCAGCCAGGGCCACGCGCACGCGCTGAATCTGCGCGATTCGGGCCTGGAAGTTGTGGTCGGCCTTCCGGCCGAAAGCAAGAGCCGCGCGAAGGCCACGGCCGCGGGACTGACGGTTCTGACGCCCTCGGAAGCCGCGAAGGCCGCGGATGTGATCATGATCCTCGTGCCGGACCACCTCCAGTCCGATATTTACGAGGCCGATATCGCGCCCAATCTGACAGCGGGCAAGACCCTGATGTTCGCGCACGGTTTCGCCATTCACTTCAAGGCCATCGAACCGCCGAAGGACGTGGACGTGTCGATGATCGCGCCGAAAGCCCCCGGCCATCGCGTGCGCGAAGTATTCACCGAAGGCTCCGGCGTTCCCGCGCTGGTCGCGATCTATCAGGATGCCAGCGGGAAGGCTCTGGAGAACGCGCTGGCCTACGCGACCGGTCTCGGCTGCATGCGCGCCGGTGTGATCGAGACGACCTTCCGCGAAGAGACGGAAAGCGATCTGTTCGGCGAACAGGCCGTGCTCTGCGGCGGTACCGCGGAACTGATCCGCGCCGGATTCCAGACTCTCGTGGATGCCGGTTACGCTCCGGAAATCGCCTACTTCGAATGCCTGCATGAAGTAAAGCTGATCGTCGATCTGATTTACGAGGGCGGGCTGAGCTACATGCGTTACTCCGTCTCCGACACGGCCGAATACGGCGATTACACGCGCGGACCGCGCATCGTCAACGACGAGACGCGCGCCGAGATGAAGAAGATCCTGGCCGAAATCCAGTCGGGCGAATTCGCGCGGCAGTGGATCGCGGAAAACAAGACCGGCGGCCGCAAAAAGTTCCTCGCCATGCGCGAAGCGCAGCAGGGACAGCAGATCGAACAGGTGGGCGCGGAACTCCGCAAGATGATGACCTTCCTGAAGAAGTCGAAAGAAACGGGCGTACCTGTAGCGTAGGCGTTTTCGCCTGCGTGTTTATAAACATAACCATGCACATTCAGACCTTCGATACCACTCTCCGGGACGGCACGCAGGGCGAAGCCGTCTCTTTCTCCGTCGATGACAAAATCCTCATTACACGGAAACTGGACGAGCTGGGTATCGATTATATTGAGGGCGGCTGGCCCGGCTCCAACCCCCGCGACCGTGAGTTCTTCGCGCGCGCGAAAGATCTTAAGCTGAACCACGCGAAGCTCACGGCTTTCGGGTCCACCCGATTCGCGAAGAATCCGGTGCATGAGGATCGCAACGTCCGCGAACTTCTGGACGCCGAAACGCCCGTCATCTCTATCTTCGGCAAGAGCTGGGATCTGCACGTGCATCGCGCGCTCGGCATCAGCGAGGAGGAAAATCTCGTTCTGATCTCCGAGACGGTCGCGTACCTGAAAAAGCACGGACGCGAGGTGGTTTACGATGCCGAGCATTTCTTCGACGGCTACATCCACAATCGCGACTTTGCACTGCGCACGCTCGAAGCCGCGCACAAGGCCGGCGCGGATGTACTCTGCCTCTGCGATACCAACGGCGGCACCGCGACCACCCGCGTGGGCGAGATCGTCGCCGACGTCCGGTCGAAGTTCGGCGGCGTGATCGGCATCCACACGCACAACGATTGCGACGTCGCGGTCGCGAACACCCTGGCGGCGGTGGAAAGTGGCGCGTCGCATGTGCAGGGATGTCTCAACGGCTACGGCGAGCGTTGCGGCAACGCGAACCTGGCCAGCGTGATCGCGAATCTGGAACTCAAGGCGGGGCAGCGGACCATCGGACCGGAGAAGCTGCAACTGCTCACTTCGACCGCGCGTTATATCGCGGAGCTGGCGAATCTGCCGGTGCCGCGCGGGACCGCGTTTGTCGGGCAGAGCGCGTTCGCTCACAAGGGCGGTATCCATGTGAGCGCGGTGATGAAAGATGCCACCACTTACGAACACATCCGGCCCGAACTTGTCGGCAACCACCAGCGCGTGCTCGTCAGCGATCTTGCCGGACGCAGCAACATCGTTTACAAGCTGACTCAGTACGATCCTCAGGGTCTTCTCAACGAAGAGTCCCGCCGCCGCCTGCTCGAACGCATCAAAGACGCCGAGTTTGCCGGTTACGATCTCGAAGCCGCCGATGGAAACTTCGAGCTGTTCGTGCTGGAAGCGTCGCATCACGGGCAGACCTTCTTCGACGTCGAAAGCTACGAAGTTGTGATTCGCGCGGAAGGCGAGAACAGAACGCACACCGCCGAGGTTCGCGTGAAGACGGAGGACGGGGCTCATTCGGCGACGGCGACGGGCAACGGCCCCGTGCACGCTCTCGACGTGTGTTTACGGAAGTGCATCTCGGCGCTGTACCCGCAGATCGGCGACGTGCGGCTGACCGATTACAAAGTGCGCGTTCTCGATTCCGGCAAAGGCACGGCGGCCAAAGTGCGTGTGCTGGTGGAATGGTCCGACGGGGCGCGGAACTGGTCGACGGTTGGCGTGTCGGAGGACGTGATCGAAGCGAGCTGGGACGCTCTGGTCAGCGCCCTGCGGCTGGAACTGATGAGGATCGCGGCGGGCGGCCGGAAACCGGTCTTGGTCTGAATGGTGCGCCCGAAGCGATTCGAGCACCGGCCTTCCGTTGGTGGCCAGGTCCAGCCGCGCAGCCACCTCCCCCACGTTCACGTTTCACGCCCCCTCGCGCCCCTGTTGAAGTTCGTGCAGTCGGGCCGTAGAGTGAAATCCGCACTTCAATGTCCCGACCATCGTCAGGCGCGATAGGATAGCAACAGTAAGCAACAGTGTACACGGCGTAGTGGCCGAAGGTGCAACAATGACGTTGATTTTGCTGTCCCATGTCGAGACCGTCGCGGCCACGCATACGGATTCCAAAGGCGCATTCGAGTTTCGTGCCTCTGGCGTCTCATAATGTCAAGGATTCTATCGGTGGCGCTCCGGCGCACAAATCTTCGGGTTGGCGCCAGCCTGCGGGCCGGAGCGCTGCCGATAGAATCGGGTTGAACTGAGCGGGAGTGAAGCCTATGGGGATTGA
>Ga0302319_10011820_pt1 | contig 16531 bp, 12 predicted proteins | sample Bog_T0_2_FD_203319 | JGI IMG/M metagenome (GOLD analysis project Ga0302319, IMG submission 203319) | Peat permafrost microbial communities from Stordalen Mire near Abisko, Sweden - Bog_T0_2 | ecosystem: Environmental > Terrestrial > Soil > Wetlands > Peat | place: Sweden: Abisko, Stordalen Mire...
ATCTTTTGGCTGCATCGTGTTGTAATTTCGGCTCCTTCCAACATCTTGCAGGCCACCCTCGATGCGCATGAACCCTTGTCCGCGTTTTTTAACCTTGGTTGCGGTTGTTGCGCCCCTGGCTTTGCTGCCGGGATGCGGCCAGGCTCCCGCCCAGGATGCCCCAGCCCCGCCCAGCGTTGAGGTGGCCTCGGTCGTCCAGCGCGACGTGCCCATCAGCGAGGAATGGGTTGGCACCCTGGACGGGCTCGTGAACGCCCAGATTCGGGCCCAGGTGTCTGGGTATCTCCTCCGCCAGGCCTATCCGGACGGGGCGGCCGTGAAGAAGGGCGACCTGCTGTTTGATATCGATCCCCGCACGTTCCAGGCAGCCTATGACCAGCTGAAGGCAAACTTCGACAAGGCGGAGATTGATTTGAAGCGGGCCTCGGAGCTGATCGCCAAGCAGGTCGTCTCCCGGGAGGAATACGACAATGCGGTCCAGGCGGACCTCGCCGCCAAGGCCGCGCTCGAGTCGGCCCAGCTGAACCTGGACTTTACCCGGATCGTATCCCCGATCGACGGGATCGCGGGCATTGCGGCGGCTCAGATCGGTGACCTGGTCGGCCCGGGATCCGGGCCCCTGGCGACTGTCTCCACGGTGGATCCCATCAAGGCCTATTTCTCGGTAAGTGAGCAGTCGTACCTGAATTTCACGCGCGAGCACCCGGGCAGGCCCGGGATGCTCGCCGACGTGCCCCTGGACCTGTTGCTCACGGACGGAAGCGTTTATCCTGCGCGCGGCAGGCTTTTTGCGGTGGACCGCGGGATCGACCCCGGAACCGGCACAATTCGTGTCGCGGCGGTTTTCCCGAATCCCCTGGGGCTCCTCCGACCGGGCCAGTACGTTCGGGTCCGGGCCGTCGTGCGGGTTGCGCGCGCGGCGCTGCTGGTGCCCCAGAGGGCCGTCTCCGAATTGCAGGGAGGCTACCAGGTGGCGGTCGTCGACGGCAACAACCACGCGCACATTCGCAGCGTGCAGGTAGGGGACCGGGTGGGCTCCCTGTGGGCCATCGTGCACGGGCTCCAGGCTTCGGATCGTGTCGTCACCGAGGGAGTCCAGAAGGTGAAGGAGGGGACGCTTGTGAACCCGATGCCCCCCGGGGCGAACTGAGATGTCCCGGTTCTTCATCAACAGGCCCATTGTCGCCATCGTCATCTCCATCCTGACGGTGATTGTCGGGCTGGTTTCCTTCCTGGGGCTGCCCATCGCCCAGTTTCCCAAGATCGTTCCGCCGGAGGTCCGCACGACCACAAGTTACGTCGGCGCCGACGCCCAGACCGTCGAGCAGTCCGTGGCGACGCCCATCGAGCAGCAGATGAGCGGCGTGGACAACATGAACTACATGTACTCGATCAACGGGAGCGACGGGTCGCTCCGGCTGACGACCAATTTTGACATCGATACCGACCCGAACACCGACCTGATCCTCACCCAGGCCCGGGAGACCCAGGCCGGCCCCCAGCTGCCGCAGGACGTGACGGCATTCGGCGTGACGGTGCAGAAGGCGCTCTCGGCGCCGCTGATGCTGATCGCGCTGAACTCGCCCCGCGGGACCCACGACAGCACGTTCCTCGCGAATTACGCCTACATCAACATCAACGACCACCTGACGCGCCTTCGCGGGATCGCGAGCGTGTCGGTCTTCGGCGCGGGCCAGTATGCCATGCGCTGCTGGGTGAAGCCGGACCAGCTGGCCAAGCTCAACCTCACCGTGTCGGACGTGATCAAGGCCGTCCAAAGCCAGAATACCGTGAACCCGGCGGGGGAGATCGGCGCGGAGCCGGCGCCCAAGGGGCAGGAATTCACGTATTCGGTCCGCGCCCAGGGGCGCCTCGTCTCCCCGGAGGATTTTTCAAACATCGTCCTCCGGGAGAACCCGGACGGCTCCGCGGTCCGCCTCAAGGACGTCGCGAGGATCGAGCTGGGCGCCCAGGTGTACAACGTGATGGGGAGGCTCAACGGCAAGCCCGCCGCCAACATCGCGATCTACCAGCTTCCGGGATCGAACGCGCTGGACGGGGCCAAGGCCGTGAAGGCCGAAATGGAGGAGCTCAAGAAGAGCTTTCCCGCCGACCTGGACTACACGGTGGGTCTCGACACGACGCAGGCGGTCTCCGAGGGCGTCCGGGAAATCTCCAACACGCTGTGGCAGGCGCTTCTGCTGGTCGTGCTGGTTGTCTTCGTGTTCCTCCAGGGATGGAGGGCGACCCTGATCCCGCTGCTGGCGGTGCCCGTGTCGCTGATCGGCACGTTCATCTTCTTCCCGGCGTTTGGGTTCTCGATCAATACGCTGTCGCTCTTCGGCCTGGTGCTTGCGATCGGGCTTGTCGTGGACGACGCGATCGTCGTGGTCGAGGCGGCGGAGCGCCATATCGAGGAGGGGCTTTCGCCCAAGGACGCCGCGCTCAAGGCGATGGAGGAGGTAGCCGCCCCGGTCATCGCGATCGCGATCATTCTCGCCGCGGTGTTTGTGCCGACCGCCTTCATTCCCGGGATCACCGGAAGGCTGTACCAGCAGTTCGCGCTGACCATCGCGATCTCGGTGATCATCTCCGCGTTCAACGCGCTCTCCCTGAGCCCGGCCCTGTGCGCCCTGCTGCTCCGGCCCCGCAAGGAAGGGACCGGCGGCCCGCTTGGGCGGTTTTATGACGTGTTCAACCGGGGTTTCAAGCGGGCCACAAACGGCTACGTCGGGGTGTCCCGCGTCCTGATCCACAAGACCGTGTTCGGCCTCCTGCTCCTCGCGGCCTTTGCCGCCGCTGCGGGGCTTTTTGGGAGGCACCTGGCCGCGGCTTTCCTCCCGGAGGAGGACCAGGGCTATGTGTACGTTCAGCTGCAGCTGCCCAACGCCTCGTCCCTTCAGAGGACGGCGGCGGCGGCGGCCAAGGTGGAGGACGTCCTGACCCACACCCCGGGGGTGAGGAGCTGCACGTCGGTGATCGGCTTCAACCTCTTCAGCACGGTCTACAACACCTACAGCGCGTTCTTCTTCGTGAATTTCCAGCCGTGGTCCGAGCGGACCGGCGCCGACGAGAGCATCCGTGCGATCCAGCGCCACATCGACGGGGCGCTTCGGAAGATTCCGGACGGGATCGCGACGTCGTTTGCCCCGCCATCGATCCCCGGCGTTGGGACTGCCGGCGGTGTGACGTTCGTCCTCGAGGACCGCGCCGGCCGGGACATCTCGTTCCTCAACGACAACGTGAACAAGTTTCTCGCCGCGGCGCGCAAGCGTCCGGAGCTCACGAAGCTGAGCACCACGTTCCTGCCCACGGTCCCGCAGGTGTATATCAATGTGGACAGGGACAAGGCGCTCAAGCAGGGGGTTGCCCTGGCCGACGTGTACGGGACGCTGCAGTGCTACATGGGAGGATCCTTTGTGAACTATTTCAACCGGTTCGGGCGCCAGTGGCAGGTGTATGTCGAGGCCGAGGGCGATTACCGCAGGCGCGCGGAGGACCTGGACCAGTACTACGTCCGCAACCGCGACGGCAACATGGTCCCGCTGACGGCGCTGGCCACCGTCGAGAACCGGCTGGGGCCGGAGTTCACCGAGCGGTACAACCTGTTCCGAAGCGCGCAGTTCAATGCGTCGGCGGCCCCGGGGTACAGCTCCCTCCAGGCAACCAAGGCGCTGGAGGAGGTTTTTGCGGCGACGATGCCGCGGGAGATGGGGATCGATTACATCGGCATGTCCTACCAGGAGAAAAAGGCGCAGCAGGGCGTCCCGCCCGCGGCGATCTTCGGGCTTTCGCTGTTGTTTGTCTTTCTGATCCTGGCGGCGCTGTACGAGAGCTGGTCGCTTCCCTTCAGCGTGCTCATGACCGTCCCCGTGGCCGTGTTCGGCGCCTACGCCGCCTTGCTCGCACGCCACATGGAAAACAACGTCTTTGCCCAGATCGGGCTCATCATGCTGATCGGGCTCTCGGCCAAGAACGCGATCCTGATCGTCGAGTTCGCCCGGGTGCGCCGCGAGCAGGGTGCCTCCCTTGTCGATTCCGCCCTGGAGGGGGCCCGGGTCAGGCTGAGGCCGATCCTGATGACCTCGCTGGCCTTCATTTTTGGCTGCGTGCCGCTCTGGCTTGCATCGGGCGCGGGTGCGGTCTCGCGCCGGGTGATGGGAACGGCGGTCATCGGGGGAATGCTGGCGGCCAGTGCGCTGGCGATCTTCCTGATCCCGATGGCCTACCACTTCGTGGAGCACCTCGCCGGTGCCAAGGAGGAAGGCAGTGGAAAACCCGGGACCAATGACCCTTGAGGCGCTCGGCGATTCCGCCGTCGTTGTCTCCCTTGGATCCGGTATCGACGAGTCGGCGCTCCTGCGGGCCCGCTCCCTCGCGGCTGCCGTCTGGCGAATCCGGGCCCCTGCGATCCTCGATGTCGTGGCCGCCTTTTCGACCGTCGCGGTGTACTACGACCCGGTGAGGTTTGCCGGCTATTCCGGGAAACCGTTTGAGAACGTCTGCAGGTTCATCCAGGACTGCGCGGCAGGGGGTCAGTTTGCGAAAGTTGACGTCCCTGGAAGAGGTCAACTTTTGCAACCTGACCCCGTGCCCATCGAGATTCCCGTCTGCTACGGCGGCGACTTCGGGCCCGACCTGGCGGAGCTGGCGGCTCACTGCGGGCTCACCCCGGAGGAGGTTTGCAGGCGTCACTGGGGCGCGGACTACGTTGTGCATGCGATCGGCTTCGTGCCCGGGTTCCCATATCTCGCCGGCCTGCCTTCCGGGCTCGCCATGCCCAGGCGCGCTACGCCGCGGGTGGCCGTTCCGGCCGGGTCCGTCGGGATCGGAGGCGCGCAGACGGGGGTCTATCCATTCGTCACGCCCGGAGGATGGCAGATCCTCGGACGCACGCCCGTGCAGCTCTTTTCAACGGAACGGTCGCCGCCTTCGCTGCTGCAGGCGGGCGATCGCGTGAAATTCCGCGCGATCCCTGCGGAGGAGTTCGAAAGGCAATGGGGCCACGCTGCAAGGATTGACCTCCCGGTTGGACGTCAATCTTTGCCCCCCGACGCTTTTCTTGAAGTCATCAGGCCCGGCCTCATGACGACGGTCCAGGATCTGGGTCGCACTGGCTATCGCAGCTCCGGGGTTCCCCTCTCGGGCGCAATGGATGCGAAAGCCTTGCGGTGCGCAAACCTCCTGGTGGGAAATGCCGAGGGGGCTGCCGCGCTCGAGATCACGCTTCTGGGGCCGGAGATCGAGTTTCTCCAGGACGGCCTGGTGGCCGTGGAGGGTGGCGGGTTCGAGGGAGTCAAGCGGGGGGAAGCCAGGAATGTCCGCGCCGGCGAGAGGCTCAAGTTCGGGGCCTGCAACCGCGGCTGCAGGGCCTACCTTGCGGTTGCCGGAGGCTTCGACGTCGCTCCCGTCCTCGGGAGCCGAAGCACGTACCTGCGCGGCGGCTTTGGCGGGTTTGAGGGCAGGGCGTTGAAGGCTGGGGACCGGCTGCGAAGGGGTCGGGTGGTGCCGTGCACCCGGGCCGAAGGCGCGGGTACCCTGTACAACCTGACCCCTTCGCCGGCGATCCGCGCCCTCCGGGGCGCACACGCGGGCGAATTCGGCGAGCCGTTTTTTGGCGTTGAATTCAAGGTGTCGCAACAGTCCGACCGGATGGGGCTGCGGCTTTCCGGGTCGGCGCTCCAGCGCACCGGCGGCAGGGAATTGGTTTCGGGCGCCGTCGTGCCGGGCACCGTGCAGATTCCCCCCGATGGCCAGCCCATCGTGCTTGCGGCGGATGCGCAGACCATCGGCGGATATCCGCAAGCGGCGCATGTCATCGCCGCCGATCTTCCGCTCCTTGGCCAGCTCAGGCCGGGCGACAGCGTTGTTTTCAAGGAGGTGACCCTGACCGAGGCGCACGCCGCGCTTCTGCCGCCCGCCGTCGGATAGCGTGCCCCCGCATTTCAGAAGCACGGATTGCATCGGACGGGTGCGCGCTGGTACACTGCGGCATGGTGGAAGACCGAGCACACGGCGAGGCCCGACCCTGCCCGATTTGCGGCTCGCCCGCGTCAGCGGCCGGCGGGAAGCGCGGCCGCCGGACGGGACGGGTATTTTTGCTGAGCAAGTGCGGACAGTGCGGCTTCGCCTTTGTCGAGAAACCGTGGACGGACTTTTCGCGGATCTACGATGGGGAATATTACAAGGGCAGGGGATCGGATCCGCGGGTCGACTATGAGTTTGAATTCAACAACCCAGGCAAGACGGTCCGGGCGTATGAGTGGGCCGGGATTGAGCGCGCGGTTCGCTCGCTCTCGCCCGGGCACGGGAAGTGGCTCGACTACGGCTCGGGGAACGGAGGGTTGGTCCGTCACCTGAGGTCTGCCGGCCACCGCGAGGCCTACGGATTCGACGAGGGGGCGTGGTCCGCAACGGCAAGGGCCGCGGGCATCCCGATCCTGGACAGGGACGGGCTGGAAGGGCACGCCGGCACCTTCGACGTGATCACGGCGATCGAGGTTCTGGAGCATCTTGTCGACCCTCTGGATGCGCTCCGGAGGCTCCGGAGGATGGCAAGGCCTGGCGCGCTGCTCTTTGTGACGACAGGAAATGCGGCGAGGGCTCCGCGCGAATTGTGCGACTGGCGCTATGTGGAGCCCGAGATCCACGTGAGCTACTTCACGCCGAGGTCCCTGGCGCTGGCGATGAAGGCATCGGGCTTCGAGGCCTTTCAGCCTGGGCGTGTGCCGGGTTGGACGGAAATCATCCGCTTCAAGGTCCTGAAGAACCTGGGGGTGCGGCGGACCGGCTTCCTGGAGAAACTGTTTCCCTGGCCCGCAATCACCCCGCTGCTGGACAGATGGTACGGTCTTAGCGGGCAACCAGCCGGCAGGGCCGTGTAAGCGGTTGAACCCCCTTTGAACTCGATCGACCTCAATTGCGACCTTGGCGAGGGCGCAGGGCACGATTCCGACCTGATGCAGCTGGTCACCTCGGCAAACATCGCCTGCGGCGGCCATGCGGGCGACGCGGTGACCATGCGCGCTGCGGTCACGTCGGCGCTTCTGCACGGCGTCGCCGTCGGCGCGCATCCGGGGTTTCCCGACAAGGAGGGCTTTGGCCGGCGCGAGCGGTTCGTCGAGCCGCGGGATGCGGCTGCGATGGTCACGACCCAGGTCCGGGCGCTCCAGGAAGTCGCGTCTGCGAATTGCGCGCGGGTGGGGCACGTCAAGCTGCACGGGGCGCTCTACAACCAGGCTTCATGGGACGCCGCGCTCGCCACCTCGATTGCAGCCGCCGTTCGCGCGATCGACCCCGGATTGGTGCTCTTCGCGCTCGCGGGCAGCAGGCTCCTTGCCGCGGGGCGTTCCCTGGGACTGCGGGTCGCGAGCGAGGTGTTTGCGGACCGCACCTACCGCGGCGACGGCTCGCTGACCCCCCGATCCCAGGGCAATGCCCTGGTCGCCGATGAGGATGCGGCTGTTGAACAAGTTCTCGGTCTCGCCCGGAACGGGACGGTCCGGTCCATCGACGGAGGGACAGTCGCCCTCGAGGCCGACACCATTTGCATCCACGGCGATGGTCCCCATCCGGTTGATTTCGCCCTCCGCCTGCGCGCTGCGCTGGCCGCGGCGGGTGTCGAGGTCCGGCGGATGTAAGGCGTCAGGCTGTCAATTGTTGAACCGGAACAGCGCCACGTCGCCGTCGCGAAACACGTATTCCTTGCCCTCGAGCCGGTACTTGCCGGCGTCGCGGGCCGCGGCGACGCTGCCCAGGCGGACCAAGTCCCCATAGGAGACGACCTCCGCCTTGATGAATCCCTTCTCAAAGTCGCTGTGGATGACGCCCGCGGCCTGGGGAGCCTTCCACCCGCTGTGGATGGTCCAGGCCCTGGCCTCCTTTTCCCCGGCTGTAAAATAGGTGATGAGGCCAAGGAGGGAGTAGGTTGCGCGGATCAGGGACGAGACTCCGGAATCCTTCACCCCGAGGTCCCGGAGAAACGCCGTCGCCTCGTCGGGCGCCAGGTCTACGAGCTCGGATTCGATGCGGGCGCTGATCGGCACGTACGCCGCGTCGTGGTGGGCCCTGACAAACTCCGCGACCTTCCGGACAAAGGGATTGTCCTCCGCGGCCGCCAGGTCGCCCTCCGCGACGTTGCAGGCATAGAGGACGGGCTTGGCGCTGAGCAGTTGGAAAAGCTTGAGCAGCCTTGGCTCGTCATCGTGCACGGGGAGGACGTTCGCGGGCTTCCCCGAGTTCAGATGAGGGAGCAGGCGCTCGAGGAGCAGGAGCTCGGCATGGGCCTCCTTGTCGCCGCCCTTGGCCTTTTTCTGCGTCTTCTCGATCCGCTTCTGCACGGCCTCCAGGTCGGAGAGCACGAGCTCGGTCGCGACAACCTCGATGTCCCTCACCGGGTCCACGGAGCCCATGGTATGGATGACGTCCGCGTCCTCGAAGCACCGGACCACGTGGACGATGGCATCGACCTCGCGGATGGTGGCCAGGAACTGGTTGCCCAGGCCCTCGCCCTTGCTGGCCCCAGCGACCAGGCCGGCGATGTCCACAAACTCGATTGCCGCGGGAATCAACACGGAAGTCTTGGCGATCCTGGCCAGGACGGGAAGCCGGTCGTCGGGAACGGAGACCACCCCGACGTTCGGGTCGATCGTGCAGAACGGGTAGTTGGCCGCCTCGGCCTTCCGCGAGCGGGTCAAGGCGTTGAACAGGGTGGACTTGCCCACATTGGGAAGGCCGACAATTCCGGATTTGAGCATGGAAGGCCGAGACCTGACCCGTTGCTCGATGCTTGACAAGCCCATTGTCGGCCGGTCTGCTATCCGGCTTTTCCAAGCAAAACCCGTTCCGCAGGATCCAGCATGGCCCTCAAAATTCGTCTCACCCGCATTGGCACCACCCACCAGCCGCATTATCGCGTAGTTGTTGCAGAGGCGCGTTCGCGCCGGGACGGCGCCCCGGTTGAGGTGCTCGGCACCTACAATCCCAGGGCCAAGGGCGAAACGGTGAAACTCGATCTTGCGCGGGTCGACTACTGGCTTTCCAAGGGCGCAAAGCCCACCGACACTCTTCACTCCATGATCAAGCGCAACCGTCGCGCGGCCGCAGCGGCTCCGGCAACCCCGGCTTCCTGATTCGGCAGGGTTGGGCGGCGGCAGTCCAGGGCAGGGAGTTGCCTATGCTTCAAGTCGATGTCCTGACCCTCTTTCCCCGGATGCTGGAGGGTTTCCTCAGCGAGAGCATCCTCGGCAAGGCGGTGGAGAAGTCCCTGCTGGCCGTGAAGGTCCACGACCTGCGCGCGTGGACCCTCGACAGGCACCGGACGACGGACGACCGCCCATTCGGCGGGGGCGCCGGGATGGTCCTGCGGCCCGAGCCTGTCTTCGCCGCCCTGGAGCAGCTCCAGACAACCGGGTGCAGGCGGATCTACCTGGCCCCGGATGGCACTCCCTTCTCGCCGGGCCTGGCCCGCGAACTGAGCGTCCAGGAGCATATCATCCTGCTGAGCGGGCACTACGAGGGGATCGACCAGCGGATCCGGGAGTCTGTGATCGACCAGGAGATCAGCATCGGCGACTACGTCCTGACCAACGGCACCCTCGCGGCCGCGGTCGTCATCGACGCGCTGAGCCGTTTCATCCCGGGCGTGCTCGGCGAGGAAAAGTCGTTGACGCATGAATCGTTCAGCGGCAAGTTTCTCGACTTTCCTCAATACACGCGTCCCGCGGAATTTCGAGGCATGTCCGTTCCGGAAGTCCTTCTCTCCGGCAACCATGCCGAGATCGAAAAGTGGCGAACGGCGCGTTCGTTGGAGAAAACCCGCAAGGTCCGGCCCGATTTACTAGAATAAAGAACCACCATGAACCCGATCATCAAGGAAATCACCTCCGCCCAAGTGAGGTCAGACATACCGCCGTTCAAAGTCGGCGACGGAGTGCGCGTGCACGCCAAGGTTCGGGAGGGTGACAAGGAGCGCGTCCAGATCTTCTCCGGGATCGTCATCGCCCGCAAGGGCAGCGGCATCCACGAGATGTTCACGGTGCGACGGATCAGCTATGGCGAGGGCGTCGAGCGCGTCTTTCCCGTGAACTCCCCGAATATCGAGAAGATCGAGATCGAGCGCCAGTCGGAGCCGATGCGGGCGCGGCTCTATTACCTTCGCAACCGCACCGGCAAGGCCGCGGTCGCCATCCGCGAGCGCGAGAAGCGCACGGAAGAGACGGTAGTCGCGCCGTCATGAGCCTCGATGTCCCTCTCCTCGGCAAGGCCGCCAACGAGGCCCGGGGACTGGCCATCGATGCAGTTCATGCCTGCTCTTCGGGGCATTTGGGGCTCCCCCTGGGATGCGCCGAGATCGGGGCGGTGCTTTACGGGCACGCGCTCTCGCACAACCCGGACCGCCCGCGCTGGATCAACCGCGACCGGTTTGTCCTCTCCGCCGGCCATGGGAGCATGTTTCTGTACACCTGGCTGCACCTTTCCGGATACGATCTTCCCCTGGAGCAGTTGAGGAAGTTCCGAACGCTGCACAGCCACACCCCCGGGCACCCCGAGTTTCGGGAGACGCCGGGCGTCGAGGCGACCACCGGCCCCCTGGGCCAGGGCGTGGGCAACGCCGTGGGCATGGCCGTGTCGGGACAGATGGCCGCGGCCCGGTTCAACACCCCGGAGCACCCGATCCTTGATTCGCACGTCGTGTGCCTCGCCGGGGACGGCTGCATGCAGGAAGGCGTGGCAATGGAGGCGATCGAGTTCGCGGGCCACCAGAAACTCGAAAACCTGATCCTGATCTACGACTCAAACAAGGTGACGCTCGATGCGATGGCCATCAAGACGCAGAGCGAGAACACCGCGCTCCGCTTCAAGGCGGCGGAATGGGATGTCCAGACCGTGGATGGCCAGGACATGGTGCTCTTTCTCAAGGCGTTCAATCGTGCGAAGAAGGCCCGGAGCGGAAAGCCCCAGCTGATCATCGCCCGGACTCTCATCGGGAAGGGAATCCCCGAGGTCGAGGGGACCCAGAAGGCCCATGGCGAGGGCGGGGCCAAGTTCGCGGACTCGGCACGGGCCGGACTCGGGCTGCCCGCGGGCGAGCTCTTCTTTGTGAGCGAGCCGGTCCGCGCCTGCTTTGCGGCGCACAAGCAGCGCCTCGTCCGCCGCTACAACAAGTGGAACAAGATTTTCAAGGCCTGGCGCGAGGCCAATCCGGAAAAGGCCGCGCTTCTTGACTCGGCGCCGCAGGCGCCTTCCGAGGCGCACCTCCTGGGTAAAATCCCCCACTTTCCCGCCGACGCCAAGTTGGCGACCCGCGCCGCGGGACGGGATGTGCTTCAGCCGGTCGCCGCGGAACTGCCGCTCCTGGTCGGGGGCAGCGCCGACTTGTACGGTTCGACCCTGAACTACATCGCCGCGGACGGTGACTTCGATCCTTCCAACCGCGCGGGCCGAAACATCCGTTTCGGCATCCGAGAGCATGGCATGGCCGCGATCGCAAACGGGATCGCCTATGACGGCCTCTTCCGTCCCTCGATCGCGACTTTCCTGGTGTTTGCGGACTATTCCCGCCCTTCCATGCGACTCGCGGCGCTCGCGAAACTTCCTGTGGTCTACCTCTACACCCACGACTCGATCGGAGTGGGGGAGGACGGGCCCACCCATGAGCCGGTCGAGACGGTCTCGTCGCTGAGGCTCATTCCGAACCTGGATGTCATCCGCCCCGCAGATCCGGAGGAGACGGCCGGAGCCTTTGCCGCCGCCCTGGGTCGACTGGACGGGCCGACCTTGATTGCCCTGACCCGCCAGACGGTGCCGATGTTGAACTCCATTCCCACGGAAGTCCGCCGCGCCGGCGTCCTCAAGGGGGGCTATGTCGCTCTCCAGGAAACCGCCCCATTGTCCGCGATCCTGCTCGCGGCCGGAAGCGAACTTCAATTCGCCCTCGCCGCGGCTGCCGAGCTCGGCGCCGGGACCCGGGTTGTTTCCGTTCCGTCATTCGAGCGCTTCGACCGCCAATCGATCGAGTATCGGGAAAGCATCCTGCCGAAAGCCTGCCGTCGGCGTGTATCGATCGAGGCCGGAGTGACCGGGCTTTGGAAAAGCTACGTTGGCCTTGACGGGGCAACCGTCGGCATCGACCGGTTCGGATTGAGCGGGCCCGGGGCGGAGGTTTACCAGGAGCTGGGCATCACCGCCAAGGCGGTCGTCGAAGCCGTTCGCCGGCTCGGTTGATTGGAAGCAGCTAACCCTTGCCGGGTGCGTTTTGTGCTTGCCTTATGTAGTTAGCTTCCTAACTATAAGCTACCGTACCTTCTCGTCCATGTCGATGCTGTTGATCAAGAATCTGCCGCGATACGAGTGCCTCCTCGAGGCGGCAAAGCAATTTCCTGATTTGGATCCTTCTGCAAGCTCGGCTTTTATGCGACTTCTTCGGGCAGGCGATGAGGCGTTTCGCGTCTGTGAATCGAACCTTTCGGCACACAACCTTTCCCAGGGCCGGTTTACGGTGTTGATGCTCCTGATGGACCAATCGGGTCACACCCAGCACCCCTGCACCCCTGCCGGGCTTGCCGATCTGGCGGGTGTCGCCCGGGCAACAATGACCGGGCTGATCGACACCCTCGAAAAGGACGGCCTTGTCCGCCGTGAGCCCGACACCGTTGACCGCCGAATGATGTACGTCCGGCTCACTCCCAAGGGGAGGGAAGCCCTCCAGGAGCTGCTTCCGGAGTATTTTCAAAGGATCGCGGCCTTGATGAGGCCCCTCTCGGAAAACGAGCGCAGGACGTTGGTGGGTCTGCTGGACAAGATTGCCGAGCAGGCGACCGCGTTGGGCGCGACACCGGGGGCGCACCCTGGGCCCGCGGCCCTTGCCGGCGCGCAATAGCCATCCTGCCGTCACTTACCGTTTCTCCACCACCCACCATGTTCAAAAAAATCACCATCACGGCCCTGGGGCTTCTTGTCGTCCTTGGTTCTGTCGTCGGCGTCAAGGTGCTCCAGATTTCCACCTTGATCGGGCAAACCGCAAAATTCGCCCCGCCGCCGGAATCGGTGACGACCGGCACTGTCCGCGAGGAGGATTGGCGCCTTGAGCTGGCCTCCGTTGGATCGCTCTCGGCGGTCCAGGGGGTGACCGTGTCCGCGGAGCTCGACGGCAAGGTCGTGCAGATTCCCTTTGTGGCCGGCAGCGCCGTCCGGGCGGGCGACCTCCTTGCCAGGCAGGACACCTCGGTCGAGGAGGCGCAGTTGCGCTCGTCGGAGGCCGCCGTGGAGCTGGCGCGGATCAGCCTCGACCGCTCGCGGGAGTTGCTGGCGAAATCGGCAATTTCTCAGTCGCAGCTGGACTCGGACGATGCGTCTTTCAAGCAGGCGGAGGCACAGGCCGACAATATTCGCGCGACGATCGCCAAGAAGACGATCCGGGCGCCGTTCTCGGGGAGCCTCGGCGTGAGGCTGATCAACCTCGGGCAGATCCTCAAGGCGGGCGACTCCATCGTCTCGCTCCAGGCGCTTGACCCGATCTTTGTGGATTTTTACCTGCCGCAGCAGGAGCTTGCCCAGATTTCACCGGGTTTGACGGTGTTCCTGGCCGGCGACTCGATCGGCCCCGACCCGGTGCAGGGTCGGATCACCGCGATCAACCCGGATGTGGACAGCTCGACGCGCAATGTCCGTGTCCAGGCCACGATCGCCAACCCGACCGGTTTGCTCCGTCCCGGGATGTTTGTAAACGTAGTGGCCCAGCTTCCCCGGGCCCGTAAGGTCGTCGTGATCCCGGCGACATCGGTGCTCGCGCAGCCCTACGGCGACACCGTCTTTGTCGTCGAGGAAAAAGCCGATCCGGCGACGGGGGTGAAGTCCCAGGTCGTGCGCCAGCAGGTGGTGCGGGTCGGGGAGCAGCGGGGGGACTTTGTCGCGATCGAGTCGGGGCTCACCCCCGGCGAAACCGTGGTGACGACGGGCGTCTTCAAGCTGCGCCCGGGAGAGGCGATCAGCCCGCAGAATGACCTCGCCCCGGACGCACAGCTCGCCCCGAAGCCAGGCGATTCCTGAAAATGAAATTCACCGATCTTTTCATCCGGCGCCCGGTGCTGGCGCTGGTGGTCAACCTGGTCATCCTGATCGCCGGCGTCCAAGCCTACAGGACGCTCAATGTCCGGCAATACCCGCGGAGCGAAAACGCCTCGGTGACCGTCACGACGGTCTATGTCGGCGCCAGCGCCGACCTGGTGCGCGGCTTCATCACCACGCCGCTTGAGCGCGTGATCGCCGCCGCCGACGGCATCGATTATCTCCAGTCGCAGAGTTCGCAGGGCGTTTCCGTCATCACGGCCAGGCTCAAGCTCAACTACGACGCAAACCGGGCGCTGTCCGAGATCAGCTCCAAGGTGGACCAGGTGCGGGGCAACCTTCCCGCGGAGGCCCAGGTGCCGGTCCTGAACATTCAGTCGGCCGACAGCCAACTGGCCTCCGCGTACCTTCGCTTTACGTCGAACGTTTTGCACCAGAACGAGATCACTGATTACCTCGTGCGCGTGGTCCAGCCGCGCCTGTCGGCGATCGAGGGTGTGCAGCGGGCCGACATCCTTGGCGGGCGCACGTTTGCCATGCGCATCTGGCTGAAGCCGGACCGGCTGGCCGCGCTCAACATCAGCCCCTCCCAGGTCAGCGACGCCCTGATGGCCAACAACCACCTGACGGCCCTGGGCGCCACCAAGGGAAACCTGATCGAGGTGAACCTCACCGCCAACACGGACCTGCGCTCCGTCGAGGAATTCAGGCAGCTCATCATCCGCCAGCAGAACAACGCCGTGATCCGCCTCAAGGACGTCGCCGATGTGGTGCTCGGTGCCGAGGACTACGACACCGAGGTCCGTTTCTCGGGGGAAACGGCCGTGTTCATGGGCATCTATCCGCTGCCCAACGCGAACTCGCTGGACGTCATTGCGAGGGTGACCAAGGCGATGGACCAGATCGACAGGGACCTCCCGTCCGGGTTGAGCGGCGGGGTCGCCTACGATGCCACGGCGTACATCCATGACGCGATCCACGAGGTGTTCCACACCCTGGCGGACACGCTTCTGATCGTGGTCGCCGTGATCTTCATTTTCCTCGGGACGTTCCGCTCGGTGATCATCCCCGTCATCGCCATTCCGCTGTCGTTGATCGGGGCGATCTTCCTGATGCAGCTTTTCGGCTTCACCATCAATCTCCTGACCCTGCTCGCCATCGTGCTCTCGGTGGGACTGGTTGTGGACGACGCGATTGTCGTCGTGGAAAACGTGGAGCGGCACCTGGACGAGGGACTCTCGCCGCTCAACGCCGCCCTGGTCGCCACCCGCGAGCTTGTCGGGCCGATCATCGCCATGACGATCACGCTTGCGGCCGTGTATGCGCCGATCGGCCTTCAGGGCGGCCTTACGGGCTCCCTGTTCCGCGAGTTTGCATTCACGCTTGCCGGAGCCGTCGTGATCTCGGGCTTCGTCGCGCTGACGCTGTCGCCGATGATGTCGGCGTACCTGCTCAAGCCCGGGGAGGACGAGAGGGGGTTCGCGGGGGTGGTCAACCACCAGTTCTCCCGGCTCCGCAACGGGTACGGCAGGCTGCTCGACATCACCCTGGCGAACCGCGGCCTGGTATACGCCGTCTGGGCGGTGGTGGGGGTGTTCGGCGTGCTGATGATCACGCAGGCGCCCGCGGAGCTGGCCCCCGCCGAGGACCAGGGGGTCATCTTTGGGTTTGGAACGACCGCTGCGAATGCGACCCTCGACCAGAACCGGCCCTATGCGGCCGCGGTCAACAAGGCCTTCTTCAGCTTCCCCCAGACCAGTTTCGTGTTCCAGCTCACCGGTCCAAACATGGCGATCGCGGGACTTGTCGCCAAACCGTGGGGCGTGCGCAAGGAGGCGATCGGCAAGATGGTACCGCAGGTCCAGGCCAAGGTTTCCAGGATTCCCGGGCTCCAGTTTTTCCTCGCCCAGCCGGCGCCGATTCCCGGCGGCGACAACTTTCCGGTCGAGGTCGTGATCACCTCCACGGCCGATCTGGACCAGATCCTTCCGTTTGCGCAGCAGATCGCCGACGATGCCGCGAAGAGCGGGATGTTCGCCTTCCCCCCGCTTCTGGACGTTCGGTTCGACCAGCCGCAGTCGGAGCTGGTCATCGACCGCAACAAGGTTGCCGCCCTCGGGCTCAACCTCCAGCAGGTCGGCGGCGACCTCTCCGCGGCCATGAGCGGGAACTATGTCAACTGGTTCAATATCGCGGGTCGAAGCTACAAGGTGATTCCCCAGGTGAAGCGCGTGGACCGCCTGACCCCGGACCAGCTCACGAAGATCTACGTGACGGGCCCGAACGGCCAGTTTGTTCCGCTCAGCACGGTGGCCACCCTCCGCAACTCCACCGTTCCCCGCTCGCTCAACCGCTTCCAGCAACTCAACGCGGTTGTCATCAGCGGCGTGGCCTTCCGGCCGCTCGACGAAGCACTCAAGTTCTTTGAGAACGACTGCGCGAGGGTGCTCCCGAAGGGCTACGG
>Ga0302319_10011822_pt1 | contig 16528 bp, 10 predicted proteins | sample Bog_T0_2_FD_203319 | JGI IMG/M metagenome (GOLD analysis project Ga0302319, IMG submission 203319) | Peat permafrost microbial communities from Stordalen Mire near Abisko, Sweden - Bog_T0_2 | ecosystem: Environmental > Terrestrial > Soil > Wetlands > Peat | place: Sweden: Abisko, Stordalen Mire...
GTCTTGGTGGGCTGGATCAGGCTTGGGACAGGACCGGCAGGGGTGGGGAAATCCACCAGCACCGGCTGGGCGGCAAGGTCATAGTCCCACAGATCGTGATGCACGGCCTGGAAGCTCCAGCGCACCGCGCCAGTATCCGCATCGAGCGCAACGATGGCGGTGGAGAAGCGGTCGGTTTGCGCGCTACGGCCCGCGCCATAAAAATCCGGGCTGCCCATGCCCATGGGCACATAGACAAGGCCCAGCGCCTCGTCGCCGCTGAAGACCGTCCAGCTGTTGGGCGTCGAGGGTGTATAGGTCTGGCCGGCGGCAAGCGGCTCGGGATCGTCGGGACGGCCGGGATCGAAGGCCCATTTCAGCCGCCCAGTGAGCGCGTCATAGCCGCGAATGACGCCCGGCGGCACATGGGTGGACTGGTCGTCGACGATGAAGGCGCCGATGACGGCTGTGCCATGCACGATGGTCGGCGGCGAGGTGGGATTGGTCCAGCCCGGCGGGAATTTGCCCACGCCTTCGCCCAGATTGACTTCGCCCTGGTTGCCGAAGCTGCGGCAGGGCTGGCCTGTTGTTGCGTCCAGCGCGATTAGCCGGTTGTTGACGGTGCCCAGAAGAATACGGGTGGGACATTCGCGCGTTCCGGCCGGGGCGCGGAAGAAGGCGACGCCGCGGCAGACCGCACGGCCGGCGGTGGCGAAATTGATCTTGGTATCATGGCGCCACAATTGCCGGCCGGTCACCGGATCGAGCGCGAAGACCGCGCTATAGGCGGTGCAGCCAAAAAGGGTGCCGTCCACCATCAAGGGCGTCACTTCCAGGCTGCCGATGCGCCGTCCGCCCTTGGGAATGAGGCCGGCATGATAGATCCAGGCCTGCTCCAGATTGCGCGCATTGGCGGGCGTGATTTGGGAAAGCAGGGAATAGCGCGTTCCATGAAGAGTGTTGCCGTAATGGCTCCAATCGCCGCTGCCCGCCGCGGCCGGCGCCGGAGTGCCGGCGGGGGCAAGATTGGCGATCACGCCACGGTTGGGGGGCGACAGCATCAATGCCGCCAAGCCCAAAACAGACAACAGCAAGGCGGCCAGTGCGGCGCGCCGCGCCGCCGGTCCGGCAAGCGGCAGCAGCCACAGTCCAGCCACCGCAAGATAGACAAGGCGCGGCATCAGGGCCCAGCCGTCGAAGCCGACTTCCCATACCGACCAAACCATCGTCGCCAGGAAGACAAGGCCGAATAGCGTCACGCCGGAACGCCGCCGGCGCAATATCAGCACCGCCGAAACCAGGATCAGGACGCCGCAGACGGCATAATAAAGTGAGCCGCCCAGCGCTGCCAGATAAAGGCCCGGCACCAGCATCGCCAGGCCGGTAAAAAGCAGCAGAAGAAAGGAGAGTATCCGCATCCCGCCCTATTGATAGCCAAGGGCGAAGGACCACAGCACCGATCCGTCCATGCCCGCGATATATTGGCGGCCATCGACCATGTAGGTCATCGGCGTGGCGCGCCAACTGTCATTGGTGCGAAAGGTGTAGAGCGTCTCGCCGCTGCGGGCATCGACCGCCGCGAAATCGCCGCCGATTTCACCATGAAACACCAGCCCGCCGGCGGTGGCGAGAATGCCGGTATAATCCGTCTCCTGCGGTCCCACCAGCGCCTTGTCCCAGACGATATCGCCGGTCTCGATATTGAGGGCGCGGACATGGCGGGTGCCGGCATCCGCCGGATCGGGATTGTTGCCGAAGATGCGTCCCTCGCTGCGGTAAATGCCGCAATCTTCCGCCGCCATCACATAGAACAATTTGGTCTGCGGATTGAAGGCGGCGGGATACCAGTTGGTCGCGCCCCGCACGCCAGGGCAGGTCAAGGTGCCATCCTTGGTCGGCGTGTTGCCGGCGATCAGGTGCGGCGCGCCGGTCCTGGGATCGAAACCGCTGGCCCATGTCATTTTGTGGACGAAGGGCTTTGCCAAGAGGAACTGGCCGTTGGTGCGGTCGAGGACATAAAAGATGCCGCTGCGCTGGGCGCTGAGCAGCAATTTGCGCGGCTTGCCCTTCCACATCGTATCGGCCAGCACCATGGGCTCGGTGGAATCCCAGTCATGGGTATCGTATGGCGTGAACTGGTAATGCCATTTGAATTTTCCCGTCCTGGCGTCCAACGCCACCACCGAATTGGTATAGAGGTTGGTGCCGCCGCGCTCGCCCGCATCGGTGTCGGGATAGGGATTGCCCACCGGCCAGAACAGCGTGCCAGTTTGCGGATCATAAGAGCCGGTCTCCCAGGTGGCGCCACCGCCCGTCGCCAGGGCGCGGCCGATCCAGCTTTTCGACAAGGGCATCTCGCCCGGCTTGGGGATGGTGTAAAAGCGCCAGGCTTCCTTGCCGGTATCGGCGTGATAGGCAACGATGAAACCGCGCATCGGCGTGTCGCCGCCCGCGATGCCGGTGATCACCAAATCGTTCACCACCAGCACGGAGGCAGAGGTATAAACCGCCCCCTTCTCGCTGTCCTCGGCCAATCTTTGCGACCACATCACCGCGCCCGTCAGGCGGTTGAGGCAGACGATATAGGCGTCATCGGACGTGTAAAAAAGCCGGTCGCCCAGAATGGCGACACCGCGGTTCGGCCCCACCGGCGGTACCGCCGCGCCCGGCCGCGGCGGCCCGCGTCCGAATGTCGGGGGCACACCCAGGCCGTTGGTGCGCGGCGTGCACCAGATGCGAAGGCCGGTCCTGGCGTCCAGGGCGCAGACTTGCGGCCCGCCGGTAACATACATGATGCCGTCGGCCACGATCGGTTCGCCTTCCAGGCCGACGCCGCCTGGCGTGAAAGCCCATTGCGGCTGCAACTGCCTGACATTGAGGCTGTTGATCCGGTTCAGCGCGCTGAAATGATTGCCGTCACGCGCGCCGTTATAGGTGACCCATTCGCCCGGTTTGGGATTCATCACTGCGTCGATGTCAGCCTGTGGGATCGGCGGCACATCGCCATTCAGGGGTCCGGCCAGGATTCCCCCCAGCGTGCCCAGATAGGCCAGCAGGTCGCGGCGCTGTTCGGCGCCGCCCTGATAGGCGGGCATAAAGGATTGCTTGTCCTGAATGATGCTGGCGATGTCCGCCATGTCGAGCATGCGGAATTTTCCATCCAGGGTCTGCAGGGCGACTTCATGTTCGGTGCGGCGGCGGGCAAAGCCGCGAATTTTTTCGCCGTCTTTCATCACCACGGTCTGGACGGCCCATTGGAAGTCGGGACAAAAGGCATAGCCGGGACAAACCGGCATGGTCTTGACGCCCATCATCGCGGTGGGGTCGTCGAGCCAGCGCTCCATTTCAGCCCGGGTGGCGCGCGCCGCGATCCCCGAAAGATCGGGACCCGAAGAGCCGCCTTGGCCGCGCACCATGTGGCAGCCCGAACAGCCGGCGCTGGAGAATTCGGCCTCTCCCCGCGCGACCTGATCGGGCGGCGCATCCTGCAATCCCGAAATATTCATTCCATGAATCCAGGCCGCCAGCCGGGCCACCTCATTTGCCGGCAGACTGGGGAATGGCGGCATGCCGCGCTGGCCGCCCCTGATGATCGCGGCAATGCCATCCGCGTCCAGTGTGCGCAGATGCGCGTTGGCGTTCAGCGCCGGCGCACGGTCGCCGCCGCCGCCATTGTCGCCATGGCAGCCGGCGCAGCTTTGATTGAAATCCTGCCGGGCCAGGGCGATCTTCGCAGGATCCGGCGCGGCGGGCGCATTCTGCGCCTGGGCATGAAAGATCAGGACCATGGCGGCAAGGCCCGCGGCCGCCAGGCCGGCGGCCAGAGCGCGGATCACCCCCGCGATCTGGGACTTCAAGTCATGCTCGGCTGGTTGGGCGCGCGCTTGATCCACTTGTAAGCGCGCGCCGAATTCTTCCAGAAATATTTCTCCGCGGTGGCGCGCGGCTTGGTGGCGAAGAATTTCTTCACCAGGGAAACTTCCTGCGGGATGGTGGCAACACCATAGCTGTTGGGATAATCGGTTCCGAATATCACGCGATCCTCGCCAAAGGCGTCAAACAGATATTCCAGCCGGGCGCGCAGCTTCTCATAGTCGGTGGGCACCGTGCCGTCCGCCAGCGGATGATAGACCTCCGTCAGCTTGACAAAAATATTGGGCCGCATCGCCATTTCACGGATCACTGCCTCATAGGCTTGCTGGTTGTCCGGGGTGGGATCGAAGGACGGCAGGTGATCCATAATGATGCGCAGGTCGGGAATGGCGTCGGCCAGAAGCACATTGGCCTGCATCAGCGGCATGCTGGGGTTGGCCGTATCCAGCACAAGATCGGCCTGAGCCAGAAGCTTGAGGTTTGCGACCATGTCCGGATTGAGGACGGTTTTGGCGTCTTCCTGGTGGTGGAACCGGCTGAAGCGGATGCCGCGATAGAGCGGGTTCTTATGATAGCGCCCCAGATATTCGGCAAATTCCGGCTTTCCCGGGTCCAGACTGCCCGAGACGCCGACGATGATGGGGTCGGCCTGGGCGACTTCAAGGTACCAGAGATTGTCTTCGATCCAGTTGCTCGACTCCACCACCACCGCCCCGACAATGCCGGTGGGCGTGGCCAGCGGACGATAGCCGGACGGAAGCGAGACTTTCGATATCGCGCGATAGGCCGGCGAGCCCATATATCCCGCGCCCTGCGGCCTGGTCCCGTCGAACAGATGGATATGCGCGTCAATGATCGGGATATCGTCGACGCTGGGAGACTGCGCCAGAGCTTGCCCCGCGCCGGCAAGCAGCGCGGCGTAGGCGCCGCCTGCCAGAATGTCACGCCGGTTCAAACCGTTTGCTGTTGTATCCGGCATAACATGGCCCCTTTCAGTTGGCGGTCGTGTCCGTTACCGGGATGCGGGAAACGCGGCGGCCAGATAGGTGACGATCGCATCGAACTGCGCATCCGTGGCCTTGGCGCCATTGTTTGCCATCTGGTTGACTACGTCCTTCCACCCGGCGGCGTCGAGCTGCTGCTTGGTCACCACCAGCGGCGAATGACATTTGGAGCAGACCTGAATCAGGACTTCGCGGCCCGGCAGGGCGGGCAGAGCCGCATTGGCGTCCGTGCCCGGGGCGGCCGGCGGTGCCGGCTGCGCCATCACGGCACCGGACATCAGCAGGCCGGCGATGCAAAGCGAAAGGCTGCGCATGATTAATCCCGTCGGAAGCCGCGCTATTTCTTCGGCAGCGCGAAGGCAATGATCTCGTCGCTGGTGACTTCGGAGCCTGTGAGGCCGCCGCCGGTATCCACCACGGTGACGAACTGGCGCCCATCCGATCCCCTGTAGGTGATGGGCGTATCCTCAACCGATGCCGGAAGCTTGACCTCCCACAGCGGATTGCCGGTTGCGGTGGCAAAGGCGCGCAGCCGGAAATCATCCGTGCCGCCGACAAACGTCAGACCGCTGGCAGTGAGAATGACGCCGCTGGAACTGGGACGGCCGGTGTCCTGCAGCCCCGGCGCCAGCATGTCGGACACGCCCAGACTCTTCTGGTAGGCGATGTCACCCGTATCCATGTTGACGCCAACCAGCGTACCCCAGGGCGTGGGGCCGCAAAACAAATGGCGCTCGGGATCGCCAAAGCGGCGCAGGCCCGCAAGAGGACCGGCATTGGCATAGCTGCCGTCGGGCATCTTCATGATGCGCATCGGCTGGAAAATATTGCTGACGTTCGAAACAAACAGATGCAACTTGGGATCGTAAGAGCCGCCCCAGAAATTGATGCCGCCCGCCGGTCCCGGCGGCGACATGCTATATTGGTTGAAGGCGATGGGCATGAAGGGTCCGCCCAGCTTCATGTGATTGTCGTCCACCATGTGTTCGCAATAGGACTGAAGCTGCGGCTCGCCCTTATAGAGATTGTCGCGCGAGACGGTGTTCTGTGCCAGTTGCGCGGGCTTGACCGGGAATGGCTGGGTCGCTGACGTCTGCTCGCCGGGAACATCGCTTGCCGGCACCGGGCGTTCGACAATGTCGAAGATTGGCTTGCCGGTGACGCGATTGAACACGAACATCAGGGAAGCCTTGTCCATCACGATGACGGCGGGAATCGTCTTTCCGCCGCGATGCAGATCGACCAGGAGCGGGGCCGATTGGGTGTCATAGTCCCAGACATCGTGATGAACGAGCTGGAAGTGCCAGAGATATTTGCCGGTATTCGCATCCACCGCGACCAGGGACGATGAGAACAAATTGTTGCCCGGGCGGTCGGAGCCGATGCGGTCATTGTTGGGGGCGCCAAACGGCATGTACAGAATGCCCCGCTTCACATCGACCGACATGTATCCCCAGACATTGACGCCGGACCGGTTCTTGGCGCCGTCGGGGGTCCAGCTGTCGTAACCCATTTCGCCCGGCCGCGGCACAGAATGGAAAGTCCAGACCAGTTTGCCGGTCTTGATGTCCCAGGCCCGCGTATCGCCGGCCGGGCCGGTTCCACCATTGGAGCCACCTGGGCCTTCGCCCGTACCGGCGCCGGTGATGATCAAATTCTTGTAGATGGTCGGCGCCGAAAGCAGCGAGTAGGGCTGGTCCATGCCGGTTTGCATCACCTCGGGGGTCTTGAGATTGACGATGCCATTCACGCCGAACCCGGAAATGGGCGTGCCATCCGAAGCCCGTATTTCGTAAAGCAGGCCCGCATCCGTCCCGAAGATGATCGAAGGCGCCCGTCCGTTGCCGCCCGGCGCATAGGCGATGCCGCGCTTGGATGGCGTATCGCCGTCCGGCAGCGGGAATTTCCATTTCTCCGCGCCGGTGGTGGCGTCCAGCGCGACGATGAAGCCGTAAGGCGAGCCGATATAAAGCGTGTTGCCGATCATCAGCGGCATGGATTCGTCATATTGCAGGCGGCCGGCATAGCCGGCGGGCTTCATATGATAGGTCCAGGCTTGCTCCAGCGCTGTGACGTTTTTCGCTGTGATCTGCGTCAGCGGGCTGTAGCGATTGGCAGTGCCGTCATAATTGGTGCTCGTCCAATCCGCCGTGCCGGAGGCGCTTTCCGCCGCGCCGCGGGAAACGCCGAATACCAGCAGCGAAAGCGCCACGCCCAACGACAGCCTCGCGGCGATTCCCCTCATGAACTTTCCTCCCACGTCCGTTTCCTGGCGGTTTATCGGTTTGCATTCATCATTGGGAAAAGCCTCTGCGCTGTCAAACAAGCGGCGCGTTGCTGCGGCGCACCATGGCACCCAATTGTTGCCCATCGCGCAATGGCATCAATTGGGTCAAGCCGTCCTGCCCGCAAGATGCCGCGAGTTTTTTTCGCGCAAAGGCGTGGGCTGTGTGGCGTCACATATACTTCCATGCAGGTTTCGGTTAGATTTGCCGCGCCACAGGGGATCGGAACACAGACGCGAAAAGCGCTCCGGTTCGGCCTGCCTCGAGGGGATGACGCAGTCGTATTCAGATGGGGAATTCATGAACGAGACAGCAATTCATATTCATCCCGGCCGCCGTGCGGTTCTGCAATCCGCGGCCACGCTGGCGCTGGGCGCCGGTCTGCTGCGCTTGTCAGGTGCGGCTCAGGCTGCCGATGTCCAGGGCGCGCACCTGATGACCCCCAGCGGCAAGCCGCTGCGCGGCCTATATCCCATTGTCGAAACGCCCTTCACCGAAAACGACAAGCTCGACACCGAACTCTTGGCGGGCGAAGTGCAATTTCTCAATCGGGGCCGCGTCGCCGGCATGATCTGGCCGGTGTTTGCCAGCAGCTGGTCCACCCTTTCCGACGCCGAGCGCATTGAAGGGGCAGAAACGATTCTTGCGGCGGGCAAGGGCGGGCGATCGGCGATGGCGATTGCCGTCCAGAACATGGCCTGGGACACGCCCACATCTGTCCGCTATGCCAAACATGCGGCCGCTCACGGCGCGGACGCCATCGTGTCCATCCCGCCGAACAATGGCTGGAATGTCAGCGACCAAGTCATTCTGGATTATTACAAGGCCATCGGCGCGGCGACCGACCTGCCCCTGATTGTGCAGTCGCGCGGCACCATGAGCGTCGATCTCATGGTCGCGTTGTTCAATGCTATCCCCACCATCCGCGCGACCAAGGATGAGGTCGGTAATCCCTTGGAACGCGCGCCGGAACTGATGCGGCGCACCAACAACAAGCTGGCGATCTGGGCGGCCGGCGGCGGCACCGGCAACCAGTTGCTGCAGGAATTGCCGCTGGGTTTCGAGGGCCTGTGCCCGACGCCGCAATTTGCCGATTTCCTGCAACAGGCGATGGAACTGTATTGGGCTGGCAAGAAGCAGCAGGCTTACGACATGTATGCCCGTGTCCAGGGCTTCGCCACCATTCCCGGCGCGACCGACTATATGATGGTGGCGCGCGGCGTGTTCAAGGAAACCACCAAGCAGCGGCGCCAGCCGATGGAGCCGGAGGCGCTTCCGCCGGGCGGCGCACGCCCGGCCGGGGCACCGCGCAATGCGCCGCTGACGGAAGCCGACAAGCAATTCATTCGCGATGCGATGAACACCTATCTCAAGCCATACGCGCTGGGGTGATAGTGGCGCGAATATCGTCGCGGCGCTTTCCCCGCCGGAACTGAACCGGCTTTGCGGTGTGTTGGATGTGCGTGTAACGGCACTTCGATATTGCTGTCGCGTAAGGGGATCACGTTTTATACAACGTCACAACTTTATCGGGGGGTAATAGAAATGGCTGACAGACTGGGTTCTTCGCGCCGAAATTTTCTTTCGAACACTGCGTCTCTCGCCGCGGGGGCCGGCCTTTCCGTGATATCGACAGCCGGCGCTGCAGCGGCGCAATCGGTGGGCGTCAAGGTTGCCGATCTGCCGGACCTGACCATCAAGACGGCCAAGGTCTATGCCACCGACCTGGGCAGCTACAAGCCGCTCAACTCACCCGATCACGGCGAACTGGTTTCGCTCACCACCGCCGGCGGCATCGAGGCCGTCTATACGCTGGGCAACCGCAACGGCACGCCCCACTGGCTGGATTGGGCCAAGGGCGCACTGGTGGGCAAAAGCGTGCTCGACCTGTTGCCGACACTGACCTCGACCTCCGGCCTGAAGGCCAATTACGGTTACAATGCCAGTGCTTGGCGTCCGCCCAGCGCGGTCAGCGCATTTTCACGCGTGCCGCAACTGGGTACCACCTCGGCCTTCAACACCGAAGGCCTGGTCGGCAGCGGATTGACGCCGCGCGGCGGCGGCAATTGGCCGAACTGGTACACCGCCTCCGCTGATGTGATGCTGTGGGACATATTGGGCCAGGCGGTAGGCCGTCCGATCTACAAGCTGCTGGGCGGCGGTGTGGGCGGGAGCAAGGACCGCATCATGGCCTATGCCAGCACCGCGCATCACGCGACGATCGAGGAATATGCGCCGGAAGTGGTGCAGGCCAAGGCGATGAACTTCAAGGGCTACAAGATTCATCCCGGCCCCGGCCAGCATCGCGGCGGCAAGCCGATCCCCACCTATATGGGACACATGGAGGAAATCCGCCAGGTGCGCGCGGCGGCGGGCGACGAGTTCGTTCTCGCCCACGATCCGGTGCAGGCCTATAACCGCTACGAGGCCATGCAGGTGGGCCGCCTGCTCGATGAGCTTGACTATGCCTGGTTTGAAGATCCCATCCGCACCACCGACATGGACGGGTTGATCGAACTGAACAATGCGCTGGGCCTGCCGCTGCATGTCGGCGAATTTCTGTATTCGATATCGGATTTCGCCGAATATATCGCCAAGGGCGCGCTCAATGTGGCGCGCCTGATCGCCGACAATGTCGGCGGCATCAGCGGCGGCATGCGTGTCGGCCTGCTGGCCGACGCTTTCGGCCTGGAATGCACGCCGCACAATTGGGGCAATCCCATTGATCTGGCGGTCCATTTCCACCTGGAACTGGCGCTGCCAAACTGTTCCTGGTTCGAAGTGCCGATGCCGCCCGAGGCCGCCGATCATCCCTATATGGATATCAAGTACCGGCCCGATGTGGACGGCTATATCCACGCCCCGACGCTGCCGGGGCTGGGCGTGCCGATCAATCGCGCCGAACTCGACAGGCTGACCAAACGGATCGACCGCTAGTCGGCCTGGCGCGCCCGCGTCAGGGGCGGCGGCTGTCTGCGCTAATTGGCGAAATTCTTGATCGCATTGCGATCAAAATCGTTGGAGAAGGCGGCGAATTCGTCTGTCGCCACCTCCGCCACCGGAACCGGCGCCTGGAGCGCGCCGGCATCCTGCAGAAGCTTGATATAGGCCTGCATGCCGGTCATGGACGGCGCCCCGATCCGCCGGCTGTCGGGATTGGCAGCCGGAAGGTCATTGCGCCAGACGCTCAACTCCGCGGTTTTGCTTTTCAGATCCTCCGGCGTGAAGGGCTTTCCGGTGGCCGTGAGCAGGGCCTTTGCCGCCGCGTCGGGATGGTAGTCGATCAGCAGCGCCGCCTTGACGATGGCGCGGGAGAAACGCTGGATCGCATCATGCTTGCTGGCGAGAATCGACGGCGCCGCCAGATAGCCGGCATTGGCTGAATCCTCCAGCGTCGGGTGATAGAAAATGCGCAGCTTCAGGCCGCTCACCATGTAGGGAATGAGCTCGTACACGGGCAAGGCCGCGGCATCCACCCGGCCCGAGGTCAATGCCGAGGCGGCCGTGTCCGACATGCCGATACTGACGAATTTATAGTCTGCCGGCGTCAGTCCTGCCGATGCCAGGGAGGACTGCGTCGCAAGACTCGCGGAGGGTCCGCCATTCACGGTATGCACGCCGATCGACTTGCCCTTGAAATCGGCCAAGGTCTTGATCGGGCTGCTGTCGAGCACGGCGATCACATAACCGAATTTCGAGGCGCGGGTGAGAAACATCTTCAGGTGATCGCCCTGGCCATAGCTGGTGATCGCCGATTCAATTCCCATCGGGCAGACATCGACGGTGCCGCTGGCGCATATATGCGCAGCTATGGTCGAGCCGTTCGCCAGCAGCCTGGTGGTGACGTTCAGATGCTCCGCCTTGTAAAAACCCGCGCCGTTCGCGATCAGGTTCAGGGCATTCATCAGCGGCGGGGTGGTATCGCCCAGAAGGAAGATCAAATTGTCATCGGCCGACAGCGCCGGCCCCCGCGCCAGCAGCAGGAACGCAAGGGCGGCGGCGGCGTTGCGGAGAATTCGAAAAGAGGTCATCGGTTCACCTTTTCGTTGTTGTTGCGGCCGTCGGCCGTTAGTGCATCGATTTTGCCAATTTCACAAAAGCATCATGGTCAAAGTCATTGGCGAAGGCGACATAGTCATCGCTGACCACATCCGACGAGGCAATCACCGTCTTGGTGACACCCGCATCGGCCAGAAGCTGGCTGTAGCGCTGCAATCCCTCCAGCGAAAGCGCCCCGATCCGCTTGTTGGCGGGATCGGCCGCCGGAAGATCGCTTTGCCATGCGGTCAGTTCCGCCGTCTTACGCTGCAGGTCCACGTCGGTAAAGGGCGTGCCGTCGGCGACGAGCAGCAGCCGGGCCGATACCGCGGGATTGATGCGAACCAGCAGCGCCGCCTTGACGATGGCGCGGGAGAAATGCCGGAGCGCATCGCTATTGGTGGCCATCTCCTCAGCCGATGCGGCATAACCGACATTGGCGACATCCTGGAAGGCGGGATGATAGAAGAAACGGAATTTCCGCCCCGAGACCATCATGGGAATGAACTCATAATAGGGAAATGCCGCGCCCGCGACCTTGCCCGAGGCCAGCGCATCGGCCGCGTCATTCTCGTAGCCGATAGGCACGAAGGTGTAATCGGACGGCCTCAGCCCCACCACCGACAGCGCCGACTGGGTGGTAAAAACGCCGGAGGCGGCAGCGGTGATCACATGCACGCCGATCTGCTTGCCCTTAAAGTCGGCCAGGCTCTTGATCGGACTATCCTGCGGCACCGCGATCACATAGGCAAATTTCGAGGCGCGCGCCAGAAACAGTTTGAGGCGGATACCGTCATTGTAATTGGTGAACAGGGGTTCGATCCCGATGGGACAGATGTCGGCCTTGCCGCCGGCACAGGCCTGGGCGGCTTCCAGCGCGCCGTTCACCGGCAGCTTTGTCACCGTCAGATGCTCGGCTTGATAGAAGCCGGCGCCCTGGGCGATCAGATTGAGGGCGTTCATCAGGGCCGGAGTCTTGGCGCCCAGCGCCACGATCAGCGTATCGTCGGCCGATGCCGGCGGCGTCGCGGCCATGAGGGCGAAGGCGCCCAGCATGACCATCGGCAGGAATTTCAGGAATTTTCGCAGCATGGACGCACTCTCCCTCGCAATGACGCTTTGCCGGATGGATCGCCGATTTTCCACCGCCGGCCCAATCTAATGCGCAAAATTCTCGATCGCCTTGTGGTCGAAATCATTGGCGAAATCCGAGAACTCGTCAGTCACCACATCTGAAGCCTGAACGAGTGTCTTGATCGCGCCGGCATTCTTCAGAAGCTGTATATAGGCCTGCATGCCGGCCATGGAAGGCGTGGCGATCCGCCGGCTATCCGGGTCCGAGGCCGGAAGGTCATTCTGCCAGACGGTGAATTCCGCCACCTTGCGCTGAACGTCCGCGTCCGTGAAGGGCTGGTGAAGGGCGGTGAGCAGTGCCCTGCCCGCCGCGTCAGGATGATCGTGGATCAGGAGCGCCGCCTTGACGATTGCACGGGAGAAACGCGCCATCGCATGGTGCTTGCTGGCGAGAACCGACGGCGCCGCCAGATAACCGGCATTGGCGGAATTCTCCAGGGTGGAATGATGGAAGACGCGCAGCTTCATGCCGCCGACCAGATAGGGAATGAGTTCGTAGAGGGGCAAGGCCGCGGCGTCCACCTGCCCCGAGGTCAGCGCGCCGGTTGCCGAGTCCGTCATCCCGATGGCGACCAGTTTGTAATCCGCCGGCGTCACGCCCGCCGCTGCCAGGGAAGACTGTGTCGCAAGACTGGCGGAGGAACCCACATTCAAGGCATGCACACCGATCGACTTGCCCTTGAAATCGGTCAGGGTCTTGATCGGGCTGCCGTCCAGCACGACGATCACATAACCGAATTTCGAGGCCCGCGTCAGGAACATCTTCAGATGCACGCCCTGGCCATATTGGGTTAGCGCCGGCTCGACCCCCATGGGGCAAATGTCGGCCTGCCCGCTGGCGCACATTTTCAACGCCATATTGGTGTCCTGCACCACGGTGGTGGTGACCTTCAGATGCTCATCCTTGTAGAAACCGGCGCCGTCGGCAACCAGGTTCAGGGAATTCATCAGCGGCGGCGTCGTTCCGCCCAAGAGAAAGGAAAGCGCGTCATCGGCCACGGCCGGCCCCTGCGCCAGCAACAGGATGGCGAAGGCTCCCATGGCGGCATTGCGCACAAAGTGGAAAGAACCTAACGGCATCGGGGGTCTCGACTAACTTTCAACGATCATGATGTCAAGTAATCTGCAAGCCGATTGGGCATCAAGCGGTTGCTGGCGCAGTCGGCCAATTGGCGGAAATGGATTTGGTGCCGCGCAATTTGGCCCTGACATCGTTCTGTGCTCTGAAAAGCGGTGGCCGACACCGGCTCGAAAAAAAATTGGCAGTGATGTTGTAAATTTCGTTCGGAATCCTTCACGACCAGATGCATTGCCGCTGGCGCCACGGGACAAAGAACATGTTCGACAATCTCATGGACTGGGAATGCATCCACACCCGCCGCGACCGATGCGCTCACGGTTTCTTCTGGCCGTCGCTGCAATCGTCATCCTCTGGATCCATCAAATGAATTCCGGGCTTGGTTTATTTTTTAGGCATTATTTGATGGGCGTTGATCAATTCCGCGGCGGCAAAATATTATCAAGTCAAAGTTGACTTACCAGCAGAGAACAGACAATTGTTGCGCAACAAAAGATAAAGGCGGCCCTGTCCAACAGAGGCTGCTTCAGGACCGGAACAAGGAGGCCCCATGTCGAATGCATCTTTCCATTTGATTCGCAATGCCGTTATGGGCGCCTGCGCGATGCTGCTGCTGGCGCAGGCACCGGCCGCGGCGGATGATGCGCTGTCCGTTATCCTGGGCGGCACGACGCCGCCATTGATGAACTCGCTGAACCTTATTGCGGCGGGCGCCGGTTTCTACAAGGACGAGCACCTGAACGTCACAACCAGCATCGTGGAGGGCACGCCTCTGGCCGCGAAAATGTGCGCCCATGGCCAGGCCGACATCTGCCCGATGGGTATCGAAGCGGGAATATCGGGTTACGCCAAGGGCGATGTCCTGAAGATGTTCCTCACCCGCGCGTCGAAATTCGGCTATGTGATCGCCGTGCTCGACAACAGTCCGATCAAGACGCTGGCCGATCTCAAGGGCAAGAAGATCGGGGTACACTCTCTCAACGGCATGTCGCCGATTCTCGCGACCAAGTCCTCGCTGGCCACGGTGGGCCTGAAAGACGGGGATTACACCTTCGTGCCGATCGGCATGACCGACGCGGCGCTGGGCATGTTCACCTCGGGCAAGGTGCAGGCGGCGGCTCTGCCTTTGTATGAGCTTATCCCCTATATGGTCGGCGGCGTGAAGATGCGCATCTTCCATCACGGCACGCTCGCGGATTCGGCCAACGCCGGCTATATCGCCTCGCCTGAGACGCTGACCAAAAAGCACGACGCGATCGCGCGTTTTTCCCGCGCCATCGTCAAGGCGGCGCTGCTGGTCCGCCTCAAGCCCGAAGCCGCCGCGCGCGCCCTGCTCACGGCCAATGGCCAGCCCTTCACGGATGCGGATGTGAAGCGCAAAGTGGCCGAATTCACCGTCTGGCAGGACGATCTTCCGGCGGCAGATCCGGACAGCCGCAGGATCGGTACGCCGTCGGTGGCCGGGATGCAGGCCTATCTCAAAATCCTGAAGGATGCCGGGGTCATCACATCCGATGTTCCGGTGTCGGCGATCGTCACCGATGAATTCGGCGCCGCGGCCAATGATTTCGATCACAAGGCCATTCAGAATTTCAAGAAATAAAATCCCCCGCGGCGCTTTCCAGGCGGGGGAAGTGGGTGCGCGCCGGTAGAAGCTTGCGGAATAGCCAAGTCGCAAGGCGCTGGCCCATGTTAACCATTTGAAAATATTGGTATTTATAAAATGCGTGGCCTTTTTGGCGGCTGTGGCAAAATTACCCGTTAGCCCTTTTGGGAGCCGTCTAAAATTCGAAAAATTCTCGATTTATCAAGGGCTTGCGAAGGGTTTCCTTGGCAATTGCCAAGAAACTGAATTTGCCTTAAATTTATTGTTGCAAATCCAACTGTATGCCTGGAAAGAGTTTGGATTGATACTGTCCTCATGGTGCGCGGACTGAGGGGTCCGTGCGGCGGCGGTGGTTAAGCGCCCCATCGACGTTTTTGAGTTTTTTGCGCGCGTAATAGATCAGGGCGGCCTGCGGGGGCGCTTTAGATCGTATCGGGGAGTAACCTACAGTGAATAATAGCACCATCAAGTCGTCTTTGCTTGCCGCGTCATCCGTCGTGGTCCTTTCGTCGGTTATCGCAACCGCTGCGTTCGCGCAGTCTGGCGGCGGAGATGTCGAGCAGGTGGTTGTTTCCGCCTCGCGCATTTCGATCGCTGGCTATACCCAGCCCACCCCGGTGACGGTGGTTGGCGCCGAGGTGCTGCAGCGTGACGCAAAGACCGATATCGGCGACGCCATTCGCGACCTTCCCGCGGTCGGCGATTCGGACTCGCCCAGCAATGGCGCCACCGCCAGTCTGGCCGCCCAGGGCAATGCGGGCGTCGATGACGTCAACCTGCGCAACCTCGGCATTGCCAGAACCCTGACTCTGTTTGATGGCCAGCGCGTTGTCAGCTCCAACCCGGCCGGCGGCGGCGTCGATCTCAGCACAATTCCCACCGCACTGATCGAGCGCATCGACGTGGTGACCGGCGGCGCCTCTGCCGCCTGGGGCTCGGACGCGGTGTCGGGTGTCGTCAACCTGGTGCTGAACAAGAATTTCACTGGCATCAAGGGCAGCGTGCAGTATTCCAACAATGAACAGATGGATCATCAACAGGAAAAGGGCGACCTGTCCTACGGCACCGACTTCGCCGGCGGCCGCGGCCATTTCGTGGTCAGCGCCACCTATACGATGAGCCCGGACCAGATCTTTTATTCCATGGACAAGTGGTGGAGCCCGCAAATGCTGTTCCCCGGCCCGGCGGGCGGCCCGACCTATATCCATGTCGGCAATTTCGGCAACACGGCGGGCAGCGCCGGCGGCATCATCCAATCCAGCGCGGCGGCGACCACGGCCGGCCCCAGCGGCCAGGCCAAAGCCAATGCCCTGCAAGGCATACAGTTCGTCGGTCCGAATGCGACCGTCACGCCGTTCAATACCTTCACGCCGTGGAATGGCTCCAGCGGGTGGGTCTCCAGCTTGAAGCTCTGCGCCAACTGCTCGGCGACACCATATACAGACCTTCAGGCCTATAGCTCGAACGCCACGCCCTATCACAACACCACGCTGTTCGGCTATGCCCGCTACAAGCTGACGGACACGATCCA
>Ga0302319_10011824_pt1 | contig 16526 bp, 8 predicted proteins | sample Bog_T0_2_FD_203319 | JGI IMG/M metagenome (GOLD analysis project Ga0302319, IMG submission 203319) | Peat permafrost microbial communities from Stordalen Mire near Abisko, Sweden - Bog_T0_2 | ecosystem: Environmental > Terrestrial > Soil > Wetlands > Peat | place: Sweden: Abisko, Stordalen Mire...
CACTTCCTCCAGCTCTGGATGGATCTGGCTCCCGTCCTGGCCGCGCGCGCTCCGGACCGCGTGGCGCTGGAAATCCTCAACGAGGCCGTCGCCCGCGATCCCCGGGACTGGAACCGCGTGTCTACCGCCGCCTTCCGCGCCATCCGCGAGGCCGCACCGCTCCACGACATCGTGCTGGGCTCCAACTGGTATTGCATGTGCAAGTCCTTCGACACCCTGGAGATCCCGGACGACCCGAAGAAGATCCTGACCTTCCATTTCTACAACCCCATGGCGGTGACCCACCACCAGGCCGACTGGACCCCGCTGGGAGCGTGGGACGGCCCGGTCGCCTACCCGGGACTTCCTTGGCCCGAAGGCGTGCCGGAATCCGTCCCCGAACCCCTGCGCAGCCGGATGGTGTCGGCGAACACACCCTGGGGAACGGCGCAGATGGAACAGGAATTGGCATTGCCGATGGCGCGAGCCCGGGAGACCGGTAGCCGGCTCTATTGCGGCGAGTTCGGAGTCCACGCGGCGGCGCCGGTCGAGTTGCGCGGCGCCTGGCTCGGCGATGCGGTGCGGAGCTTCGAATCCCACGGAATCGGTTGGGCCATGTGGGACTGGAAGGGCGTGTTCGGCGTCGTCGATCGCCAAGGAAATCCGACCGGCATCCACCAGGTCCTGTTCCCCCATACCCCGTAGGGATGGATCCGGTCAATCCACCCGGATGGGCAGGACCATGAACGGGAGTCCCCGCACGTAGAGGCGTCGCTGGATGGCGAACACGATGTTGTTGTGCAGGATCCGCGTCCACAGGCCTTCCTTGCGGAACACGAGCTGGCCCCCGAAGAACACCGAATGGGGATAGTCCTTGGCGGTGTCGCGGGCCAGATCCTCCAGCGAGTTCACCACGTCCGAGCCCACGCTCCAGCGGCCTTCCGCCGATTTCCCGTTGCGCCTCAGGTAGGCCACATACTTGTCGGTCTCGACCTTGGTGTGCTCCTTGAGGGAATCCACTTCGTCCGCACCCTTGAAGGATCCGGCGTCCAGCACCCCCACGTGGAGGATCACGAAATTCCGATAGAAGTCGCCGTACAGGCGCAGGATCGCGAAGAGGCTGTGGAGGCCCAATCCGTTCCACCCGTTCACCAGGAGCACCGCCGTGCGGGCCTTGCGATCCGGTTCGCGGAGCTCCGGAGGGGCGCCGGGGACGGACAGTTCGGCGGCCTTCACCAGGGTGTCCAGGCGGGACAGCGTCTGGGATGTGGCGGCGTAGTGGCGCTTCATCAGGACCGCGGCTCCGGCCAGGCCCAAGGTGATCACCATGGTGACCCACCCGCCCTCGGCGAACTTCACCACCACCACGAAGCAGAGGATGAAACCCGTGAGTCCGCATCCGATCCCGGAGACGAGGATGTGCTTGATCCAGCGCGGGTCCGCGTGCCTTTCCTTCCACCAGTGGATCACCATGCCCAGTTGGGAAAGCGTGAAGGTGATGAACACGTTGATGGAATAGAGCACCACCAGGAAATCCACGCTACCGTGGCTTCCGAACAGCGCGAGCAGCGATGCCGCTCCCATGACCACGATGCCGTTTTGCGTCACCAGCCGGTCGGAGAGGTGGGCGAACCGCGAGGGGAGCCACCGGTCGATGGCCATGTTGGACAGGACGCGGGGTCCGTCCAGGAACCCGGCCTGCGCGGCCACGAAGAGCAGGAAGCCTTCGGAGATCAAGGTCACCATCACCAGGATGGTCCCCGGCATGCCCCATCCGGAGGTCAACTTCTCGAAGAGCACCGCGTTCAGGGTCTTCCCGTCGGTGGGGACCACGGCGTAGAGCAGGTAGGCCAGCATGAGGCCGAAGGCCGTGAACGAGAGGGAGGTCGCCATGTAGGTCATGGTCCGCTTCCCGGTTTTGACCCGCGGTTCGCGCAGGATGGGCAGGCCGTTGGAGACCGCCTCGATGCCCGTGAAGGTCCCCGCGCCCATGGAGTAGGCGCGAAGGATCAGGAACAGCATGGGGAACAGGCCCAGATCGTGGATGGCGCCGTGGATGTCGTAGCCGGTGTGCGAGACCACCTCTCCGAGGTGCGGCACCCGGATGCCCACCGCCCAGACGATGGCCGCGACGTGGGTGACCACGAAGACGAGGAAGATGGGCACCAGCGCGGTGACGGATTCCTTGGCTCCGCGCAGGTTCATCGCGGTGAGCAGGAGGAGACCCGCCACCTCGCAGGGGAACTTGAACCAGATCAGGTGCTGGGGCAGGAAACTGAACACCGCGTCGGCGCTGGAGGCCACCGACAGGGTGATGGTGAGCACGTAGTCGATGAGGAGCGCGCATCCCGAGAACATGCCCCAGCCCGGTGACAGCAGCTTGGAGGCCACCAGATAGCCGCCGCCGCCGGAGGGGAATGTCTCGATGATCTGGCCGTAGCTCGCGGAGATGATGAAGACGGTGAGCGCCGTGCCGAGCGCCACGAACAGGGCCAGCGCCGGGTGGGCTCCCAGCGCCCTGAAGGCTTCTTCCGGACCGTAGCAGGAACTGGAAAGACCGTCGGCGCCAAGTCCCACCCAGGCGAAGAAGGGCAGGAGAGAGATCTGGTGGAAGATGGAATGGTCGAAGGGATCGCGCGGGTTCCCGAGCACCTTGTGGCGCAGTCTGCGGAGCATTCCCTCGCGGCTTGCGGACAGGTCCTGACTTTCCGTCAGCGGTGTGGGCGCGTCGTTCATCGTTCCTCCAGATGGGGGAAGTCGGCTTTCTCCGCCAGGCAGCGGCATCCGACCCCGGTTTCGGTGAGCAGATAGGCGGGACGGGTGGGATCGTCCTCGAGTTTCTTTCGCAGATGGCCCATGTAGATGCGAACGTAGTGCGCATCGTCCCGGTGCCCCGGCCCCCAGACATCCTGGAGCAGTTGGCTTTGGGTCGCGACCTTCCCCTCCGCTCGCACGAGCTGGACCAGCAGGTGGAATTCCACGGACGTCAGGCGGACGATCTCCCCGTTCCGATGGACGGTGCGGCCCGGTATGTCCACGACCACGTTTCCGAAACGGTAGAACGCACCGCGTGACCCGCGTCCTTCCCGACGGCGCAGGAGCGCGCGGAGGCGGGCGAGGAGTTCCAGTAGGCCGAAGGGCTTGACCAGGAAGTCGTCGGCCCCGGCGTCGAGCGCCATGACCTTCTCCTCCTCCGCGCCGCGGGCGGACAATACCATTACGGGAGTGTCGGACCACTGCCGCAGCTCGCGAATGAATTCCTTGCCGTCGAGGTCGGGCAACACGAGGTCCAGCACGATGAGATCCGGGTGATGCGAACCCGATTCCACCATCCCCTCCCTCGCGCAGGATGCCGTCCTCACTTGGAAACCTTCCAGGAGGAAGGCATCCCTGAGGATGCGGACGGTGGAGTGGTCGTCATCCACCACCAGAACGACCCTGCCTTTCACAAGAGATTCCCAGAGCGCCGAACGACGAGAACCCCGTTCGCCGAGGTCACGCCCCCTGCTGCGACGAACGGGAGGAAAGGCCAGAAGGTGCCGACCGCTTTTTTCATCGGAAAGGAAACGCAAACCGTTCCGACGGAAATGACAAAGGCCTTGGCCCTCGACAACACTGCTTTCCCACGACGATTCCACACGCGCCAGAAGGTATTTCCTGGAATAAGCCAAAATCGTGGATTCCACTGCCGCGATCGTAAATGCAACATAAATTTGTCACATTGCCACTTCTACTCTCCAATTCCCATTTTTCATGGCGATCCCGTCGCGAACGGGCAAAGGCTGAAAAGCGGAATTGTCAATCACGTCGCCAAAGAATTGCGCAATGGGAAATTCCTGGAAGGGTGTTTCACCGAATGGACCGCAGTGGGGAATTTCAGCTCGCCGGAAGCGACGGAAGACGACGGGATTTCCGCTCTCCAGATGACCGCCCTATTCCCCGCGCCACCAAGGACATATTCCGTCAACCCATCGCCGATCCGCTCCGGTCGCGCATGCCCGACGAGCTTGACGAGCTTCATCGCCGCGGGATCCATGGACTGCGCACCCGCACCATTTCGGCCGGACCGGCTCTCGCACCACCGGCCTTCCGGGAGGGATTCCCCCATCGCTCCCCGGACCGGGCCGGGGATTCCTATTTTTGCGGCCCTCCTTCTTCTCCATGAGGCAACCGATGTCCCATTCGACCATCCCCGAAGAGCTCCGATACACGCCCAGCCACGAATGGGTGCGCGTGGAGGCGGGCGTGGCCACGATCGGCATCACCGATCACGCCCAGCATGAACTGGGAGACATCGTTTTCGTGGAACTGCCAGATGTGGGCCAGAAGGTGGAGATCGGGAAGGGCTTGGCGGTCATCGAGGCGGTCAAGACCGTCGCGGACGTCTACTCGCCCGCCGACGGCGAAGTCGTGGAAGTCAACACCGCCCTCGCCGACGACGCGGGTGCCATCAACAGGGACGCCTTCGAGGCCTGGATCGCCAAGGTCCGTCTGACGGGTCCGCTTTCCTCGGATTTGCTGGATGCCGCCGGCTACAAGGCACTCCTGTGAGCCATCGCTTCATCCCTCGGACCCCCGACGAGGAATCCGAGATGCTTTCCGTTTCGGGGGTCGCCCGGTTCGAGGAGCTGATTTCGGCCATCCCCGCCCATCTGCGGCTTTCCCGCCCACTGGATTTGCCAAGATCGCAGTCGGAAATGGCCCTTTCGCGGGAGGTCCGCAGGCTGGCCGACCGAAACCTGGGTCTCTCCGATCTGACCAGTTTCCTCGGTTTGGGATGGACCAAGCACTTCATCCCGGCGGCGGTCGACAGCATCGTGTCGCGAAGCGAATTCACCACCGCCTACACGCCCTACCAGGCAGAAGCCTCGCAAGGCAGCCTGCAGCAGATCTTCGAGTACCAGACCATGGTGGCCGAACTCGCGGGCATGGAAATTTCCAACGCCTCCTTGTACGACGGCGCCACCGCACTGGTGGAGGGGCTCGTCATGGCCTCCGCATGCAGCAAGGGCCGGAAGGCCTTCGCCATCGCCAGGAACCTGAACCCGCGCTGGCGCGAGGTGGCGGAAACCTACGCCGGCTCCAACGGCTGGACATTCCACGACGTGGGTTGGGACGCGCGCACCGGAGCATTGGACCGCAGGGCTCTCGAACGCGTCCTGGCCCAATCGCGGAATCTGGCGGCGGTGGTGGTGCAGACCCCCGACGTCTTCGGACAACTGGAAGACCTGGCGGGACTCGCCGAACTGGCCCACGCCGCGGGGGCCGTCCTTCTCGTCGCCGCAGATCCACTCGCCTGTGCCATCGTCGAACCCCCTGGATCCTTCGGGGCGGACATCGTCGTGGGTGAGATGCTGGGACTGGGAATTCCCACCAGCCTGGGCGGTCCCGGCCTGGGATACCTGACCACCAGCAAGGCGCATCTTCGCCAGATGCCCGGGCGCGTGGTGGGCCGCACCGTGGATGCGGTGGGAAAGAGGGCCTATTGCCTGACCGCGCAAACCCGCGAACAACACATCCGCAGGGAAAAGGCGACTTCCAACATCTGTTCCAACCAGGGCCTCATGACGGTGGCCGCGTCCGTCTACCTCGCGCTGCAAGGCCCGCAGGGGCTGGCCGAGGTCGCGGAACACTGCGCTTCCCGGCTCGCCTACATCCGCGCCGGACTGGATTCCGCCGGAATCCACCCCCTGTTTCCCGGCTCCTCCGTCCAGGAACAGACCTTCCTCCTGCCTCCCGGTTCCCGCGCAAGGGTGGAAGCCGCATGCCGGACGGCGCGGCTCCTGCCCGGAATCTGGTTGTCCGATCTGCTTCCGGGGGTGCCCACGGAAGCGCTCCTGGTCTGCGCCAGCGAAACCCACTCGCGACAGGATCTGGACCTTCTCGTGTCCGCCCTGTCCTCCGCAGGAGGAGCCGCCTGATGCCCCTGGACGACACCGGTCGCACCCTCTTCGAACGCAGCCGACCCGGACAGCGGGGCACCGGCGCCCTGGAATGGGACATTCCCCGTCCCGGTCTCGCCGCCTTGATTCCGGACAAATTCCGGCGCAAAGCCCTCCCTCGGCTTCCGGAACTCTCCGAGGGCGAGGTGGTGCGCCACTTCGTGAACCTGTCCACGAAGAACCACCACATCGACAAGGGGTTCTACCCGCTGGGCTCCTGCACCATGAAGTACAACCCCAAGGTGCACGAGACCCTCGCCCGCCTGCCGGGGTTCACCACCCTGCACCCGATGCAACCCGCCGAAACCATCCAAGGGGCTCTGGAGCTCATGTGGCGACTGGAGAGGATGCTGGCCGAAATCTCCGGCATGGACGCGGTCTCCCTGCAGCCGGCAGCCGGAGCGCACGGGGAGCTGACGTCGCTCCTGGTGGTGCGCGCATGGCACCTTTCGCGCGGCGAGGACCGCAGGAAGGTCCTCATCCCCGATTCCGCCCACGGCACCAATCCGGCTTCCGCGGCGATCGCCGGATTCGAATGCGTGACGGTGAGATCGGGACCGGACGGACGCGTGGACGTGGACGATCTCAAGTCCAAGCTGAACCCGGACGTGGCCGCGTTCATGATCACCAACCCCAACACGGTCGGTCTCTTCGAGACGCGGGTGGAAGAGATCTGTTCGGCCTGCCATTCCGTGGGAGCGCAGGTCTACATGGACGGGGCCAACCTGAACGCCCTGGTGGGCATCGCTCGGCCCGGCGACCTGGGTTTCGACCTGATGCACTTCAACCTGCACAAGACCTTCACCACTCCGCACGGCGGCGGCGGTCCGGGCTGCGGCCCCATCGGGGTGAAATCGCACCTCGCCCCGTTCCTGCCATCCCCGCGGGTGACGCACCACGACGGCGCCTACGGTCTGGATCGGCCCTCCACATCCATCGGACCCGTCCACGGCGCCTTCGGGAATTTCCTCATGATGGTCCGGGCCTACGCGTACGTGCTCGCCATGGGTCCGGAAGGCATGGCCGACATCGGCCACACCGCGGTCCTGAACGCCAACTACCTGTACGGGAAGATCAAGGGAAGCCTGCAGACGAAGTACGCGGGACCCTACATGCACGAGTTCGTGCTCGACGGCTCCCCGCTCAAGAAGAACGACCTGCACACCTCCGACTTCGCCAAGAGGCTCCTGGACTACGGCGTCTACGCGCCGACCATCTACTTCCCGCTCATCGTTCCCGAGGCCATGATGATCGAGCCCACGGAAACCGAGAGCAAAGCGACTCTGGACGAATTCGCGGAGATCTTCCTGGAGGTTTGGCGCCAGTCCAGGGAGGAGCCGGATACCGTGCGCACCGCCCCCCACAATCTGCACCTGAGGCGAGTGGACGACGTCAAAGCCGCGAAGGACCTGGTCCTGACCCACCCTTTCGGAACCCCCGGCTCCGCGGGTTGACGCACTACCCGAATTCCCTGGGAAGGATCTCCCGGATGAAGCGATCCACGGAAACAGGGTAGTGATGCGGTGACGGACACGAGATCAGTCCCGTCCGAGTGTCCTCTTCGCGCGCCAGATCGTCTTCCAGGATTTCCAGGAGAGCTTCCCAGGACTCGTTCCGTCGTTCGATGCTCAATCTCTCGTGCCGGATGCCCTTGGATGGATCGCGCGTGACCGCGAACTGGAAGCTCCGGCCCGTGATTTCCTCGTCCATGAACCCGTCGTCCCCCTCGAACACCTTCCCGAAATGCTCCGCCACCTGCCGCATGGTCCACACCAGGCGCTGGGAAACCAGGATGGTGCCGCTGATCTGCACCGAGGCCCCGTCCAGGGGCCCGGCGATGCGGTAGGGGAGTTCGTGGAACCCCGAGACGATTCCGTTGACGGGGCGCCGAAGGATGTGGGTGTTCTCGAAGACTGCCCTGAGCGTTTCGTCTAGGTCCATGGAAATCGAAAAGGTACTCCGGATCTCCATGGTCCGCGCCAGGCGCCGCTCTGCCACGGCTCCGGACGAGTACGCACGCCGTCGAGCGCGAAATCGACCGATCCCTCGGGAGTGCGCCAGAGCCTGGCACCCACCTGGTCCATCCGCTCCAACGCCTCGGGATTCGGATGGCCGTAGTGGTTGGGCGTTCCGTACGAAAGGACCACGTCCGACGGAGCCGCACGCCGCAGCCAATCGAGACTGGAGGAATGCTTGGAACCATGGTGCCCGGCGGCGACCACCTGGGCATGGATGGCTTCGCCGGACCGGAGCTGGAATTCCTCGGCGATGGAATCGGCGTCTCCGGGTAGGAGGGCGCAGGTGGAGTCCATGCACAGGCGAAGCACCAGGCTGGTCTGGTTGCGCGGCATTGCGTCTCCGAGTCCGGGGGACAAGATCTCGCACCGGGCTCCGTCCCCGTAGGTCAGAACCTGTCCCGCCCCGGTCCTGCGCACCGTCCATCCCGACGCCGCGAGAACCGAGACCAGGGAATCGAACGGAGGCGACGGAGGCGTCCCCGAATCGGCGGACAGTAGCAGGGTCGCGGGAGGGATCCGGCTCCAAAGCCAACCCAAGCCGCCCCAATGGTCCTGGTCGGCGTGGGAGATGGAAACCAGATCCAGCCGGGAAATACCTTCTTCCCGCATGGCGGGCAGGATGGCATCCCTTCCGGCGTTCCGGTCCGGATCCATCCCCGAACGGGGGCCTGCGTCCACCAGCCAGGCGCGCCCCGAGGGCCAGCGCACCAAGGCCGCGCTCCCCTGCCCCACGTCCAGGAAAAGGACGCGCAGCGTCCTCGGGTGCGGCAGAGAGGCGTGCGCGACCGAAACCAGGCCGACCAGGACCAGAGCCACCCACGCCCTCGGCGCCAGATTCCGTCTACGGGAAGCGACCACCAGCAGAAGGGCCGCGTACCAGAGCCCCAAGGAGAAGGCCTCGGGACGACCGACGATCCAGCTCCCGGGCCCCCAGGATCCGCCGCGCAGGGCCAATTCCCAGACCAGCCTGGCGGAAAGCTCCGCGGCACCCGCGAACCCGGCACTGCACCAATGGGGAAGCCAGGAGAGCAGCACCACGGCAAGCGATGCGACATACCCCATGGAAAATGCCAAGGCACCTCCGAGGCCTGCGGGAATCCCTATCCAGGGAACCTCTCCCGTGTGCCAGGCCAAGATCGGAGCGATGGCAAGGGTGGCGGAGATGGACAGCAGCAATGGGGTCAGGAGCCATCGATCCGCTCGTCCATGCGCCCACGACCTGGGGAGGGACAGGTCGCGCAGCGCGGGAGCCAACCACAGGATGCCGGCGGCGGCGGCGAAGGTCATCTGCGCTCCCATCCGGAACGGCGTGTTGGGGTCGGCGGCGACCAGGATGCCCAGGGCCAGGAACAAGGAGTTCCCCGGGTGGGAGCGTTTCCCGGATACGACCGCCAAGGCCAGCACGGCGAAGGCCCCTGCCGTGCGCGCCACCGATGGAGGGGCTCCGAGGAGCCACGCGTAGGCCAGCACCACCAGTGCCGCGAGGATCCACGCGACCCGGCGGGGCATTCTCAGGAGCGACAGGAGGGCCACGAGGCCCCCGCCCAGTATGGCCATGTGGAACCCGCTCACCGCGAGTAGGTGGAAAAGTCCGCTCTGCTTGAAGGCTTCCAAGGCCGGCGAAGGGATTTCGGCAAGATCGGCGAGTTGGGCGGCGGTCCACAGCGCCGCGGCACTCGGATCGAGTTGGGCGTGCAGGGTCCGGGAAACCTGGAGGCGAACCCTCCAGGCGACGCGCTGCGTCCAAGGTTCCCTCCCGCGGTCCACCCCGACGGAGTCGCCCGTCCAGACGAGACGCCCGTCCACTCCCGCCGATGCCGCCCATCCGAGTTCGTCGAAGCCTCCTGGAACCGTGGCGGGCCGCGGAGGCGAGATCCGCGCCGCTCCTTCCAGGGTATCCCCTGGTCGCCCTCCCTGGAACCGCACCGCGGCTCCGATCCATCGCTTGTCCGGGGAGACCAGTATCCGTCCGACACACCTGTCCGGAGCGACCCTGCGGACGACCAGCAACCTGGTCGTCCCTTCGACCGGAACGCGTTGGGGGAATGGGACCCATCCACACGACAGGATCTGTTGCAACAGCAGTCCGAGAACGACACCCGACCGTGCCGACCGGCCTCGTGCCCAGGCGATCGCCGCGAGCAGGCAGAGCGCGGCGGCCAAGGGCCCCCAAGGACGAGCCAGCGCGAAGAGGAGCCATCCCGAGATCACGCCGCAGCACAGCCAAAACCCCCGAAGGGGTTCGAACAGTCGTCGCAGGGAGGGTTGGTTGGGCATGGAACGGTTGGAAGGGTGAACGGGCTCGGGCGCCAGCAAATCTAACCCTTGCCGAGGCGGGGTCCGTCACCCGCCCCGGAAGGTGGTGGTCAGCCCTGGCAGAGGCTTCCGGACTTCGCGGCCAGGAGCGACCTGCTCCCGCGCAGGTAGGCGTCCACCGACCGCGCCGCTTCCCGACCTTCGGAAATCGCCCAGACCACCAGGGACTGTCCACGGCGCATGTCTCCGGCTGTGAAGATCCCGGGAACGGATGTCGCGTAGTTCTGCGCCTTGACGTTTCCGCGCTCGTCCTTCTCCACGCCCAGTTCCTCCAGAAGCCCCTTGTGCTCCGGACTCAGGAAGCCCATGGCCAGGAGCACCAGCTCGGCGGGTATGACATATTCCGACCCTTCGATCTCAACGGGCTTTCCCGCGCTCCAGTCCAGGCGCACGGCGCGCACGCCCACCACATCGCCCCCGGCGTCGCGGAGGATCTCCTTGGACCCCACGCTCCAGTCCCGCGTGCAGCCTTCGGCCTGGGAAGAGCTGGTGGAGAGCATGGCCGGTCCGGGATGGGTGGGCCAGGGCGTCCTGTCGGTGCGGCCATCCGGCGGCTTGGGCAGCAGCTCGATCTGGAGGACGGATTTCGCCTTCTGGCGGATGGAGGTGCCCACGCAGTCCGAGCCCGTGTCTCCGCCGCCGATCACCAGGACGTTCTTCCCGGTCGCGAGGATCTCGGCGATCTCCTCGCCGCGCTGGTTGCGCAAGCCCGGAAGTCCGGAGACGCGGTGGTTGTTCTGGGAAAGGAATTCCATGGCCGGATGGACACCCGCGCCCTCGCGTCCCGGCAGGGGCAGGTCGCGCGGCAGGGTGGACCCGCCCGCAAGCACCACGGCGTCGTAGCCGTTGCGGAGTTCGGACACCGGCACGTTCGCGCCCACGTGGGCGTTGGTGCGGAACTCCACGCCCTCCGCGGCCATCACATCGACGCGCCGCTGGACCACATCCTTGGGCAGCTTGAAGTCCGGTATGCCGTACCGAAGCAATCCCCCGATCCGTTCGGCGCGTTCGTAGACCACCACGGCGTGTCCCGCGTCGTTGAGCTGGTCGGCGGCGGCGAGTCCCGCCGGTCCGGATCCCACGACGGCCACCCGCATGCCCGTACGCTCGCGCGGAGGCCTGGCCGCCACGGTTCCGTCCAACCAGGCCCGTTCGACGACGGCCAGTTCGATGGTCTTTATGGCCACGGGAGGATGGGTGATTCCCAGGACGCAGGCCGACTCGCAAGGAGCGGGACAGATCCTGCCCGTGACTTCGGGGAAGTTGTTGGTGGACCGCAGCGACTCGTAGGCGCGAGCCCACTTCTCGCGGTAGACGTAGTCGTTGAAGTCCGGGATGATGTTCCCCAGCGGGCAACCGCTGTGGCAGAAGGGAACGCCGCAGTTCATGCATCGGGCGCCCTGCTCCCCGAGTTCCTTCTCGGACAGGGGAACCACGAACTCCGCGTAGCTCTTGATCCGCTCCTCGGCCGGCTTGTAGCCGAAAGCCTTGCGCGGGAATTCCTTGAATCCGGTGTCCTTGCCCATCAGCCCTTGCCTCCCACAACCGCGACCGCCGCGGCCTGTTCGCGAAGCGCCCGTTTGTAGTCCACCGGCATGACCTTGATGAAGGATTTCGCGGCCTCGGGCCAACGGGCCAGAAGCTCGAACGCCCTTTTCGAGCCGGTGTATTCCGCATGCCGTTCGATCAGCTCCTTGAGCTCGATCAGATCTTCGGCGTCCACCACCTCCTCGAGCGCCACCATGGCCGGATTGACGCGCGAACGCGTCTTGTCGTTCTCGAGGAGGTAGGCGACTCCGCCGGACATCCCCGCCGCGAAATTGCGTCCGATGTCTCCCAGGATCACCACGCGCCCGCCGGTCATGTATTCGCAGCCGTGGTCCCCCACCGACTCGACCACCACCTTGGCGCCGGAGTTCCGCACGCAGAAGCGCTCGCCCGCCTTCCCCATGATGTAGGCTTCGCCGGAAGTGGCCCCGTAGAAGGAGACGTTCCCCACGATCACGTTCTCCCGCGGATCGAAGGTGCTCGCCCTGGGCGGGTACAGGATGAGCTTCCCTCCCGACAGTCCCTTGCCGAAATAGTCGTTGGCTTCGCCCTCGATCTCCATGGTCACGCCCTGGACCCCGAAGGCCATGAACGACTGTCCGGCGGTGCCGGTGGCCTTGATCCTGACGGTGTCCTCCGGCAGCGCGTCCGGTCCGAAGCGACGCGTGATCTCCGCGCTGAGGATGGTGCCCACGGTCCGGTTGACGTTGCGCAGACGGATTTCGGCCTGCATGGGCGACTTGTCGCGCAGGGTGGAGGCCGCCATCTTCAGCAGTTCGTTGTCCAGGGCCGTGTCCAGCCCGTGGTCCTGCGCCGTGCAGCAGAACTGGCCGTGGGAGCCCAGGTCCAGGCGGTGGAGGAGGTTCTCCAGCTTGAGGGTCCTGGCCTTCCAGTGCGTGATGCCCTTGCGGGGTGCCAGCCGGTCGGCGCGCCCCACCATCTCCTCGACTGTGCGGAACCCCAGCATCGCCATCTGCTCGCGCAGATCCTGGGCCAGGAAGCGGAAGAAGGTCTCGACATATTCCGGCCGTCCCTTGAACTCCTTCCGCAGTTCCGGATCCTGGGTGGCCACGCCCACGGGGCAGGTGTTGAGGTGGCACTTGCGCATCATGATGCAGCCCATGACAACAAGGGCCGCCGTGGCGACGCCCCATTCCTCCGCGCCGAGCATGGCGGCGATGGCGATGTCGCGCCCCGTGCGCAGCATGCCGTCGGTCTGCAGGACCACGCGATCGCGCAGGCCGTTGCGGACCAGAACCTGGTGGGCTTCGGCCAGGCCCAGCTCCCAAGGCAGGCCCGCGTGCTTGATGGACGTCTGCGGGGAGGCACCCGTGCCCCCGTCGTGTCCCGAGATCAGGATCACGTCGGAGTGCGCCTTGGCCACGCCCGCGGCCACCGTGCCCACCCCCACCTCCGCGACCAGCTTCACGCTGATGCGCGCGCGGTTGTTGGCATTCTTGAGGTCGTAGATCAACTGCGCAAGGTCTTCGATGGAGTAGATGTCGTGGTGCGGCGGCGGCGAGATCAGACCCACGCCGGGAGTGGAGTGCCGCGTGGCGCCGATCCACTTGTCGACCTTGTGGCCCGGAAGCTGTCCGCCTTCGCCGGGCTTGGCGCCCTGGGCCATCTTGATCTGGAGCTCGTCTGCGTTCACCAGGTAGTTGCTGGTGACCCCGAAACGTCCCGACGCGACCTGCTTGATGGCGGACCGCAGCGAATCGCCGGCCCTGAGATCGTAGTCCGCCAGCGCGTCGGCAACCCCGATGATGTCGGACACCCGGGAAGCCTTTTCCACCGTCTTGAAGCGGCGCGAATCCTCGCCGCCTTCGCCGGTGTTCGATTTTCCGCCCAGGCGGTTCATCGCGATGGCGATGGTCGTGTGGGCTTCCCAGGAGATGGATCCGAAGCTCATGGCGCCGCTCGCGAACCTCTTGACGATGGCATCGACGCTCTCCACCTCCTCCAGCGGGACCGCGGTGCCGTTGGTGAAGTCCAAGAGCCCGCGCAGCGTGATGGGCGCGGCGGCCTGGTCGTCGATGAGCCGCGTGTATTCCTTGAAGAGCTTCCAATCGTTCTTCCAGGTCGCCTGCTGGAGCTTGTGGATGGTGTCCGGATTGAGCATGTGGCGTTCGCCGCGCTGCCGCCACTGGTACTGTCCACCCACCTCGATGTCGTCGTCGTAGTCCTCCACGTGGGCCTCGGGGAAGGCGAAACGGTGCCGGAGCAGCGTCTCCTTCTCCAACGTGTCCAATTCGATTCCGCCCACGCGGGAAGGCGTGCCGGTGAAGTACTCCTCCACGAGCTCCTTCCCGAGCCCGACGGCCTCGAAGATCTGCGCCCCGATGTACGAGGGAATGGCGGAGATCCCCATCTTGGACATGATCTTCAGGAGGCCCTTGCCCACGGCCTTGATGTAGTGGTACTCGGCCTTCTGCTGGGTGAGCTCCTCGGGGAGCAGCTTGCGCCGACGCATGTCCTCGATGGTCTGGAAGGCGAGCCACGGATTGACCGCGCTCGCGCCGTAGCCGAGGAGGAGGGCGAAATGGTGGACCTCCCGGGACTCTCCCGTCTCCACGATGAGCCCCACCTTGGAGCGGAGACCGAGGCGTATGAGGTGGTGGTGCACCGCTCCCACGGCCAGGAGCGACGGGATGGCGGCGTGGCCCGAATCCACCGGCTTGTCGGAGAGGATGATGACCTCGTAGCCCTCGTCGATGGCGTCGATGGCCTGTCGCCGGATCCGGTCCAACGCCTTCTTGAGGCGCCCTTCGCCCTCGGTGGCCTTGAAGACGATGCTGATTGTCTTGGCTGTGAAGCCGTTCTTGTCCACCCAGCGCAGGCGTTCCAGCTCGTCGTTGGTGAGGATGGGCTGGGTCAACTCGATGATCCTGGCGTGCCCCTCGTTCTCCTGCAGCAGGTTGCCCTCGCCTCCCACGTAGGACGTCAGGCTCATGACCGTCTCCTCGCGGATCGGGTCGATGGGCGGATTGGTCACCTGCGCGAACAGCTGCTTGAAGTAGTTGAACAGCACCTGGCTCTTGTCGGAAAGCACGGCCAGGGGGACGTCCGTTCCCATGGATCCGATGGCCTCCTCGCCGTTTCGCGCCATGGGCTCCATCAGGAAGCGCAGGTCCTCCAGGGTGTACCCGAACGCCTTCTGGCGGTCGATGACGTTTTCCGACGACGGTTGGCGGATCTCCCTCGGCGCGGGCAGCTCGGAGACCACGATCTTGTTGCCCAGCCACTCCCCGTAGGGCTTGCGGCCGCAGATCCTGTGCTTGATCTCCTCGTCCGGAATGATGCGGTGCTCGTCCAGGCTCGCGATGAACATGCGGCCGGGCTGCAGCCGACCCTTCAGGACCACGTCCTCGGGCGGGAACTCCAGCACGCCCGCCTCGGACGCCATCACCAGGATGTTGTCCTTGGTCAGCATGTAGCGGCTGGGGCGCAACCCGTTGCGGTCCAGCGTCGCACCGATCAGGTGGCCGTCCGTGAAGGCCACCGAAGCCGGGCCGTCCCAGGGTTCGATGAGGGCTCCGTGGTACTCGTAGAAGGCCTTCTTCTCGGGCGTCATCTCCGGGTCCTTCTCCCAGGCCTCGGGGATGAGCATCATCATCACGTGGGGAATGGACCTCCCGCCCATGACCAGGAGTTCCACCACGTTGTCCAGCGTCGCGGAGTCGGATCCGTGGGCTTCCACCACCGGCAGGATCTTCTTGATCTCGTCGTCGCTGAAGAGGTCGGAGCGCAGGCTCCCCTCGCGGGCGGTCATCCAGTTGCGGTTGCCGCGCAGGGTGTTGATCTCCCCGTTGTGGGCCAGCGTGCGGAACGGATGGGCCAGCGGCCAGGTGGGCATGGTGTTCGTGGAGAAGCGCGAGTGCACCAGGGCGATGGCGGACTGGAAGGCCTCGTCGGCAAGATCCACGAAGTACGACCCGACCTGGGGAGGGGTCAACATGCCCTTGTAGAGGAGGGTCTTGTAGGAGAGGGAGCAGACGTAGAAGTCCCAGGAACCTTCGAAACCCTCCTCGCGGACGGATCGCTCGGCGTACTTGCGGATCACGTAGAGCTTGCGCTCGAAGGACTCGGGGTCCTTGACCTCCGAAGACCGGCCCACGAAAACCTGCCAGATGGACGGCTCCCCGGATAGCGCGGTAGGACCGATCCCCGCCGGGTCCACCGGAACCTCGCGCCAGCCCAGGAGATTCTGGCCGCACTCGTCGATGCAGCGTTCGAGGATGTCCTTGGCCCGCTTCTGCGCCTTCGGGTCCTTGGGCAGGAAGACCTGGCCCACGCCGTACTGCCCGGGGGCGGGCACCTTGATCCCCGCCTTGGGTCCCATCTTGAGGAAGAAGGCGTGGGGAAGCTGGGTCAGGATGCCGGCGCCGTCGCCGGTGTTCTTTTCCGCCCCGGACGCACCACGGTGCTCCAGGTTGACGAGGATTTCGATCCCCTTGGAGACGATGTCGTGGGTTCGGTTGCCGTTGAGATCGGCGATGAAACCGACGCCGCACGCGTCGTGCTCGAAGTTTTCATCGTAGAGGCCGTGCACCACTGGGTCGGGACGCTCGTTCAATCTGGTGGTCTCCCGCATATAAGGAAAGGTACGCGCATCGGACGGCGACCCCGCCCAGCGCTCGACCGTTCTGACTCCGCAACAACGAATGGAAAAGTAGCAAGAACGCAGCGACTTCCGGTCGGGTCGGATCGGACCACCGCATCC